>CETZ01264337.1_pt1 | contig 11887 bp, 14 predicted proteins | sample 531441 | NCBI WGS metagenome assembly CETZ01 (sample SAMEA2623098, study PRJEB7988) | marine metagenome | isolation source: saline water (ENVO:00002010), including | reverse complement strand
CCCCAGGCCGGAGAGGGTTTTTTGACCAGCATGCGTAGTAAGATTGTGAGCCGAAAGCACATGAACCAGCTCGCTATCCAGATCGGCTTGCACAAAATGCTGGTGAAGAAAACGCCCCGAAATACGCACGCTAAATCCATTTATGGCGATGCTATTGAGGCGCTGATTGGGGCTATTTTCCTGGATCGTGGTTATAATGCCTGCCAAACATTTATAGAAAACCGCATTTTAAGGGAGCAGGTAGACCTTAAGCACCTGGAAAACCGTATTGCCAGTCATAAAGGAGCCCTGCTGGAGTGGGGCCAAAAAAATAAACACGAAGTTGTGTTTGATGTTACCGGGTGCTGGGGGGAGAGCCATGCACGAAAGTACGAGATCACCATCCTTTTGGATGGTAAGGCGGTAAGCACCGGTAAAGGAACCAGCAAGAAAAGAGCGGAAGAAGAGGCGGCACGCCTGGCCTATCAAACCGTTACCGGTCAGTCATGAGCGGAGCTAAGCTTAAGCTTGACGATGACTTTTACTTTGAAGAATTAAAGATATATGGGCTGGTTAGTGACCTTCCATCCTACCGCTTATGTTATTTTATCAATAATTCTTTGGGCCTGGAGTTGAAACGTTCCGTTTTAGATAAGAAATTTGTTCACAAAGGAAACCCGGTTAATTATCCTTGCTACGAGCAGCAGGATGAAAAGCTGGGTTTACATTGGTCACTTATTGCTAATAAAAACCCCTGGGCGGGTGATGCCAAATCAGAGCCTCCCCAGACTTATATAATATCAGGCCTACCCCTGGTGCCGGCCTTAAAGGTGATTGACTTTTTCCTGATGGTGGAGGGTGAATGCAGCCCCACACAAGAAAAGGAAAGAATCAAGGCTCTAAAGGCTATGCCCCAGGTAAGGGCTTTGGAAGAAATAGATCTGACAACTAAGAATATTCACCATTTATTACCCAATTGAAAATGGCTTTTAACAAAACTAAAATCATTGCCACCTTAGGCCCTGCAACTTCGGATATCGATATGATGTACGAACTGATCAAAGCGGGTGTAAACGTTTTTCGCATAAACTTCTCTCACAGCAGTCATGAGGACGCTGAAAAACTGATCCAAAATGTGCGTTCCCTTAATGAAAAACACGACCTGAACGTGGCCCTGTTGGCTGACCTTCAAGGCCCAAAGCTCCGGATCGGTAATGTAGAAGAAGGAGCCGTACTGGCACCCGGAGACATCCTCACCTTCACCAACACCAAAAAAGAAGGCAACGCCAAAGAGGTGTATATGAATTACCAACTCTTTCCTAAAGATGTAAAAAAGGGAGAACGAATTCTTCTGGATGATGGAAAGCTGGTGCTGGAGATAACGGAAACCAATAGCCAGGATACGGTTAAGGCCAAAGTTATTCAGGGCGGTCCCCTTAAATCTAAAAAAGGGGTAAACCTGCCCAACACTAAAATATCCCTGCCCTGCCTTACCGAAAAGGACCTGGCCGACCTGAAGGTGGCTCTGAAACATGAGGTGGAATGGATCGGGCTTTCTTTTGTGCGCTCTCCTGAGGATGTGAAAGAACTGCGCAGGATCATTGATGAAAATAACGCCCCCTCCCGCATTATCTCCAAGATTGAAAAGCCAGAGGCCGTGGTTGAGATAGACGGCATTATAGAGGCCACAGACGCTATTATGGTGGCACGTGGCGACCTGGGTGTGGAAGTGCCGATGCAAGGTGTTCCACTCATCCAGAAAATGATCGTAAACAAATGCCATAAAACCGCCCGCCCGGTAGTGATTGCCACGCAAATGATGGAGAGCATGATAGAAAGCATGACCCCAACCCGTGCGGAGGTTAACGATGTGGCCAATTCTGTTCTGGACGGTGCTGATGCGGTCATGCTCAGTGGAGAAACCTCCGTGGGAAAATACCCCTTGCACGTGATCAGGGCTATGTCTAAGATCATATCACACGTAGAGGAAAGCGGTCAGGTGCAAACCAAGGAGGAAAATCCGCCCCGCTACCGCAATGATCGTTTTATTACGGATTCTATTTGTTACAACGCCAGTAAGATTGCAGACCAGGTTGGTGCTTCTGCCATTCTCACTATGACCTTTAGTGGTTATACCGGTTTTAAGATCTCTTCCCACCGGCCCAAAACCAATATTATTGTTTTCACGGCTAACCGTTCCATCCTCAATATGCTTAGCCTTATATGGGGTGTTCGTGGGTTTTACTACGATAAAATGGTGAGTACCGACTCAACATTTGCGGATGTGAAGCGTATTGTGAGAGAGAAAGGTTTGGTCAGCGAAGGGGATATGGTGATCAAAATTGCCAGTATGCCCATCTTTGAAAGCGGCATGACCAATATGTTAAAGATCAGTCAAATAGATTAGAATGGGTTGGGAAGAAAAAGACAATAAGTTAGTCCGGAAGTTTGAGTTCAACGATTTTACGGAGGCCTTTGCATTCCTCACCAGAGTTGCTTTTGAAGCGGAAAAGGCACAGCATCATCCGGAAATTGAGAACGTTTACAACCAGGTAACTCTATCGCTCACTACCCATGAGGATGGCAGCAAAGTGACCGAAAAGGACCGGTCACTGGCCAAAAAGATTGACAGGCTGGCTTAAAGAGCCGTGTGAAACTGTTCCAGAAAACGAATGTCGTTTTCAAACAGATAACGGATGTCACTGATCTGGTAACGTTGCATGGCAATGCGCTCCACACCCATACCGAAAGCATAGCCGGAATACTCATTGGGATCAATTCCACAGTTTTCCAGTACATTGGGGTCTACCATTCCGCAGCCCATCACCTCCAGCCAGCCGGTACCTTTGGTCATGCGGTAGTCCACTTCGTTCTCCAGACCCCAGTATACATCCATTTCTGCACTAGGTTCGGTAAAGGGGAAATAGCTGGGACGCAGGCGGATTCGGGTATCCTTGCCAAAAAATTCCCGGGCGAAATACAGTAGCGTTTGCTTAAGGTCCGCAAAGCTTACGCTCTTATCAATATAAAGGCCTTCTACCTGGTGGAAAATGCAGTGTGACCTTGCTGATATTGCTTCATTACGAAAAACCCGTCCGGGAGAAATGGTACGGATGGGAGGCTTGTTGGCTTCCATAGCCCTTACCTGAACACTGCTGGTGTGCGTTCTGAGTGCCCACTCCGGATTACGGGCCACAAAAAAGGTGTCCTGCATATCGCGGGCAGGGTGCTCTTCCGGAAAATTAAGCGCTGTAAAGTTGTGCCAGTCATCTTCTATTTCAGGGCCCTCCGAAACATTAAACCCTATTCTTTTAAAAATATCAACGATTTCATTCTTTACGAGATTTACCGGATGGCGGGATCCCATAAAGCCCGCTGATGCAGGTCTTGATAGATCAAAGCGTTCTCCGGTTTCTCCATCCTTGGAAGCCCCCGCCCTGAGGTCATCAATTTTAGCCTGTGCTTTCTGCTTAAGCTCATTCAGCGACTTTCCATACTTTCTCTTCTCCTCGCCTCCCAGCTTCTTGAACTCTTCGAACAAAGCCGGGATTTGTCCTTTACGACTTAAAAGACGTATACGGAAATCCTCAATTTCCTGTTGCTTTTCAGTGGTAAAAGTCTCTATCTCCTTTAAAAATGCCTTGATTTTTTCTTCCATGTCAGGCTAAACCTCTCTAGCTTAATTTATTTCCTAATATTGTAGGGAGGCACAAAGATGAAAAAATTTGTGATAAGCCTATGAAAAAACTGATAACTCCAGCCCTTCTTTCGGCATTAATTTTTATTCTCGGTTCTGCCTGTAATAAAGAGGAAAATGCATATCTCTTAACTGTTAGCGCAGTAGTAAATGACAGCGTGCCCATGAATAGAGCGTTGGTAGAAATACGGGCTCCGGTACAAAACTCTGCTGTTGACAAAGTTTTGTATACCGGGGAAAACGGAAAAACCGAAGAAGTAAAGTTCAAGAATAAAGTTATTGTAGAAATTTCTGCTGGAAAAGGCTCTGTGAAGGGGTGTGATATTGTTGAAGTTATGCCAGGACCCCAGGTAGTTATCATTAATATGACATCTAAAACTGACCCTCATAATAATTGTGAGGTCCTTGAATAGACCATGGTAATTCTTCCAATAGAAGAAGCTTTTTTCTTCAACACTGTGTTAAAAGTCAAAGAAATACGTTATTTGTTATATTTGTGTTTCGGCAAAGACGCAAAAATTTGCAATAAGGTATGCGAAAACTACTGGCCCTAACCTTTATTTTCAGCCTCATTCTGGTGCTAAGTTCATCCTGCAATAAGGATAAGGACAAGTATCTTTTGAAGGTTCGAGTAACCGTAAATGATTCTATAGCAATAGATAACGCCCTGGTTCATATCTACGCGCCCGTAGAAGCCACCTTCGTTGATTATTTTCTCTATACTGACGAGAATGGTGAAACTGGCGACATACGTCTGAACAACAAGGCTATTGTAGAGATCTTTGCCGGAAAAGGAACCTTTAAGGGCTGCAATGTAGTGGAGGTTGAGCAAGGGCCACAGGTAGCCCTGGTGAATATGAAATCTATTGACGACCCCAATAACGGCTGTGATGCCCTGGAATAAACCTGGACAGAAATGATAAAAAGAACTTATACCTTAATCGTTCCCCTCGCACTTTTTGCAACCAGTTTTTATTCCTGTAAAAAAATTGATCAGAGTCCGGATTACCCTTTCACCATTACGGTGAAGACCCTGGAAGATAGCACCCGGATACAAAATGCCAAAGTTGAGATCTACGTACCCCCTACCATAGGCAGTAAAGTAACCTTCGTTGCCAGCACTGATGAAAAGGGAGAGGTATCCTTTGAATATGATAAGGACGCTGTTTTTAACGTTAGAGCTACCCGGGGGAGTTCACAGGCCAACTCCACCCCCACTTATATCGGCTGTACCTACGTTCGCCTTGAACCGAATAAACATGTGTATCAGACCGTATACATACGCCCCTACGACCCTGAAGCTCCTGGCTGTACTTTATAGGATCTCATTATCCCGGAAATAACGCACTACGGCCTCCTTCATCAGGATGGATTGTTCTCCCGCCTTCAAGTTAGGCAGCTTTTCCTTGAGACGGTAATGCGGCCACCCATCTTCATCCAGGCCCTCGTATTCATAATACCCATACGGTTCCAGTACCCTGCAAATAGCTATATGCATAAGGTTAACCTTTTCATCCTTCTTGAATTTTCGCTTTGCAGAGCCCAGTTCCTGTACACCGATAAGGAATAAAACGGCATCCAAATCCGGCTTTTCGCCCCCTCCAAACTCTTGGCCCAGGTAGCCTACCACTCTTTCCCAGTTTTCCTTAAGATCTTCTGATAACACTTTTCTCTTTCCTTTATATCTTCACCCACCATAAGATGGGACAGTTAAACTTACTAGATTTTCTTATTATCACTCCCCTGGTTTTTGGCCTGGCACGCGGACTGTACAAGGGTTTTGTAAATGAGCTGGCCTCCCTCGTGGCCCTGATTGGGGGAATATTAGTAGCTCACGCCTTTGCTGATGATGTTTTCAACCTGCTTTCCAAACACATTGAAGAGCCGGGTACCGGAACACTTATACTATCCTACATACTGGTGTTTACGGCTGTGGTTATCATTGTATTTGTAGTGAGCCGCGCCTTAACTAAAATGCTGGGTTTCCTGGCTTTGGGACTGGTGAACCGCATTCTTGGCGGCCTGTTCGGTCTCTGTAAAATGTTACTGATATTACTGATCCTCACTCATTTCCTGAATCCCTTTCTCCACTCCGGAAACTACTACGAAAAGCCCATTTTCAAGGAGAGTATGACCTTTCCTTACCTTCTCAAATACAGTGATATTCTCGAAGATTATTTCCAGCTTACCCCTTCTAAGGATAAGTTACTGGATCAGGTCCCTGAAATATCAGTTTAAAGCTTTGATACCCGGAAGTTCCTTGCCTTCCAAATACTCCAGCATAGCACCGCCCCCGGTTGAAACGTAGCTCACATCGTCCTGCATATTAAACTTCTTAACTGCAGCAACAGAATCGCCACCTCCCACCAGGCTGAATGCACCATTTTTCGTGGCTTCCGCAATATAGTCGGCTGCTTTCTTCGTGCCATTGGAGAAGTTCTCAAATTCAAATACCCCCATAGGGCCATTCCATAAAATGGTTTTTGAGCCTTCTATAACCGGTTTGATCTCTTCCAAAGTTTCGGGCCCAACGTCCAGCCCCATCAAATTATCATCTATGGCTCCGGCATCTGAAATAGACCGCTTACCATCATTCGCAAATTCATCTGAATTCACAGAGTCTTTGGGTAGATAAACATTAACACCTTGTTTTTCAGCAGACTTAAGTATTTCCCTGGCCGTTTCAAGGTAACTGTCTTCCACCAAGCTTTTACCGATGGATCCACCTTTTGCCTTAATAAAGGTGTATGCCATACCTCCACCAATAATAAGGTTATCCAGCTTAGGTATCAGGTTTTGAAGAATATCGATCTTGGAAGACACCTTAGCTCCACCCACTAATGCAGTTACGGGATGAGCCTGCTGCTCCAATACCTTCCCAACATTCTCAATCTCAGCCGCCATAACCAATCCTGCCGCGGTGCTTTTGGGGAAAAAGCGGGCAATGATAGCTGTACTGGCATGTGCCCGGTGGGCCGTACCAAACGCATCGTTTATATATACATCGCCATTTTCCGAAAGCCTACGGGCAAACTCTTCATCTCCGTCCGTTTCTTCATTGTAAAAGCGTAGGTTTTCCAGCATAAGAATCTCGTCATTGCCCAGTTGCTTTGAAGCCGATACGGCTTCCTCTCCTATACAATCTTCTACAAACTTTACCTTCTTTCCACTTAGTTCTTCTAGTTTTGCCACAACGGATTTCAGGCTGAATTCAGGGTTTCGGATGCCGTCCGGACGCCCCAGATGGGACATAAGTACCGGGTGGCCTCCTTTTTCCATGATGGCTTTAATGGTTGGAATGGTTGCTCTTATTCGTGTGTCATCCGTTACTTCGAGGGACTTGTTGAGAGGCACGTTAAAATCCACACGTACCAATACTCTTTTTCCTTCCAGCTTCAGATCGTTTATGGTCTTCATTTTTGAATAAATTAGACCACAAAAATAATAGCTTAAAGTTAAGAGAAGACTAAATGCAGTTCAGGAATATTGATGGCCACGAGGATCTTAAGTCAACGTTATTGCAGAGCGTTCAACGCGGCAGGGTAAGCCATGCCCAACTGTTTCACGGTCCGGAAGGCAATGGGGCTTTGCTTTTAGCTATTGCTTACGCTCAATACCTGGCCTGTTCCAACCCAAGTGAAATAGATAGTTGCGGTATTTGTCCTTCCTGCAAACAGTTTAATTCCTTTAATTACCCGGATCTGCACTTTGTGTACCCCGTTGCCAAAACTTCCAAAAGTAGTGATAAGCCACGCAGCTTAGATTTTATACAGGAATGGACACAACTCGTTAAAGAGGAGCGCTACTTTAGCTTGTTCCGCTGGCTTGAATTCGTGGGCATTGAAAATAAGCAGGCACAAATAAGTGTGTACGAAAGTACAGAAGTACTCAATCAGCTTAACCTGAAATCCTATTCCGGAGGGTATAAATTCATGATCATCTGGATGCCGGAACGTATGAATAACAGTGCTGCCAACAAATTACTTAAGATCATAGAAGAGCCTCCCGCAAAAACGCTTTTTCTTCTGGTTTCTGAAAACCCAGATAGCCTTTTACAAACTATAACCAGCCGCTGCCAAAAAACCCTTATCCCCAAGTTTAGGAACGCCTCCGTAGAAAATTATTTAATTGAAAATGAAGGTGTTAAACCCCAAAACGCCCATGTAGCTGCCAAACTAGCGGATGGAAATATGGCGCGAGCCATTGACCTTGCAAAAAGGGCCGAGGCCTATAAGGGCTATGCCGTTCATTTCAGTACCTGGGTACGAAGCTGCTTTAAGGCTGACACGCACCAGATCTACTCCTGGGTAGAAGATGTAAGCCGCTTGGAACGAGAAAAACTCAAGGATTTTCTTCATTTCTGCTCCTCCACCTTACGGGAAAGCTTTGACCTTAATTTTATCCCGGCAGAACAACCTAACCGTGTGTTTCACGAAATAAAATTTGAGCTGGAGAAATTTGCCCCTTTTGTGAATTTAAAAAACGGGAGGCAACTATTGGAGTTAATGGATCAGGCTTCTTATGATATAGGCCGAAACGGCAACCCAAAGATCATTTTAACGGATACAAGCCTAAAAATGGCGCGATATCTCCGGTTAAAGAACTGATTATTAGTGCTTTAGTCGCCTTGCTTGTTTTGTTCGATTTCCCACACTATCTCTTACCGGGAAGGGTACAACACCAGAAAGAGCCTTTATCAGCCCAGGCGGCCTTATTTTACCTTTTCCAGCACGTATATGAGGCTACTGGCATTTTTCTGTGAAGCGGCTTTAAGATTACTTATAAGTCCCGTCCAAACGGCTCTGAAATAATTGATTTTTCCCCTGGCTATTTTTTCGCTGAGCATACTTACGTAAAAGGAGTCGAAAGGCATATTTCGAATTTCCTTTACCCTGAAACCAAAGCGCTCTGCGATATCTTCCAAATTTTTTTTCTTAAAATGATATAGGTGTAAAGGAACATCCAATGCGGCCCAGGCATTACCATATTTTTGAGCATCATAGGATTCATGATTGGGAACCGCAATAATCAATTTCCCTCCTGCTCTTAAAGCAGTGTGAAAGTTTTTAATATGATTGCTTAGGTTGGGTAAGTGTTCTAAAACGTGCCAAAGGCTTATGCAGTCCAGTTTATTTTCAGATGACCAGTCATAACTATCCGGATCTACAAGATCAAGATTGTGATTTTCCTTTGCGTTTCTTCTTGCTTCCGCGGAGGGCTCCACTCCAGTAACCTGCCAGCCATTATCCTGGGCCGCTTTTAAAAAGAAACCGGTACCGGCACCATAATCCAACAACTTCCCTTTTTGGGCAACAACATCGTTGATAAGCCTGATCTTGCCCTTTACCGCAATATTCCGTACCAAATGGTAAACCTTATCGATGAGAGACTCCTTCTTATCGGTGTGGCTTACATAGTCTTCACTTTCATAATACTTACCTAAATCATCGTCCTCAGGCCGGGGATTGGTGATCCATAGCTTACACTCCTGGCACTCCTGTATAGTAAAGTATTCTTTTTCACCGCGGAAGTACGGAGCATTACGCACCGTTTTAAATGAACTTGCCCCGCAAACGGGGCAATTTTTTTCTTCTACCATTTTAATTGTTTCACGTGGAACTCATCGTCCCATATAAACTAATAGTACACTTATATCGGACGGGCTAACACCGCTTATCCGTTTTGCTTGCTTAATAGTTACAGGCCTCACCTTACTCAGCTTTTCTCTAGCCTCGTAGGATAAGCTCTTCAATTTGGTATAATCAAAATCCTCAGGAATAGAGAGGTCCTCAAGCCTAGTAAGCTTTTTCGCATTTTCTCTTTCCTTTTCAATGTATCCTTGATACTTCTCCTTTATTTCAACCTGCTCCCATTCCTCACGTCCAAGCCCCTGGTCTAAAATATAATTAGCCAAAGGCTGATACTCCATTAAGTCTACCAATTCGATCTGGGGTCTGGCAAGCACGGTGTTTAATTTAACCTTCTGTTTTAAAGGTGATGTACTCTTTGCTTCTAAAAGTGGGTTTAGTATTTCTGGCTCCACACTTTCATGGCTTAACCATTTCTCCAATTCTGTGACCTTATTTACCTTTTGCTCCAGCCTTTTTATTTGGTCCTCTTTGGCCAGACCTAACTCATACGCACGGGGAGTTAATCGTACATCAGCATTATCCTGCCTTAAGAGAATGCGAAACTCCGCACGGCTGGTGAACATCCGGTAAGGTTCCTCAGTACCCTTTGTAATCAGATCATCAATCAGGACTCCTATATAGGCCTCTTCTCTTTCCAGCACAAATTCGCTCCTCCCGTGAACCTTATTATGGGCATTAATTCCCGCCATTAACCCCTGGCAAGCGGCCTCCTCATAACCAGTAGTTCCATTAATTTGGCCCGCAAAATACAGACCCTCTACCAACTTAGTCTCCAAAGTGTACTTTAACTGGGTCGGTGGAAAATAATCATACTCAATAGCATAACCTGGGCGGAAGATCTTTACATTCTCAAAGCCAGGCACCATCCTAAGCGCCTTAGACTGTATCTCATCCGGCAAGCTAGTACTAAAGCCATTCACATATACTTCCACCGTATTCCATCCCTCAGGCTCAACAAAAATCTGATGCCTATCCTTGTCAGCAAAGCGATTGATCTTATCTTCTATGCTAGGGCAGTAACGAGGCCCGGTGCTTTGTATCTGTCCATTGAACATTGGACTCCGATCAAAACCTTTCCTCAGTACATCATGGACCTCCGCAGATGTATAGGTAATGTGACAGCTTCTTTGCTTTTCTAAAGGACGTGTCTCCCAGCTAAAGCTAAATTTCTCAGGCATTTCATCACCTGGTTGCTCTTCCATTTTGGAATAATCCAAGGAACGCCCATCCACTCTTGGAGGTGTACCGGTTTTCATCCGACCGGCTTCGAATCCTAAACTCACCAACTCTTCGGTAATACCCTTTGCTGCTCTCTCTCCGGCCCGACCACCACCAAATTGCTTCTCTCCAATATGGATCAACCCATTTAAGAAAGTGCCGTTTGTAAGCACTACAGATTTTGACTTTATTTCAGAACCCAGCGAAGTACGAACGCCTAATACACGGTTCTTGTCAACGATTAATCCCGTTACCATATCCTGGTAGAAATCCAGGATCGGAATTCGCTCAAGTGTAAGTCGCCACTCCTCTGCAAATCGCATACGGTCGCTCTGTGCCCTTGGCGACCACATGGCCGGACCCTTGCTACGGTTGAGCATTCTGAACTGGATCATGGTTTTATCGGTAATGATGCCACTCATTCCTCCAAGTGCGTCAATCTCCCTCACGATCTGGCCTTTCGCAACACCCCCCATGGCGGGATTACAGCTCATTTGACCGATAGTTTGCAAATTCATGGTAACCAGCAAGGTTCTACTACCCAGGTTAGCCGCTGCAGCCGCTGCTTCACAGCCTGCATGACCCCCTCCAACTACAATAACATCATATTCCTCACTATACACAATCAAAAAGTTTCACGTGGAACACTCTCAATAGTTTAATTACCAATTATTTGAGCGTGCAAAATTAAAGATTTTTCCTCTTCCTCCCGCATCCGGGATTTTTCCTCCTGCGAGACATCATTAAAACCTATTAGATGAAGCAAGCCATGGCATATAACTCTAAGCAACTCTTGCTGCTCACTTACCTTATATTCACTTGCTTGCTGCCTCACTTGCTCCTCGCTTATATAAATCTCACCCTCTACCTTTTCACCTTCTGAATAACCGAAGGTGATGATATCCGTATAATAATCATGCTTCAAATATTGCCAATTGATGGACAAGATCTCCTCATTACTGATAAAGTTATAGGCGAGGTTCCCTATTTCTGAACCATGGTTTGAGCCAATAATGGTTAACCATTCCTTAAGAACACCATCTTTTCCTTTAAACTCAATTGGAAGGTTATGGAATTGTATCAATTTTGATTCAGGAATTGATTACTTTGAGATTTATAATACTTCTTCATATTCACCGGAGACGTGTAGATACTTTCCTTTTGACCTTCCTTTTCCCGGAGGTATTTCTCCAATTGTTCCTGATACAATTGCTCCTTCTGCTCCGCGGATTTAGATTCCCTTTTCTCATCCTGTCTTTGCTCTCTTTCCGCCTGTTCAGACTCTAAAAGTCGGGTTTCTATCTCCTCGATCCTCTTCAGGCTCTCAGGTTGAATACCACCA
>CETZ01264338.1_pt1 | contig 11894 bp, 10 predicted proteins | sample 531441 | NCBI WGS metagenome assembly CETZ01 (sample SAMEA2623098, study PRJEB7988) | marine metagenome | isolation source: saline water (ENVO:00002010), including | reverse complement strand
CGATTTTTTAAGAATAGGATTACCCCTCAGCATTGTGTATGCGCTTATATTCCTGGGGTATTTAATTTTTCAATTTGATTTGCTGTGAAAGAGAAGCTGCACATCATTCCCCATGATCACCACATAGATCGTGATACCCGACAAAAAACCAATGGCCATCAGTCTTGCGTGATATGGTTTACCGGCCTTTCAGGCTCCGGGAAGTCTACCCTGGCCAATGCTTTGGAAACGGAGCTGGTCAATAAAGGCTATCATACCTATTTACTGGACGGAGACAATGTCCGCACCGGGCTGAATAGTGATCTTGACTTTTCTGCAGCGGCCCGCAAGGAGAATATCAGGCGAATAGGAGAAGTGGCGAAATTGATGGATGATGCCGGACTTATTACTTTAGCGGCTTTTGTTTCGCCCTATCGTGAGGAGCGGGAATTTGTCCGTAGCCTGCTGGGAGATGATCATTATATAGAGGTATATGTGGATTGCCCGGTAGAAGAGTGTGAGAAGCGGGATGTAAAAGGCTTGTATAAAAAAGCCAGAGCAGGAGAGATATCCAACTTTACCGGTATCAGTGCGCCCTTTGAAGCGCCTGAAGACCCGGATATCCGTGTGCAGACCCATCTGCAAAGTATAGAAGAAGGAGTGCAAACCATTATGGAGCACTTGAATGATAAATTAAAATTGAAGTAAAATGCGGTATTCACTTACCCACTTAAAGGAACTGGAGGCCGAATCCATCTTTGTGATGCGGGAGGTTTATGCCCAGTTTGAAAAACCCGCCATTTTGTTTAGTGGGGGTAAAGACTCTATCGTTTTAACCCACCTGGCAAAAAAAGCCTTTTGGCCAGCTCGTATACCTTTTCCGCTGGTTCATATCGATACCGGTCATAACTTTCCTGAAACTATTGAGTTTCGCGATAACCTGGTCAATAAACTGGGTTGCCAGCTCATAGTAGGCTCGGTACAAAAGTCCATTGACGATGGAAGGGTGCGTGAAGAAACTGGTAAGAATGCCAGCCGCAATGCCTTGCAAACCACTACACTGCTGGATACCATCGAACACTACCAGTTTGATGCCTGCATGGGTGGTGCCCGCAGGGATGAGGAAAAAGCACGGGCTAAGGAACGTTTTTTCTCCCATCGTGATGATTTCGGGCAGTGGGATCCCAAGAACCAACGCCCTGAGCTTTGGAACCTCTTTAACGGTAAAAAACACATGGGAGAGCACTTCCGGGTGTTCCCTATCAGTAACTGGACCGAGATGGATGTTTGGCAATATATTCTCATGGAGAATATAGAGATCCCGTCCCTGTATATTGCTCATGAGCGCGAGGTTATCTGGCGTAACAATTCCTGGTTACCCGTTTCGGAGCATATCAAATTGGAAGATAGCGATAAGCCGGAGAAAAGGATGATCCGTTTCCGTACCCTGGGCGATATAACTATTACCGGAGGTGTAGAGTCTGATGCGGATACGCTGGCCAAGATTGTAGAGGAAGTAGCTGCTGCCCGCCAGACTGAGCGGGGTAACCGTGCGGATGATAAGCGTAGTGAAACCTCTATGGAAGACCGCAAGAAACAAGGATATTTTTAAGAAAGCATTTAAAGAATAAGAAAATGGCAGAACAGAATAGTTATCTGGATATGCAATTACTCCGGTTCACTACAGCCGGAAGTGTGGATGACGGTAAAAGTACCTTAATAGGGAGGTTGCTGTATGACTCCAAATCCATCTTTGAGGATCAACTGGATGCCGTGGAACATAGCAGCGCCAAGCGTGGTCTGCAGCATGTGGACCTGTCACTGGTAACCGATGGATTGAAGGATGAAAGGGAGCAGGGTATTACCATTGACGTTGCCTACCGGTATTTCGCCACTCCACAGCGTAAGTTCATTATTGCCGATACACCCGGGCACATTCAGTATACCCGCAACATGGTAACCGGGGCGTCAACCGCAAACCTGGCTTTGATACTGGTGGATGTACGCAATGGTGTTATTGAGCAAACCTGCCGCCACTCTTTTATTGCTTCCTTATTGCAGATACCTCACCTGGTGGTGTGTATTAATAAGATGGACCTGGTGGATTATGATGAGCAGGCCTACAGGAAGGTGGTGGGGGAGTATAAGGACTTTGCTTCCAAACTGGATGTGAAGGATGTGCGCTTTGTGCCCATCAGTGCTCTACATGGTGATAATGTGGTAAACCGTTCCGAAAAAATGGATTGGTACCAGGGCGAAACACTTTTGCATACCCTGGAAACTATTCACATTGGTAGTGATCACAATCATATTGACTGTCGTTTTCCGGTACAAACGGTGATCAGGCCTCATAATGACAAGTACCACGATTACCGTGGTTACGCGGGACGTGTGGCAGGAGGCGTGTTTAAACCTGGGGATGAAGTAACCGTATTGCCTTCTGGTTTCAGCTCAAAGATCAAGGAAATCCATTGCTTTGAAACGAAATTTGAAGAGGCGTTTTCACCCATGTCTGTTTCCTTTACCCTTGAAGATGATATTGATATCAGCAGGGGGGATATGATCGTGCGTCCTAACAATCAGCCGCATATGTTGCAGGATATAGATGTTATGCTTTGCTGGTTCAATCAGCGCGGTCCCATGCCCCGGGGAAAATACATCATACGCCATACCAGCAATGAGGCCCGTTGTATGATCAGTGAGGTATTATATAAGGTAAACATCAACACCCTTCACCGCCTGGAGGATGATAAGGAAATTGGAATGAATGACATTGCCAGGGTAAGGTTGAGAACCACTAAACCCTTGATGGTAGACGATTATTCTGATAACCGGTCAACCGGAAGTATCATTCTCATTGATGAAGGTACCAACGAAACCGTGGCCGCAGGAATGATCAAACTATAGCATAAAAACCATATTTGGTTCAGGGGTTATTTAATGAAACCATAATTATTGAACCTTAATTATTACGCTATATTTGCGCCTGAATTTTTCAAACCTTCAGCCTTGATGAAGAAGATTTTTATATTTTTCATAAGTATCCTGCTTCTGGGTTCTTGTATACCCAGAAAAAAGCTAACCTACCTGCAAAGCGAATCTGCCAATGTGGATTCTTTGCGATTAAATTACGCCAATTCCAGATACGAAGTACAGGTTAATGACATCCTTAACATAGCCATTCGCAGTTTTAACCCGGAGGTGAGTAATATGTTCAACATAACTTCCACCACCCAGGTAAACCAGAACGGAGGGGATCTTATGTTCTATTTGAATGGTTATACCGTAGATATAGATGGGAATATTGACCTGCCGGTTTTAGGAAAAATGTATGTTTTAGGAATGAATACGGAGAGTATAAAGAAGATGGTTCTTTCCAAGCTCTCCAATTATTTTCAGAATGAAGTATTGAACGTTACCGTCCAGTTGGCAGGTGTGCGTTTTACCCTTATTGGAGAGGTTTCAGGCCCGGGTAAATATACTATTTACCAGAACCAGGTAAATATTTTTGAAGCCCTGGCGGTAGGTGGCGATATAAGCCTGGTGGGTGACAGAACTTCCGTTCAGATCATGCGTCAGGTAGAAGGAAGTGTTAAATTTTACGAGGTTGATCTTACTGACAGGGGAGTGGTGGAAAGCCCATATTTCTACATCCTGCCTAATGATGTTATTAATGTTAAGCCTTTGCCAGCCAAATCATGGGGTATTGGTACCACGGGTTTTGCTACCATAGCGTCCGTACTTACCATTGTTTCCAGTACCTTATTGATTATCACTAACCTCCAGCGTTTTTAACTCATGCAGGAACAGCTAAGCAATTCAGAAGAAAATAACGAGGGAACCGATCTAAGGTACTATTTATTCAAGATTGTCAGTATTTGGCCTTATATTATTATATGCATAGCGCTGGCATTGAGTATAGCCTTTATATACAATCGTTATAGTAAGGAAATATACCGCGCTACCGTAATCCTGCTCATTGAGTCAGAGAACACAAGTAGCCTCTCTAACGTAATGGAAGCTATTGGTTATTACAATCCCCGTTTAACTTTTGAAAACGAGGTGGTCATCATCAAATCACTGGCCATGGCGGAGAGGACGATCCAGCATACTGATTTTGGTGTGGAATACTGGACGGAAGGCCGGGTGCGGGTAACGGAATTATATGATAAGAGCCCCATTGAACTGGTTATGGACTCTACCCACGTTCAGGCCATCAACTACGATATTGTGGTTGCTGACAATGGCAAGGGTGGGTATGAGGTAAGTATTATGAACCTTGACCAGAGTCCCAGTCTCTACAACTATGAGGAGTTTAAGTATGAGGAAATCAATATTGGTAAGGCTGCCGGAAATATTGATGCCACGGTAAATTTAAAGGATGGGGAGTGGTATACCACACCTTATCACAGTTTCAAAATTGTACGGAAAAACGATGATCCTTTTAACGAGCTGACAATAAAGCTAAAGTCGGTACAAAGTATAGCCACCCAGTGGCAGAAGAGGCTTGAGGTTGAGCCTACTGCTAAAGGTAGCTCGGCTGTTGATATTACCTCCACGGCTGAAAACCCTGAAAAGGTAAGAGTATACCTGAATGAACTGGTACAGCAATACCTCGATTTCGGCCTGTTCGTTAAGAACGAAATAGCAAAAAACACGTTGGAATTTGTGAGCTCTGAGCTGAACAGGGTGGGTGATACCTTAAGAGCTATTGAGACCAATCTTGCCGATTTCCGTTCAGACAAGATGATCCTGGACGTTTCCATGAAAGCTCAGAAGTACTATGAGCAGATCACCGAACTGGAAAGGCAGTTGACCTCCCTGGAGATTGAGAGAAACTACATTAATTATATTGAAGATTACCTGAGAGGTGATCAGTTCCAGGATGATCCGGTTATCCCTATGACCCTGGGTGACGGGACCTCTCAAAAGATCATTGATCAGCTGGCTGAACTGGAATCCCGCAAGGCAAGCTTGGGAATCACAGCTTCTGAAGCTAACCCGGTGCTCAAGAATATGAATGAGCAGATAGGGTACCTCAAATCCCGTCTTCGTGAAGCCATGAAGGGTGTGGAGGAAAGAAATAGCGCCAGGATTGCCAAGCTGCAGAAGGAACTTCGCAACCTGGAGTCGAACTTATCGGAATTGCCGGAGCAGGAAATGGATCTGTTGAACATTGAGCGTCAGTTCAAACTCAATGAGAACCTCTTTGTGTTCCTGATGGAGAAGAAAGCCGAGGCAGGTATTGCCATTGCTTCTAACCGTGCCAGCAGTACCATCATTGATTATGCCCGGACCGAAAGAAACCCCATTTTCCCCAATAAGCCAAGGGTTTATATTGTAGCATTGATCTTAGGTCTGTTTATTCCCATTGCGGTGATGTTCATCCGCAACTTCCTTAACAATAAGATTCAGTCCATATCCATGTTGGAAGGACTTACCAAAATCCCGGTTCTGGGTGCCGTTGGTCATAACAATAAGAATACCAACCTTACGGTGGCCAAACACCCTAAATCAGCAGCTTCAGAAAATTTCAGGGCCCTGCGTTCCAATCTCAAGTTTATGGGGGCGGAATCATCAGGCAGCGAAAAAGGTGTGGCCATCCTGATAACCTCCTCTATTGGTGGTGAAGGAAAGACCTATAACTCCATTAACCTGGCCTCGGCAATTGCCCTTTCCAATCAACGGACCGTCCTGGTTGGACTTGACCTTCGTAAACCTAAGATCTATAATGACTTTGATCTTAGTAACGAAAAAGGTGTATCTTCTTATCTGGCTGGTCGTGACAGTCTTGACGAGATAATTCAGACTACCTCCATTAAAAATCTGGATCTTATCAGTGCCGGCCCCGTACCTCCCAACCCTTCAGAATTGATCCTGGGAGAGCGATGTGTAAGCATGATGGAAACCTTGAAGGAGAAGTATGATTATATAATTTTTGATACTCCCCCGGTAGGCCTGGTAGCTGATGCGTTTGATATTATGAAGTATTCTGATATTGTGCTGTTTGTGGTACGTCAGCAATACACTCCCAAGGGTTATATGAAACTTATTGATGATAAGTACCGGGAAGGTGCGGTTAAGAATATGGCCATTATCCTCAATGATGTAGTGGTGGAATCCGGCTACGGTTATTATAACTACGGTTATGGCTATGGTTATGGCTATGGTTATGGCTATGGTTACGGCTATGTGGAGGATGAGGTGCCTGCCCGTAGCCTCTTCGGACGAAGAAGAAAGAAGAAAAAGGATTAAGTAATTTTTATCTTGATCATCTGTAAAAGCCACTTTTAAGCTGAAAATTTAAAAGTGGCTTTTTTTGTATTTAACCTGCTAGTTAAGAAGGTATTCATATATTTGCCAGCCATACATTGAGTAAAATATTTACTCATTTTGTTGCTCTAAATGGGAGTGACCAGGCGAAGCCATGTTTGGCCAAATAAAGGCAATTGATACTCGATACACTTATATCATCCAAAACCAGGGTAAAGCTTCTTATCAAGTTCTTTTTGAATCCTGAATCAAGGGCATATCTCAGGTCTTTAGAATCAGAATTTGGAGAAAGTACCAACTCCATCCGCGTGGAATTGAACCGTTTTGAGGAGGCGGGCCTGCTGGAAGCAGAAAGTCAGGGCAACCGGAAAATTTTCAAGGCGCGCAGATCTCATCCCTTATTTAAGGAACTGCAGGGTATCATTCTTAAACATACCGGGCTGGATCAGATCATTGCAAACGTAGTGGAACGTTTGGGTGACCTGGACCGGGTGTATGTGACAGGGGATCTGGCAAAAGGCTTGGATTCCAGCGTAATTGATCTCATATTTGTAGGGAATCCGGACAAGAACTACCTGTTGAGGCTTATCGATAAATCAGAGAAGCTTTCAGGGCGTAAGATCCGTTTTCTTATCTATTCCATAGAAGAAGCGAAAAAGCAGGAGTTTAAAGGAGAGGAATATTTACTCATCTGGAATGAACGCTAAAGTTTACTGGACAGCTTTTTATACGAAACCACGCAACGAAAAGTCTGTTGCTGAGCGCCTCAAACGCAAAGGTTATACTATCTATGCCCCCTTGAGGACCACCATCAAACAATGGTCGGACCGGAAAAAGAAGATACAGGAACCCCTTTTTACCTCGTACGTGTTTGCGTGTGTAGATGAAGCTCAACGGCTACAAATACTGGAAGATCCCTCTATTGTAAGCAATGTATTCTGGCTGGGGAAGCCTGTGGTTATCCGCAATGAAGAAATACACACTATTCAGCAATTCCTGGAGGAATATCCTTCCGCCAAAGCCAACGTTTCTTCCTTTTCCAAAGGGCAGGATGTGAAAATAGAAGAGGGAGTATTTAAAGGAGAGGCAGGCATAGTAAAAGAAGTACGCAATTCAAAAATAGTGGTACAGCTGGACTCCCTCGGGTTTGAGCTTAGTGCCGAGATCCACCCTTCCAAACTGAAGGTGCAATCAGTAACTAACTAATCAAAATTACCTAATACCGGCAAACCGGTTCATCAATTTTACTCGCAGTATGACAGACATGCAAAACATCAAAATTGCAGTTATAGGACTGGGCTACGTTGGCCTTCCGCTGGCTGTTGAATTCGGAAAGAAGTTTACTACCGTTGGCTTTGATATCAACCAGGCCAGGGTAAAGGAATTGTCCGATGGAGTGGACTCTACGCTTGAGGTAGAGAACTCCTACCTCAAGGATGTACTCCAGAATCACTCTTTCCGGGTAAGCGCCCAAAAGGACGATATTAATGACTGCAATGTTTTTGTGGTAACCGTTCCCACACCTACCGATAAATATAACCGACCGGTGCTTACACCTCTTGTAAAGGCCAGCGAAACGGTAGGTAGCGTTTTAAAAAAGGGAGATGTTGTGGTATATGAATCAACCGTATATCCCGGTGTAACGGAAGATGAATGTATCCCGGTGCTGGAGAGGGTTTCAGGCCTTAAGTTCAACGAAGACTTTTATGCCGGTTATTCACCTGAACGAATCAACCCCGGTGACAAGGAACATACCGTTACTAAAATATTGAAGGTTACTTCCGGTTCTACGCCTGAAATAGCAGATTTTGTAGATAAGCTCTACAAAGAGGTTATTGTGGCCGGAACCCATAAAGCCAGTTCCATAAAAGTGGCTGAAGCCGCCAAGGTTATTGAAAATTCACAGCGTGATATAAATATTGCGTTTGTGAACGAGCTGGCCAAGATCTTTAACCTGATGGGGATTGATACGGCCGAGGTATTGGAAGCAGCCGGAACTAAATGGAATTTCCTCCCCTTTAAACCAGGCTTGGTGGGTGGTCACTGTATTGGTGTAGACCCGTATTACCTGGCTCAGAAAGCGCAGGAAGTGGGGTATCACCCGGAGATCATCCTGGCCGGTAGAAGACTCAATGATGGCATGGGTAAGTACGTGGCCACTGAAGTGGTTAAGATGATGGTTAAAGCTGAAATGCGGGTTAAAAATTCCAAAGTGCTGATGTTGGGTATCACCTTTAAGGAGAACTGCCCCGATATCCGGAATACACGTGCTATTGATATCTACAATGAGCTTCAAACCTACCAGATGGATGTGGATGTATATGATCCATGGGCTAACCCCGAAGAAGTAAAGCACGAGTTTGGTATGGATATCATCAAGACTGAAGAACTTTCAAAGTACGATACCATTATCCTGGCGGTGGCCCACCGTGAATTCCTTGAAATGAATCTGGAAGATCTTAAAAAGGGTGAAGCCCTTATTTACGATGTAAAAGGCATTCTGCCCAAAACAGTTTCCGACAAGCGCCTGTAAAAGGGTGGTTTAGCAAAACCAGAATCCAGCCACTTTAAATGAAAAAAACAAATTTACTGATCACAGGTGGAGCCGGTTTTATAGGCTCTAACCTGGTAGAGTATTTTCTGCAGGATGAGCGAGTGGGCTTGGTAAGGGTGCTCGATGATCTGAGTAATGGCTATTACGAGAATATAAGAGAGTTTGAATCGCACCCCCGCTTTGAATATGTAAAAGGCGATATCTGTAATTACGATACCTGCCTCAAGGCAATGGAAGGTATTCACAGGATAAGTCACCAGGCGGCCCTCGGTTCGGTACCACGCTCCATAGAAAACCCTATGCGTTCTACCGAGGTGAACATCCTTGGAACGGTTAACATTCTGCATGCTGCCGTTGAGAAGAAGATCGAAAGGGTAATCCTGGCGTGTAGTTCCAGTACGTATGGTGATAGCCAGGAATTACCCAAGGTGGAAGACCGTATAGGCACACCTCTAAGTCCGTACGCAGTTACCAAATTCTCTATTGAGCAGTTTGCCGATGTATTCCATCGTACCTACGGACTCAATTACATTGGGCTCAGGTACTTTAACGTTTTCGGACCCCGGCAGAATCCTGACAATCCGTACGCTGCGGTAATCCCTATTTTCTGCAAGGCCTTCTTAAAGGGAGAGCGTCCTACTATTAACGGTGATGGCAATACCAGCCGTGATTTCACCTATGTGACCAATGCTATCCGGGCTAATGAACTGGCTTTGTTTACGGAAAATGAAAACGCCCTCAATACCATTTACAATACCGCCTGCGGAGAGCAGGTAACCTTAAATGAAATGATAGGGTTTCTACAGGAAATATCCGGGAAGAATATTGAAGCAATATATGGCCCGGAGCGAGCCGGTGATGTTCGGCATTCCAAGGCCGATATCAGTAAGATATCCAGTAAACTGGGCTACAGGCCTCAGGTGAAAATGCGCGAGGGTCTTGCACAGGTGTATGAATGGTATAAAGAAAACAAGACTTTTGAGTAAAGCTGTATTTATTATTGCCGAGATCGGACAGGCACACGAAGGCAGCCTGGGAATAGCCCATTCCTATATAGACGCCTTGGCCAGAACGGGAGTGGATGCCATTAAATGGCAAACCCATATAGCCGAAGCCGAGAGCAGCGCCAAAGAACCTTTCCGGGTAAAATTTTCCTATGAGGATGATACCCGTATTGACTATTGGAAAAGGATGGAGTTTACTCCTGAGCAATGGAAGGGTCTGAAAGAACATTGCGAGGAAAAGGGTATGGAGTTTATATCCTCGCCTTTCAGCAATGCTGCGGTGGACCTGTTGGAAGAGATTGGAGTGAAACGCTATAAGATAGGATCCGGGGAAGTGAGTAATTTCCTGATGCTGGAAAAGATAGCCCGCACCGGAAAGCCGGTCATCCTTTCCTCGGGAATGAGTTCATTTGAGGAGCTGGACCAAACCATTGGCTTTCTGCAGGACTTTGGTAATGAACTGTCCATATTGCAATGTACCACAGCTTATCCTACCAAAGCTGAGGAGTGGGGACTCAACGTGATCACGGACCTTATAGAGCGCTATAATTTACCGGTAGGCTTTTCGGACCATAGTGGTGATATATACGCCTGTTTGGCGGCCACTGCTTTAGGTGCTACCACCCTGGAGTTTCACGCAGTTTTTGATAAACGCATGTTCGGCCCCGATGCCCGAGCTTCGCTGGAAATTGACCAGATAAAGAAATTGGTGGAGGGTGTACGGAGTATCACGCTATCCCTCGAAAACAAGATTGATAAGAACGACAATAGTCGTTTTTCCGAATTGAAGAATATTTTTGAAAAGTCCCTTTCTGTAAACTGTGACCTTGATGCAGGTCAGGAGATCAGCATGGAACATCTGGAAGCCAAAAAACCCAAAGGGCAAGGCATGAATGCCAGCCTTTTCAGGGAGGTGATTGGTAAAAAGCTAAAGCGCCCTCTTAAAAAATGGGATTTCTTAAACAAGGAAGATATTGAGCTATGACAAATAACCCCGGCTCAGCCAAACGAAAAATATGTGTGGTAATAACGGCTCGTCCCAGCTACAGCCGTATTAAAACCGCCCTGAAAGCTATCCAGGATCATCCTGAGCTCGAGTTGCAACTGGTGGTTGCAGCCTCAGCCCTTTTGGATCGGTACGGCTCTGCCGTAAACTACATTGAGGCCGATGGTTTTGAAATTGCGGCCAAGGTGTTTAACATCCTGGAAGGTGAAAATCTTACCGCAGCCGCCAAAACCACCGGTATCGGTATTTTAGAGCTGTCTACGGTATTTGATAACCTCAGTCCGGATATCGTGGTTACCGTAGCCGATCGTTTTGAAACTATGGCTACCGCCATATCAGCCAGTTACATGAATATTCCCCTGGCGCATATACAAGGGGGAGAGGTAACCGGTAACATTGATGAGAAAGTAAGGCACGCTATTACCAAGCTGGCCGATTACCACCTGGTAGCCTCGGAAGGTGCTAAAGAAAGAGTATTGAAACTGGGAGAGAATCCTGATTTTGTTATAAATACAGGTTGCCCTTCTATTGATATAGCCGCTGAGGTGGCAGCAAGCCCTGAGTTCAACTTCAACCCTCTTACCAAATATGGCGGAGTAGGAGCTAATGTTGATTTCAATGGGAAGTATATTGTTGTAATGCAGCACCCTGTTACTAATGAGTATGCCCAATCCAGGTCACATATAGAGGAGACACTGGCTGCCGTGAATGAGTTGAAGGTGCCCACTTTTTGGTTTTGGCCCAACGTGGATGCCGGTTCGGATGGTACCTCCAAGGGTATCCGGTCTTTTCGTGAGAAATACGGCCCCGAACATATTCACTTTTTCAAGAATATGGAACCCGCAGACTTTTTAAGGTTGCTGATCAATTCCAGTTGTCTTATCGGTAATTCGAGTGTAGGTATCCGTGAGTGTGCCTACCTGGGAGTTCCGGTTGTCAATATCGGCTCACGCCAAAACAGGCGCGACCGCGGAAATAATGTGTTGGATGTAAGCTACGGGCGGGAAGAAATAAAATCAGCCATTACGCAATGGTTGGATGCTCCAAGACCAGAACCTTCAATGGTATACGGTGGAGG
>CETZ01264339.1_pt1 | contig 11910 bp, 8 predicted proteins | sample 531441 | NCBI WGS metagenome assembly CETZ01 (sample SAMEA2623098, study PRJEB7988) | marine metagenome | isolation source: saline water (ENVO:00002010), including | reverse complement strand
GTACAACAAAACTGCTTTGAGTACCTGGATGCACCGGTACGTGTGCTAGGTTCTGAGAATATGCCCGCCATTCCTCTGAATAGCACGCTTGAGGCCACTATGATCCCTGACGCGAATAAAGTAAGTCGCGCTATCGGGGAAGTATTAGCGTATTAGTTCAGGCTTTAAAGCGGTAATTATATCGCTTGAAAACGCATGCCCGATTGGGCGTAATAGCATTTGCAGCCTTTCCCGGATTATTGATCAGGTCAAGACTTTTACCTCCTCCCCCAAAGAGATGATCAGAATGTAGCTGCTCCAATAAATGAATGATCAGATGCATACAATGTGGTTAAACATGATGTTTGGTACTCTTAAATTCTGAGCATTCGAATGTAAAAAACATTTGTTAATAAAAAAAATTCAACAGGTTAAAAATCAGTGAATTGATGACATGTTTTATGGTGTGGACCTTGGAAGTTGTTAATAACCCGATATTTAAAGTAAGAATTTACTTACGAAAATGTTTTTAAGATTTTTCTTTCTACGGGTCTGCGGAGGCTGATTTTCACACTTTATAGCTTCCTGAGGTTTCTCGCTCAGGCAGATATTACCAAATAATAACTTCTTTTTTAGGAAGCGTAACCTTTTTGGATGAAGCTATGAAGACCATGTTATGTGTCCGGGCACTGGAGATAAAGTACACGGGCTTTTTACTTCTCAGGAACCAGGAAGTCTGGGCTAGTAGTGAAATTGAATGTGGCGGCCCTGTAAAGGACTATTGGCAATGGCGGTGTGCTCCGCAACTGGCGGCCCAGGAAAAGGGTTTACCCGCCCCTTCAAATCCCAGGGAAGTAATAAGGCCTATGCTGGCGTCATATAACTGGTGACTGCGAAACTTAGGGTTGGAATTGATATCCACATGAACGGTGATACGGCCCAGTTCCTTCAGGTATTCAGCCGTGTCCACCGCCCGGGTTACTTCGTTCCAAAGGCGGGTGTATGAATCCGGGGGAGCCGGGGTTACTTCGTTTTTGTAGATTTCGGAAACTCCATTCCCCACATCCCAAAGGCAAACCACCGTAGAATATTTAACCCGGCTACCACGTACTTTGGAGTCACATCCCACGTAAATATCCCCTTGCGGATGGCGTTTAAGCCAATTTTGTACATAGAGTTTTATATCGGATATCTCGGTGCGGAGGTGGTCACGAAAAACAGGATTAAGGGTAAGTTTCATCTTCTGCCTACTTTTGGGTAGGTTAAGATAAGGATTTGAAAAGAGAGTATGGAACAGGCAGGTATATAAAAAAAGAAAGGGAGGCGGGCGCCTCCCCTTGTTTCAAACTAAATCAAAACAATTAACCAAACCTTAACCAACTATAAGAACTACCTAATAGGGTAAAGGTTTACTGCGTTTGAAAAAAAAGTTGAAATTTTTTAGTTATCTCTATCCAGTAAGGGTACAAATCTTTGAAAGTGAGGTTAGTGGGTGCCTTGAAATTTTTTGGGAAAATGGGAAAAAAGTCCTCAATGGGCCACACAGTAACTATTCGTTCGGGCGTTTGCACCAGGTTTTTGCTTCGGGATTTCGTCATTTTAAGCCCTATTGGGAGGAGATCCATGAAGTTTTGATCCTGGGATACGGGGGAGGCAGTATTTCCGAACTGCTGAAAAAACAAAGGGGATTTAACGGAAATATAACAGCGGTAGAGCTGGACCCTGTGATCCGGGAAATTGCAGAAACTCATTTTCCGGAAGCGCTGGCGGGAGTGGAGCTGCATATACAAGATGCCTCACGCTTCCTGGAGAGCACCGCCAGGGGCTACGATCTTATTGTTGTGGACCTGTTTATTGATGATCAGGTGCCTGCACAGTTCGGACAGGAAGCTTTTATAAAGTCGTTGCAAACTCACCTTAACCGCGGAGGTATGCTTATCCACAACTTCATGTTTGTACAGCTTCAGGAGCGCCAGCGGGTGATGGATCTTTACCGGGAAAATTTTGAACGAGTGGATTTCATGGAGCTGTTTGGAAGCAATACGCTTGTATGGGCATGTAAGGGTTAGGGGATAGGAGTGTCAGGAGCCTTCATTAAGTTAATTTCTTTTAAAAATCTTGTAATTTTAAATACTCTTCTTTTTCTTTGAAGAACCTAATTAACCTAAAATGAAATCTACCTGCCTACTACTTACCTGCATTTTCTTGCTATGTGCACTATTAGCCAAAGCCCAGCAGGAGCATGGTGTTGTTGATTTTAAGCTCTATAAGAGACTGGTAGCCTCTCCGGATTTTAAAGATTCTTCTTTTGTACGTACTACCAATCCACTTGACGGTATAGCCGACAGTAGTTACGTGTACAATTTATGGGCTAAAGTCTCCTTTCATGACACTATTGGTTTCCAGGAACTGAAAATCCGTTTAGGGACAAGTCAAAACTCTCTGGGGGACGTAGCAGATACCACTATTTATTCCCAACAACTTTCCATACAGCAATCACGAACTGGTTACTCTTATACACAGGTCTATATTGGCCAGTTTGTAGGAAAGGCAAGACTGTATGGGGAAACATATCTTTTATATCCCAGCAATGATGTCAGTAATGTGAAATTCCTAAAATAAGCCTGATGTACCATAACCTGATTAACCTTTCGAAGCTTAAATTTTTATTGTTGCTTCCAGCCTTTCTTTTTGCTGTTGTTAATATGAGAGCACAGGAAGAGCCTACAGGCTCAGATGAGTCCCGGGAAGTTGAATGGAGAGACTTGGTGGGCTTGGAGTATGATGAGGAAACCAATACGCTTTACATAACCGAACCATCGGAAGAATGGGGCTCTATAGGTGCGGCTTCTGTAGACGTGTTAACCGAAGAATATGATGGCGGGGTTTTCTTTTACGCTTCATATGAAAGCGGTGCCAGGGCAATAGGCCTTTCCTATAATAACGAGGACGCAGATTTTACCTCGATCAATTATAGCATATATCTGCAGGATGAAACGATTTTTCTCTTTGAAAATGGAGAAATGATCGGTGATTTTGGATCGTTTGAGGAAGGAACGGAGTTGGCTATTGTTAAAATGGATGGAGTTATTCTCTATATGAGCAATGGAGAGGTCATGCATGAGAGTGCTTACGAGGGAGGTGATCTATTAGTGGATATTGCGGTGCAAGGTGAAAACGTAGTCCTGGAGGATATCAGGATAGACTTTCCCATCGGGGAGGAATCAGAAGGAGGGGAAGAAGAGTACCCCGATGAAGAGCCACAGGAACCGGAAGAACCATTTCAACCAGCATTTACTTTTCCTGCAGTAGGAGTCCATATTTGCAATACAAATCCTAACCTTAACTGGGAGATGAACCGCTCCTATGATCTGGCCGGTAATGTTATAGGTGCTTCAATAAATTATACTAATGCCCAGGGTCAGCTTATGCAGGCCCAAAACCATAACCTTTCCCGGGGAGAGGTTTTTGCCGTGCAACCCTTGCGAGATAAATATGGTCGCAATGTAATCCGGAGTAATGTGGCTCCTCTCAATACCTCTACTTCATGCTATAATCCAAATTTCTTTGTAGATGTAAATGGAAACCCCTACTCCTATAGCAATTTTGACGATGCCAAACTGAATAATCCTGATCCAGTGGGAAACTCCCTGGCCGGAACGCTGGGGCATTACTATAGTAATAACAATACTAAAGATCCTTATCAGGCAACTACTCAATATCCTTATAGCAGAGCCTATTTTCATCCAAGACTGAACCAACAAACACGAGTTGCTTCCGCTGGAAATAGTAAACGCATGGGTTCCGGTAATGAAGCTCAAATGTATTCGATTCCAGCCAAAGGAGAACTCTATTATTTATTTGGATATGCTCATGGATGGACGGTTAATGCTAATGGTAACAGCATGACGAATGTAGGCTACCAGGTAAATAAAACCATCACTATTGATGCTGATGGTAAAGAGGCGGTTCTTTTTATTGATCGTGATGGAAAAAAAGTAGCTAGCTGCCTTAGTGGGTCGGTGAATGGTTCTAATAAAAGAACAATGGCAGTGAAAGCCTTAATGGAAAATCAACTTTACGTGGATATTCATTTGCCCAAGGGTTGCGAAAATTCCCTCAGGTTTCCCGAATATATGAATGCCAGCCAAGGCATTAAGTTTCAATATGAGATCATAGACCTCAAAACGAACACCAATGTACAGTTCGGTTCTGGAAACACGATTTTTGAAGGAACCACCCCGAACTTACCAGCCGGTTTATACCGGATCAAAGAAGTGTCATGGCAAAATCAACTAAATTATTGGATTTATGGAACTGTTATTTCCCCAGAAATATCATACAACCTTAATTATTATGAGTTTACCCTTAACTATTATGACAAGGCAGGACGCTTGGTGAAAGTAATTCCTCCTTTAGGGATTAGCACAACGTATAACCCTACCACCTCTCAGATAAACGGTAATACCTCCAATTATCCTATTTATAATTATTCCGGAAATTTCAGTTTTTCCACTTCATCCAATGATAAAGACATTTCTTTTACAGCCAGTACACCTAGCGCTACGGATGAGTATAGGGAAATTTTCATAAAACTTAAGCTTAAAGATCCTACGGTCCCTATTGGAACGTATGGTGATGAAGCAACATTAGAACCTGGTTTCGAAATGGAAAGTGAAGGGGGGCAGGGGGCAGGAGAAGAACCCGGAGAGGCACCAGAAGAGCCCGGTGGAGCAGAGGGAGGTGAACCTGGAGGTCAGTCAACCACTAACCCAGTTTACTATTATGATGACTTGGTAATTGAAGGCACCGGCCAGGGAGGTTTAGGTTCCGGCTTAACGGTTCCGTATGAGGGAGGCACCGGGCTTCCGCCTGATCCTCCTGGAGGCTTAGAGTTAGCCTGTGCTAAACTGGCCGATATATACAGTATTGAATTTGATATCTATACGGCTTCTGCTTATTCAGCAGGGCAGGCTCCGGATATTGCATCGGGAAAAAAAGTATTTATCAAAAAGAAATACGATCCCGAGGACTGTGAACTCAAAGAGGTGGTTCTTACTAATGCTTCGGTAATTATTCCCCATTCATTAAGTGCTCAGTTGGATAATGTGGTATTAAAGGTAGTTCAGGTAGAGCACTTAGTTGCCGATTATTTTTTCGAAACAATTAAACCACTTGATGCAGATGCTCTAAATGTGTTGGATGATTATAAGCTGGAGCTTTCAGAGCTTAAAAACAGCTCCGGAGAACCAGCGCATACCATGGCCACAACCTATGAATACAATAGTCTTAACCAGATGATTGCACGCCAGTCTCCTGATGAAGGGCGTACGGAGTATGTATATCGTAAAGATGGGCAAATCAGGTTTTCAGAAAATGCCAAACAAAGAGCCGATGGCTGGCAGGGAAGCTTTAGCTATACCAATTTTGATGCTTTAGGCCGCCCGGTGGAAATAGGAACTTTTAAAAGTGGAGGAAATTCAGCGGATCGTTATTTTCAGAATATGACGGAGGCCCCGATAAACTCAAGAAGCACACACCATATTATAAATAATATATACAACCCATCAAGCTCAGTGGCGGATGGGCTTGATGATAGCTATTGCAAGGATCAGAATTTTATTAAATATGATCTGGCTGATCCCGATTTTGCAACTACTACAGGCTTGTCAGTTGCCAACTACAAGCAATCTTTCCTGCGGGGTAATATTTCTAAAACAAGTAATGATTATGTCACAACCTGGTATAGTTACGATGATCTGGGACGTGTGCGTTGGGCCGTTCGAAAACTGGATGGGGCTGGTGTTAAGACTATAAATTATTCCTACGGACCCAATGGACAGGTTAAAGAAAGTGTTTATCAGAAGGAAGTTCCATCTGAGCGCTTTTATCATCGCTTTCAGTATGATATACAAGGCAGATTGCTAAAAGTTCTCACCAGTACAGACAGAGTTAACTGGCTGGAGCAGGCCCAATATACTTATGATCCTTTGGGAAGGGTAAAGCGAGTAGAACTGGCGGATGATCTGCAAGGGGTAGATTATGTTTATACACTGGATGGGAAATTAAAATCCATCAACCATCCTTCTATGGAGCTTGAGAAGGATCCAGGAGAAGATCGTGTGGCTACTTCCTCCCATAAACGATTTGCCCCGGATGTCTTTAGTATGAGTCTCGATTATTATAATCAGGACTACCTGCGGGAAGGCACTTATATCAATTACGGGAACAATACAGGCAATCATCACAATGGCCTAGTGAAATCCTGGCGTTGGAATTTGCGAACCAACAGTACCCAAACCTTTAATAGGCAGGAAACATATAACTATACCTATGATCAACATGGCTGGCTTACACAAGCAGTGTATGGCAATTATACAGCTGCAACATGTCAGAATAAGCCTGGCAATATGAACTGTATAAACGCATTACAAGATGGTGTCCCATTAGGTGCTAATGAAATACTCAACGTAAATCCTGCTTTCAGTGCAGCAGCCAATAGTGCTTATAAAGTATGGGGGATTACTTATGATGCAAATGGAAACTTATTAACCTTAAACCGGAACGGTTATGGTGCCTCTTCAGAGGTAAGTATGGATGGCTTTACCTATCACTACCCGTTGAGTAACGGACAAAGAATAAATAATCGTTTATCGTATGTGACGGATAGCAGAGATAATTCGAATACCACACGCTACCAGGATCTTAGAAATCAGTCGCTTAATAACTACACCTATAATCAAAGAGGTCAACTTACTGATGTTTATGATGAAAACACTCATATTGAATATAACTCTTTGGGTTTAGTTGAAAGTATCTGGGGCAATTATGGCAGTACTTACGCTTTTAAGCGGGTTGAATACTTTTATGATGACCGCGGCAACCGTTACCTGAAGGTAGATTATGATGATAATCCTGACTATAATGTAGAAGTTAAAAGAACCTATTATGTAAGAGATGCGGCAGGGACCTTAATGGCTGTTTATGAAAAGACACCTTTTCAGAACATGTCATCAGTTAAGCCAGAGCACCCGGTTTATGGTCATGGAAGGGTAGGAATTTTTGACCGTATCAATGCCACCGGAGGAGGGTATAATGGTTACTTGTATGAGCTAACCGATGTGATTGGCAACGTAAGGGCGGTAGTAGAAAAAGGTTCAGAAATATATTACTTACCCCGGATGTTGGATGAAGATAATTTTGATGACAGAACCTATCAAGGTTGGGGGGGTGTTTATGATGAATATGAAAATCAGGCTACTCTAACCTCCGTTTCCTCCCGCTATTTGGGGTGTCAGGGAGAACATTTAGAAAGTGATGTAGCTTTATCCAAACTGTTTAGTGTTTCAGCCAATGATCAGACAAACTGCAATACTTTTGAATTGTGTTTTGATCTTCTGGCGTTCAGCAATAGCTATATGAAAGTCATTGTTCACTACGCTGGGGGAAGTGTGCAGCAAAATATTACCTCTCAAGGCACACATTGCATTGGCCTGCCGGGCGGTAAGAGTAGCTATAATGTATTTCTGATTGGATATGGGGGGCAGGCTCATCTGTCAATTGACAACGTAAAGCTTAAAGCAAAGTGCGGAGAAAACCTACCTGCTGCGGTTGTGCTCAATGCGACCGATTACTACCCCTTTGGGATGGCCATGCCTAATAAACAATTTACAACTGGAGCAGGTGCTTATCGTTTTGCCTTCCAGGGTCAGGAAAGAGACCGGGAGCCCGGTACCGAACATGAATTCTTTCAACTAAGAACTTGGGATGGACGCTTGGGACGTTGGAGCACAACAGATCCTTATGGACAATATCATAGTAGCTATTTAGGCATGGGAAATAGTCCTGTTAATGGCATTGATCCGGATGGTGGCAATTTCTGGGAGGGTTTATGGGCTTTCGCCAAAGGATGGGGATGGCATGATCAGATCTCTACAGAGGGCTGGGGTCCCTATGATTATTTTGGAGGTTTTAGATGGGGAACTATCTGGGGCAATAGTGATGCTTTTTGGAGGTCTATGGCCGGAAATGCACCTACCGCCAACCTGGCAACAGCAAGTAATGAAAAGATTTTGGGAACATTGCTTGCCAATAACCGCATAGATGTAGCTGCAGGCCGCTATACAAACTTATTCCAGGTTTTTGATGGCTTCTCGGATGATGGAACGTATACCTTCTCAGGAGAGGTTAGACTTAGAGATGATCCTAATTCAGAAGGTTACAATATAAGTGGAAGTATGGCCGCAACAGATGTTGCAAGGTTAGGAAGGTATGATGATGCAGCAGGGAGGGTAATTGTTAGCACAGTTTCAGCAAGTTCTCCTCAGCAAACCATCTCCACCGAAAGCGGGCTTACTACCGTAACAATTACACAAACTGTAACCATTAACCTGAATGTGGGATTTAGTAATGTTCAACTAACAGCTAATAACATGAGGTCAGTAACGTATAATGAGTTTGGAAAGGTTGTAGATAGGGGTTTTTCTAATGCAGGAGGAAATATGGTTCTGAGAATGGGCTTTCTTACCAAAACTTCTTTAGTGGCAAAGTACCATTCCTTAGAAACATATCAGAGCTTTTTAAATGCGGTTGATAATCTATAGCGCTAAAAAGGAAGATATGAGAAATGCTAAGTATCACTTTTTCACTACAATAATAGCCTTAATGGTTGCTGTCCCGGTTGGGCTTTCTCAAACTACCATAGAAGGGTTTGCAGGTGTAAAACACCTAGTGGCTAAAAGCTATAATGATTCAATTCATTATGTTTTTTCCCAAACTCCTGAAACCTCTTTTAATAGCCGGTTTAACCTTACCATTATTAAGAAAGGAGCTGAAATAATAGAGAAAGTACCGGTTGATAGTAATAAACGGTTGTGGATCAATGATCTAGCCGTTACCAAAGCAGGTGTTTTTTTAGCGTATGGAGGAGATATTAAAGACCGCCTCACCTATCTTAAATTCTACGATCCAAGCACTAAAAAGTTATCTCTGAAAAGTAAAGTCAGATTTGACTTGAGTAAAATGGTACAATTCAATGATACACTGTATTTTCTCGGGTCAACTGTTCAAACGGATCAAGTAAACTCCGGCCTCTATCTTACCGCCTCAACTCTTAACTTAGACACTTTGTGGTCCGTAAAGCTGAATGATTTTAGTTTTGGCTCCAGAGGCTTTATTCATGCAAGGGATTTAAATCTTCAACGTGTAGGCAAGAATATATACGTTCCTGCCTGGGACATGTATGGAGGCAGAGACTCAATAAACTTTCCTTTTGTAGACTCTCAGGGAAGGTTAAAGCACAACAAATTACCTGTTAATTCAAATGGATTAGTAGCTGACTTTAGGGTAATAACACCTGAGTTATTTTTGGTAGGTGTAGAAAACCCACAATCACATGCTAGTAAGCTCTCTTTACTTTCTTTGAGAAATGGTAGTCTTGATTCAATTTATTCCTATGCTTCTCCTTTTACTAGTGAAGTAAAGTGGGTTAATGACCAATTGCTTATTACGGTTGAAAAGGGTAAGGGCCTGGTAGCGCACAGCTTTGCTTCTGGCAAAAGTGCGGTTTTAGCTCCTTTTGATTTAGAAGTGTTCACAAGCTTATCAGTAATTGAGAGTGAAGGAATGCTCTGCCTTTATCGTGTAAACTTTAGAAAAGATGAAAGAAATAAAAGTTCTTTGATGTTTTACAACCTGGGGTCTATAACCTCTATTTTAAAAAGTTTGGAAGCCCATGATTAAAGCCAATGCGCTAAAAACAAGAAAATTAAAATGAGAAATATAAGTGCAGTATTAGTGCTATTAGCTAGTATAGGATGTACCCGTCAGGTACCTAAGATTGGTTGCGTAGATACTACCCAGCTAATAGCCCAATATGGAGAAAGTCAGCCAGAACTTCAGCAGATTAGAGTAAAATGGCAAAAAGCTGAAAGGGAACTGGACTCTATCCAAAACCAGATTACTTGGCTCGATCAACAAGGGCTAGGTAGTGATTCTCTTAGAGCTTTCTATATGAGACGAAGAGAGGTATATCAGAAGCATTTGAAAGGCGAAGATGAAAGGATAAGCAGGCAGGTTACGGATGAGATAGATCAATTGATAGCTCAATACGCAAAGAAGAATAACTACAGTATGATAGTTGGAGCCAATCAAAGTGGGAATGTTTTGTTTGTGGATTCGGTGACTAATATTACCGAGGAAATTTTGAAGGAACTTCATGCCGAGAAAGAATAAGCTTATAATAGCAATTCTATTCCTTTTGAGTATTGCTTGCCATAACGGCCCTCAAAGTAAAAAGGAGATGGAAGCGTACTTGCATCTGCCGGAAAGCGGTGGACGTGTTAAAATTACCAAAGGTCTGTATACAGTATCTATGGCCTATCGTCCCGTAGAACTTTTACAGGGAATGGAAGAGAGTAATGAAGTGGCGGTGTTTGTATTGGATATTTCCCAAAAAGGAGAAAATCCGGTAAATTTTTTAGCTGCAGATGAAGCCCGCTTTAAAAAGGCAATCAATCAACTTTCTTTTAACCAGGGTGAAACCTATTACGCAGTTACGGCTAGCGGAGACAGGATAATGCCTCTCCAAACCCGTATGCTTCGCACCTTTGATTATACCGATAAGAGTCGCGTTTTAATTACCTATCCATCTGAAGTAATTACAAAGCCCGGCACCTCATTTTATTTTCATTCACCTTTTGATGGTGAACAATACCTGTTTAAATACCAGCATAAGGATCTTGAAAAGATCAAAAACTTAGCCCAAAACCTATGAAAAAGCCTTTTAACCTAAAGAAGAAAGTAGTCGGCTGGACAACCGCTTTGGTTTTCCTGAATGTCCAATTATTTCCCACCACAAGCTGGGCGTTGGGAGGGGGAACCCGCCAGTCTGAATATGAAGCGTATGAATCTACCGCTACCAGCGATATGGTAAACCTGGTAACCGGAAACCTGGCGTATACCCTTCCCCTCTTGAACGTACCTAGTCCCGAAGGTGGATTTTCCATGCCACTGGCCTATCACTCTGGTATTACCCATGGTCAGGAGTCTTCTTGGGTGGGCTTGGGCTGGTCTTTGAATGCCGGTGCAATTACGCGGGATGTAGCTATGTTTCCTGATGATTTTGTGACTGAACAGATTGAGAATACCCTCCATGATGACGGAGGGCATGGCTATCATCTTAATGTCTTTGGTTTGTATGAAGAAAACTGGGATTCTGAGGCCGGGTCTGGAGGTAGCGTGGGTCTCGGTAGTATTTTTCGGGTGGGTTTTGGTACTCGAAAAGGTTTTACTGCCATTGGTGTTACTTATACCTCAGAAATGGAAGATAAATGGCATGGCGATGTATTTACCGTCTTTAGTTCTATTGCAAGTGCATATATGCTGGGCACCTCACTGAGCCTTGATTTTTCAAGTGTTGGTTCCGCTGCAGCTTCTATTGGGCAGACTTTGGTGCGGCAGGTAATTGGAGGCGCAATTTCACAGAGTATTTCCAATGGCATGAATGGTAATACCCAACAGGTAGCCACCATTAATGATTATGTAAAAAGAACACTACCATCAAAAAGCACTTTCTTTAAAAAAGAATACGAATATTTCCTTAACCTTGAAACAGATATGCATGTTTTTGGCAGTCTTTACTTGGGAGAAGTGGAGAATTCTGCCTTGCACGGTAATAATTACACAAAGTTGTGGAATAGTAGCAATGTGCAAACGTATTTAAAAGAAGGAAATGGAAGTGCCCAGAACATTAAATCTTATAAAGGGGATAATTCTTTTGGCACCACAGTATCCGATGTAACCAGTAAGGATGGTACTCGCTCCGATAATTCCATCCATATTGCGTATGATTCTTACAATGTTAAAGCCCCGGGCATAAGCGGAGGTATTATGCCACTTCGAAAAGAAGTGGGGTCTGTTGCCGGGAATACC
>CETZ01125665.1_pt1 | contig 11928 bp, 21 predicted proteins | sample 531441 | NCBI WGS metagenome assembly CETZ01 (sample SAMEA2623098, study PRJEB7988) | marine metagenome | isolation source: saline water (ENVO:00002010), including | reverse complement strand
TTTTACGGCTTCTACAGCGGCTCTTTGGGCGGGATTCAGTTTCCTTAAATAGTCTTCCACATTAATCAAAATAAAGAGGTGCAAAGTACCTATAAATATAGGGACGGGGCAAGGGAGGTTTAACTCAGATATCCACAAAACGCCAACAAAAAGGTTATGCCTTTCAAATAAGGTTTGAACGCTTAAACTCGAGAACTATAACTAAGGAGTGCTTCTGTTTCGGTTTAGCCTTTTGCTGCTCACCCTTCAATCCGGATGTCAGTTTCGGTTTTGTTTCCGGTCTGATCAATTCGTTTCAAGCCACCAGGTATGCGGTTTCAGTTTCCCCTTTAGCCAAGGTGTGATTTTCGGTCAAATTCAACGGTGAAGGTATCCTTTCAAAAGCGGGTTTTGGTTCGGACTTTTACTTTTGCGCAATAATTTTTTAAGCGCGTATTGTCAGTATTAGAAATAGTTATACATTTGCAGTCCCCTAAAAATAGGGTACCTGTTGATTTTTAACAGCTTATATATAATTAAGGTATATGCCAACGATACAACAATTAGTAAGAAAAGGCAGGCAGCAAACCGCAAAGAAGAGTAAGTCAGCGGCTCTGCAATCGTCACCACAGAAGAGAGGTGTGTGTACCCGTGTGTATACTACCACTCCTAAGAAACCAAACTCTGCAATGCGTAAAGTAGCGCGTGTGCGTTTGGTAAACGGAAATGAGGTGAATGCCTACATTCCGGGTGAAGGTCACAACTTACAGGAGCACAGTATTGTGTTAGTACGTGGCGGAAGGGTAAAAGACCTTCCAGGTGTGCGTTACCATATTGTAAGGGGAGCCCTTGATACTCAAGGTGTGAACGGACGTATGCAGCGCAGATCTAAGTACGGTGCCAAAAGACCAAAAGATAAAAAGTAATAGTATTAAAGCGCGATGAGAAAAACCAGAGCTAAAAAAAGACCGCTTTTACCCGATCCAAGGTTCAATGATGCCTTGGTTACCCGTTTTGTGAATAACCTGATGTACAGCGGTAAGAAAAGTACAGCCTACAGTGTTTTCTACGAGGCTATTGATATAGTTTCTCAAAAAACTGGCGAAGGCAATGGCTTGGAACTGTGGAAAGAGGCATTGAACAATGTAATGCCACACGTTGAGGTGAGAAGCCGTAGGGTGGGAGGAGCGACTTTCCAGATCCCTGTGCCTATTCGTCCGGATCGTAAAGTTTCTGTGGCTATGAAATGGCTTATCGCGTTTTCACGTAAGCGCAATGAGAAGTCTATGGCTGCCCGTTTGGCTGCCGAGATTCTTGCCGCTAGTAAGGAAGAGGGTGCTGCCGTGAAGAAAAGACAGGATACCCACAAGATGGCGGAAGCTAACAAGGCTTTCTCATTCTTTAAATTCTAAACATAAAGGAAAGAACTTAAGCAGCAATGGCTAAAAGAGATCTAAAATACACAAGGAATATCGGGATTGCCGCTCACATTGATGCCGGTAAGACCACTACAACCGAACGTATTCTTTATTACGGTGGTGTAAGCCACAAGATTGGTGAGGTGCACGATGGTGCAGCTACCATGGACTGGATGGAGCAGGAGCAGGAAAGGGGTATTACCATCACTTCAGCTGCAACAACCTTAAAATGGCCTTATCGTGGTACTGAATATCACGTAAACATTATTGACACCCCTGGACACGTTGACTTTACCGTTGAGGTAAACCGTTCACTGCGTGTATTGGATGGTCTGGTATTCCTTTTCAGTGCCGTTGACGGTGTGGAGCCTCAGTCCGAAACCAACTGGCGTCTGGCTGACAATTACAACGTTCCCCGTATCGGTTTTGTGAATAAGATGGACCGCCAGGGTGCAGATTTCCTTAACGTGTGTAAGCAGGTGAGGGAAATGCTTGGAAGCCATGCTCTGCCTCTGCAGATACCTATCGGTGCTGAAGCAGACTTCAAAGGAGTGGTTGACCTGATCAACTTCCGTGGCATTGTTTGGAATGAAGATGATATGGGTATGACCTTCGAAACGGTTGACATCCCTGCTGACGTTCTTGACGAAGCTACTGAGTATCGCGAAAAACTGCTGGAAGCTGTGGCAGAGTTCAACGATACCCTGATGGAAAAATATTTTGAGGATCCCGATTCTCTTACTGAAAGAGAGATTCTGGATGCTCTTCGTGAAGCTACCATTGCCGGTAAGGTAATCCCTATGATGTGTGGTTCTGCCTTTAAGAATAAAGGTGTGCAGGCTATGCTGGACATGGTTATGGAAATCCTTCCTTCTCCGCTGGATGTGGACGCTATCGTTGGTACTAACCCCGATACTGAGCAGGAAGAAAAGAGAAAGCCAGGTTACGATGAGCCTTTTGCCGGTCTTGCATTTAAAATTGCTACGGATCCTTACGTAGGTCGTCTGTGTTTCACCAGGGCTTATTCGGGTAATCTCAATGCCGGTTCTTATGTATTGAACACCCGTACTGGTAAGAAAGAACGTATTTCACGTATCTTCCAGATGCACGCCAACAAGCAGAACCAGATCGAAGGTCTTGGTGCTGGTGATATCGGTGCACTGGTAGGTTTTAAAGATATTAAGACAGGAGATACCCTTTGTGATGAGAGCCGTCCTATCGTGCTTGAATCCATGGTATTCCCAGAGCCTGTTATTGGTTTGGCGATTGAGCCTAAAACCCAGGCTGACGTTGATAAACTGGGCGTGGCCCTTAGCAAGCTTGCTGAAGAGGATCCTACCTTCCAGGTTAAGACGGATGAAGATTCCGGTCAAACGGTGATCAGTGGTATGGGTGAGCTTCACCTGGATATCATTATCGACCGTTTGAGACGTGAGTTTAAGGTTGAAGTTAATCAGGGTGCTCCACAGGTTTCTTACAAAGAAGCTATCAACGGTACTATTCAACACCGTGAGGTTTACAAGAAGCAAACCGGTGGTCGTGGTAAGTTCGCGGACATTATCGTTACTATTGCTCCTGGTGATCCTGAGAACCCCGGTCTGGTATTCAAGAACGATGTTAAAGGTGGTAACATTCCTAAAGAATTTATCCCCTCCGTTGAAAAAGGATTTAAGGAAGCAATGTCCAATGGTGTATTGGCTGGTTTCCCTGTAGATAATCTTACAGTAACACTGAGCGATGGTTCTTTCCACGCGGTTGACTCTGATCAGCTTTCGTTTGAACTGGCCGCTAAAATGGCTTACCGTACGGCATTGCCAAAAGCTCAGCCTGTATTGTTGGAGCCCATCATGAAACTGGAGGTTTTAACCCCAGAAGAGAATATGGGTGATGTGGTTGGTGACCTGAACCGTAGAAGGGGAGTGGTTGAAGGCATGGGTGACCGTGGTAATTCCAAGGTGATCAAGGCTAAAGTTCCGCTTTCAGAGATGTTCGGTTATGTAACTGACCTGCGTACAATTTCTTCAGGTCGTGCAACTTCAACCATGGAATTCTCTCACTTCGAGGAAGCTCCCAAGAACGTTGCCGAAGAGGTGATTGCTAAAGTAAAAGGTAAACAACCAGCTTAAGATAAGTTAGATAAAGATGAGCCAGAAAATCAGGATTAAGCTTAAATCATACGATTACAATTTGGTAGACAAGTCTGCTGAAAAGATCGTAAAGACGGTGAAGAGTACTGGTGCTATTGTTAACGGGCCAATTCCGTTGCCTACCAACAAACGCATTTATACCGTACTCCGCTCGCCTCACGTAAATAAGAAGTCAAGGGAACAGTTCCAGCTGTCTTCTTATAAGAGGCTGATGGATATCTACTCTTCTTCCTCCAAAACCATTGATGCTCTTATGAAGTTGGAGCTGCCCAGTGGAGTGGAAGTTGAGATCAAAGTGTGATAGTAGTAAAATAATAATTTAAAAATTAGGTCGAATGCCTGGATTGATCGGTAAAAAGATCGGAATGACAAGCCTCTTTGACGAAAACGGTAAAAACTTACCCTGTACCGTTATCGAAGCTGGTCCTTGTGTGGTTTCTCAAGTTAAAACCACTGAAACCGATGGTTATAACGCTATTCAGATTGCCTACGGTGATCGCAGCGAAAAAAATGTTGCCCAACAACAGATAGGACACTTCAAAAAGGCCGGTGTGCCCGTAAAGCACCGCATCATCGAAGTTGACGGTTTTGATAATGAAGTAAAGCTCGGTGACGAAGTTTCCGTAGATATTTTCATTGAAGGAGAATTTGTTGATGTAACCGGAACCTCCAAAGGAAAAGGTTTCCAGGGTGTTGTGAAGCGCCACGGCTTTGGTGGTGTAGGACAGTCTACCCACGGTCAGCATAACCGCCTTCGCGCTCCCGGTTCTATTGGTGCCGGTTCTGACCCCTCTCGTGTATTTAAAGGTATGAAGATGGCCGGCCGTATGGGTGGTGCCCGTACCATGATTGAAAACCTGAGAGTGATCAAGGTGGATAAGGAAAACAATTTATTGGTAGTAAAGGGATCTGTTCCCGGAGCTAAAAATTCATACGTAATAATTACCAAGTGATGGAATTACCGGTATTAAACAAAGAAGGAAAAGAAACCGGCCGCAAGGTTAAGCTGGCTGATGATCTTTACGGTGTTGAGCCTAATCATCACGCTATCTATCTTGATGTGAAACAATACCTGGCCAACCAGCGTCAGGGTACTCACAAGGCTAAGGAAAGAGCAGAGATCTCCCGTACTACCAAGAAGTTCTTCCGTCAAAAGGGAACTGGTAACGCTCGTGTAGGTTCATTGAAATCTCCTGTACAAAGAGGTGGAGGTACTGTATTCGGTCCCCGTCCCCGTAACTATGGCTTTAAGCTTAATAAAAAGATCAAGGCCGTAGCCCGTAAATCAGCGTTGAGCCTGAAGGCCGGAGAGAAAAGTTTACAGGTTATTGAAAACCTTTCTTTTGACGCTCCAAAAACCAAAGACTTCATCGATGTAATCAAGGCTTTAGGCCTGGACGGAAAAAAGTCACTTATAGTGCTTGGAGAGTCAAATAAAACTTTATATTTGTCGTCCCGAAATTTTAAGGGTTCTGACGTTGTAATTGCTTCGGAATTAAACACTTACGAGTTAATGAATGCTCAGAGTGTGGTTTTGACTGAAGATTCGTTGGAAAAATTGGAAACACTATTAAGAAAATAAGCCATGGGCATCTTGATAAGACCGGTAATTACAGAAAAGGCCACTACGGATAGCGAAGACAACAATCGCTTTGCTTTTGTAGTGGATAAGAAGGCGAACAAGATTGAGATCAAAAACGCCATAGAGGAGCTTTACGGTGTTCACATCGATAACATTCGTACTATGGTGGTGCCAGGCAAACGTAAAATGCGTTATACCAAAAACGGTGTAGTAAGCGGAAATTCCGGTTCTTACAAAAAGGCTATCGTTGAGGTGCGCAGTGGAGAAACCATAGATCTGTATAGTAATATTTGATACGATGGGAGTAAGAAAATTAAAGCCCGTTACACCGGGTCAGCGCTTTAAAGTGGTTAGTGATTTTGGAAACCTTACCAAAGGAGCCAAATCTGAAAAATCACTGGTAAAAGGTAAGAGCAAATCCGGAGGTAGGAATAACACCGGAAAGATGACTATGCGCTACATCGGTGGTGGGCATAAGAAGAAATACAGAACTATTGACTTTAAACGTGATAAGGATGGTATACCTGCAACAGTAAAGTCAATTGAATACGATCCTAACCGTAGCGCCCGTATTGCCTTGTTGGTATATGCTGACGGTGAAAAGCGGTACATCATAGCTCCTAACGGTCTTCAGGCTGGTCAGGAGCTGATAAGCGGAGCGGAGGCTACTCCTCAGATCGGTAACGCCATGTTCCTGTCTGATATCCCTATGGGTACCGTTATCAGCTGTATTGAAATGCGTCCCGGACAAGGTGCGGTTATCGCCCGTAGTGCCGGTTCATTTGCCCAGCTTTCCGCCCGTGATGGTAAATATGCCATCATCAAGTTGCCTAGTGGTGAGTCAAGGATGATCCTGGTTACCTGTAAGGCAGTGATCGGTGCGGTTAGTAATTCGGACAACTCTCAGGAGATATCCGGTAAAGCTGGTCGTAAACGCTGGTTGGGTAGAAGACCACGCGTTCGTGGTGTAGCCATGAACCCCGTTGATCACCCCATGGGTGGTGGTGAAGGAAGGGCTTCCGGAGGTCACCCACGTTCCAGGAAAGGTATTCCTGCAAAAGGTTACAAAACACGTACACCTAAGAAGGAATCCAACAAGTATATTGTAGAAAGACGGAAAAAATAATATAGATGGCAAGGTCACTTAAAAAAGGTCCATATATCCATTATAAATTGGAGAAGAAGGTTCTCGACAACGTTGAGAGCGGTAAGAAGTCAGTAGTTAAAACCTACTCACGTTCTTCTATGATCTCTCCTGAATTTGTAGGACAAACAATTGCGGTTCATAATGGCCGCACCTTTGTGCCGGTATTCGTTACCGAAAACATGGTAGGTCACAAGTTGGGTGAATTTTCACCTACACGTACCTTCCGTGGCCATGCTGGAAATAAGAAAGATAAAGGTAAGCGCTAATAACAGTTTATTATGGGTGCCAGAAAAAGACTAAGAGCAGAGGCAATCAAGGAAGCCAGAAAAAGCCTGGCTATTGCCAAGTTGAATAACTGCCCTACCTCACCTCGTAAAATGAGATTGGTAGCAGATATGGTAAGAGGCATGGATGTGCAAAAAGCACTATTCCTGCTGAAGCATAGCGGTAAAGAGGCCAGCGGAAGGCTGGAGAAGCTTTTGCTTAGCGCTATCAACAACTGGGAGCAGAAAAATGAAGGTGCCCGTATGGACGAGGCCGGACTCTTTATCAAAGAGGTTTATGTAGACGGAGGCCGTATGTTGAAGCGTATTCAACCTGCGCCACAGGGAAGAGCTCACCGTGTGCGTAAGAGAAGCAACCACGTAACCATGATCGTGGATGCCCGCAACCAGGAAGTAGTAGAAGAAGTTAACGAAAGTAATTCATAACCGAATGGGACAAAAGACAAACCCGATAGGTAACCGATTAGGATTCATCCGTGGATGGGATAGTAACTGGTACGGAGGAAGAGATTACGGTGATAAACTTGCCGAAGATGACAAGATCCGTAAATATCTCTACGCCCGTCTTTCTAAAGCCAGCGTAAGCCGCATCATTATTGAGCGTACACTTAAGCTGATCACCATTACCATCACAACCAGCCGTCCCGGTATCATTATCGGTAAAGGAGGCCAGGAGGTTGATAAACTAAAGGAAGAGCTTAAGAAACTTACCAAGAAGGAAGTTCAGATCAACATTTTTGAGATCAAACGTCCTGAACTGGACGCCAAGCTTGTGGCAGACAGTATTGCCCGTCAGGTAGAAGGTCGTATCTCTTACCGCAGGGCTATTAAGATGGCTATTGCTGCTACCATGCGTATGGGAGCTGAAGGTATCAAAATTCAGGCATCTGGTCGTTTGAATGGTGCGGAAATGGCACGTTCTGAAATGTATAAGGATGGCCGTACACCTTTGCACACTTTCCGTGCAGATATTGACTATGCCCTGTCTGAGGCTCATACAACCTATGGTCGTATTGGTTTCAAGGTATGGATCATGAAAGGTGAAGTATACGGTAAGAGAGACCTGAGCAACCTTTTGGGAACCGTTAAGAAAGGTGGAAAAACCGGAGGTCCGCAAGGCGCTGCAGGTGGCCGTGGAGGCAGAAAGAGAAGAAGCAGTAAATAAGAGGACTGAAAAATTAGTGTATAAAGATGTTACAGCCTAAAAAAACAAAGCACAGAAAGACGTTCAAAGGTCGCATGAAGGGTAATGCCCACAGAGGTGCGCAAATAGCCTTTGGAAGCTTTGCCATAAAAGCGTTGGATGAAGTTTTTATCACTTCGCGCCAGATAGAAGCCGCCCGTATTGCCGCTACCCGTTTTATGAAAAGGGAAGGGCAGTTGTGGATCCGCATCTTTCCGGACAAACCCATTACAAAGAAGCCTGCAGAGGTACGTATGGGTAAAGGAAAAGGAGCTTTGGATCACTGGGTTGCTGTGGTAAAACCAGGCCGTATCATCTTTGAACTGGACGGTGTAAACTCTGAAGTTGCGAAGGAAGCTTTGCGCCTGGCCGCTCAGAAACTACCGGTTAAAACCAAGTTCATAATTCGCAGAGACTACGCTGGAGCTTAATAAAGTATTTGAAAGATGAAAGCATCGGTAATTAAAGAAATGACTACCCAGGAAATCCGGGAAAAGCTTGAAGACGAAAAAGCGTCTTACTCCAAGGCAAAAATGGCTCATACCATTTCGCCACTGGAAAACCCTAATACTTTGAAGGCAACGCGCAAGGATATTGCCCGCCTGGCTACAGAGTTACGCAATAGAGAATTAAACGGAGATAAGCAATAACCTTTCTGATGGAAGATAAAAGAAATTTAAGAAAGGAACGCATCGGTATAGTAACCAGCAACAAGATGCAGAAGTCAATCACTGTATCGGTTGAAAGACGTCAAAAGCACCCGATGTACGGTAAGTTTATCAAAACTACCAAGAAGTTCCACGCTCACGATGAAGAAAACCAATGCAACATTGGTGACACCGTGAAGATCATGGAAACCCGTCCTTTGAGCAAGAGCAAGAGATGGAGATTAGTTGAAATTATTGAAAGAGCTAAATAATGTTACAGCAAGAGTCAAGACTTAGAGTAGCAGACAATACAGGTGCCAAGGAGGTACTTTGTATTCGCGTACTGGGCGGTACCAAAAGGCGTTATGCCTCGGTAGGAGATAAGATCGTGGTTTCTGTAAAGGAAGCAACTCCTGCTGGTAACGTTAAAAAAGGCCAGGTTTCAACTGCGGTAGTGGTACGCACCAAGAAAGAAGTTCGCAGAGCTGATGGTTCATACATCCGTTTTGATGATAACGCCTGTGTACTTTTGAATGCACAAGGTGAGATGCGCGGAACCCGTGTTTTCGGGCCGGTTTCCAGGGAGCTGCGCGACAAGCAGTTTATGAAGATTGTTTCATTGGCCCCCGAGGTACTTTAAAAGACAGTAGAGATGGCAAAGTTTCACATTAAGAAAGGAGATAAGGTAACAGTACTGGCCGGTGAATATAAAGGTCAGACAGGTACCGTTATCGAAATGCTTCCTTCCAAGAATAAGGCTTTGGTAGAGGGTATCAATGTGGTAAAGAAACACATGAAGCCCAGTGCTACCAACCCACAGGGAGGTATTACCGAAAAAGAAGCTCCTATTCATCTTTCTAACCTGATGTATGTTGATGCAAACGGTAAAGCGAGCCGCGTAGGACGCAAAGAAGATGAAAATGGCAAACTGGTGAGATATTCCAAGAAAACACAAGAGACCATTAAGTAATGAGCAATAATACACCCACATTAAAGGAAAAGTATCGGAAGGAAGTTGTTCCTGCCTTAAAGGAAGAACTCGGATACAAAAATGTTATGGAGGTACCCCGTTTGAAGAAGGTCGTTCTTTCTCAGGGTATCGGTGCAGCTACTGCCGACAAGAAGCTCATTGAGTATGCAGTGGATGAAATGTCACGTATTTCCGGGCAAAAAGCTATTGCCACCTATTCCAAAAAGGATATCTCCAACTTCAAGTTGAGGAAGGGTATGCCCATTGGAGCCAAGGTAACCTTGCGCGGTGATAAAATGTATGAATTCCTGGAAAGACTGATCTGGGCGGCTTTGCCTAGCATCCGTGACTTCAACGGAATTAAAAAGAATGGATTTGACGGAAGAGGAAATTACACGCTGGGTATTACCGAGCAGATCATCTTCCCCGAAATAGATATTGACAAGGTGAATCGCATTGCCGGTATGGACATCACTTTTGTGACATCGGCCAATACCGATAAAGAAGCGAAAGCCCTTTTGGAAAAATTTGGATTACCCTTTAAGAAATAAGTATGGCTAAGGAATCAATGAAAGCCCGTGAGGTAAAGCGGCAAGAATTAGTTGATAAATACGCTGAGAAGCGTGCGGCTCTTAAAGCTGCCGGTGATTATGAAGCGCTTCAAAAGCTGCCCAAAAACGCGTCTCCTGTAAGACTGCACAACCGTTGCAAGCTTACCGGACGCCCTAAAGGCTACATGCGCCAGTTCGGTGTTTCCAGGGTAATGTTCAGGGAAATGGCCAATAACGGTCTGATCCCCGGTGTTAAAAAAGCAAGTTGGTAAGAATATGATGGTTACAGATCCAATCGCAGATTACCTGACCCGTATGCGTAACGCTATCATGGCGGGTCATAAAATAGTTGAGATACCAGCTTCCAATATTAAGGAAGAGATCACCAAGATCCTTATGGATCAAGGTTACATCCTTAATTATAAGAGGGAAGAAAAAGGTCCTCAGGGAAGTATTAAGATCGCCCTGAAGTATGATCGTGTAAGCAATGAGTCTGCTATACGCTCACTGGAGCGGGTAAGTAAGCCCGGTTTAAGAAAGTACAGTAGCGGTAAGGAAATGCCTCGCGTGATCAACGGTTTGGGAATTGCTATCGTATCTACTTCCAAGGGAGTTATGACCGACAAGCAAGCCCGTAAGGAGAACGTAGGTGGCGAAGTACTTTGCTACATATATTAATAAGTATAGAAATAGAAAGCATTTAGAGAGATGTCAAGAGTTGGAAAAGCACCGATAAGTATCCCTGAAGGCGTTGACGTAAAAGTTGACAACCATAGGGTTACGGTTAAGGGTAAGCTGGGTGAACTCAGCCAGGAAATATCTTCTGACCTTAATCTTAAGATCGAAGATGGTGTAGCCACTTTGGAGCGTAGCTCCGAGGCCAAGCAAACCAGGGCTAACCACGGATTATACCGTGCCCTTCTTGCCAATATGATGGAAGGTGTTAGCAAAGGTTTTGAAAAGAAGCTTGAGTTGGTGGGAGTAGGTTACCGTGCCTCTCACCAGGGACAAAGGCTGGACCTGTCTCTTGGTTACTCACACAATATTGTTTTTGAACTGCCTAATGAGGTGAAGGTGGAAACCCTTTCTGAAAAAGGAAAGAACCCACTGGTTACACTGAGCAGCCATGATAAACAACTTTTAGGTCTGGTGGCCTCAAAGATCCGTTCCTTCCGTAAGCCCGAGCCTTACAAAGGTAAAGGTGTTCGCTTCCAGGGAGAATATATTAGAAGAAAAGCTGGTAAAACTGCTGGTAAATAATAAGAGATGGCACTTACAAAATCAGAAAGAAGACAACGAATTAAAAAGAGGATCCGGAAAACAGTTACCGGTACCGCTGAAAGGCCTCGCCTGTCTGTGTTCCGTAGTAACAATGAGATCTATGCCCAGATCATTGATGATGTGGCAGGAAAGACTCTTGCTGCCGCCTCTTCCCTGGAAAAGGATTTTGATAAAGGAGGTAACCGCTCTGAGGTGGCTAAGAAGGTGGGACAGCGCATTGCCGAAAAGGCAGTGGCAGCCGGCCTGGAGCATGTAACCTTTGATCGTGGTGGATACCTGTATCACGGACGTGTTAAATCATTGGCGGAAGGTGCCAGAGAAGGAGGACTAAAATTTTAAGAAATTATTTATGATCAGAAATCATAAAAATATCCAAAGAGTAAAACCAAGCGGACTGGAATTGACTGATCGCCTGGTAGGTATCCAACGGGTAACCAAGGTTACTAAAGGTGGTAGGACCTTCGGATTTTCAGCTATTGTAGTGGTAGGTGATGAGAAGGGCGTGGTTGGCCACGGTCTCGGAAAGTCCAAGGAAGTTTCAGAAGCCATTCAAAAGGGTATTGAAGATGCCAAGAAGAACCTGGTTCGTATTCCTTTGGTGAAGAATACTATTCCGCATCCACAAGATGGTAAATTTGGTGGAGCTCGTGTATTCCTTCGTCCTGCCTCAAACGGTACCGGAGTAATTGCCGGTGGTGCAATGCGTGCTGTACTGGAAAGTCTTGGTGTGCATGATGTG
>CETZ01264340.1_pt1 | contig 11986 bp, 8 predicted proteins | sample 531441 | NCBI WGS metagenome assembly CETZ01 (sample SAMEA2623098, study PRJEB7988) | marine metagenome | isolation source: saline water (ENVO:00002010), including | reverse complement strand
TGGTGAGTTTGAAGCACCTCCCATAGCGCCTGATAATCCGCTTACAGTAGAAGGGGTAAAGTTGGGGAGGATGTTGTTTTACGAGAAAAAACTCTCCAAAGACGGTAGCCAGTCATGTGCGGGCTGCCACAGGCAGCAACATGCTTTTTCGGATACAGCTACCTTTTCCATTGGGGTAGAAGGTAAGGAAGGTAAACGCCAGGCGATGGGTGTATTCAATATGGCCTGGCATCAGAATGAATTTTTCTGGGATGGAAGGGCTCACCTTCTTCGTGACCAATCACTGAAGCCTATACAGGATCCACTGGAGATGAATGAAACCCTGGAAAATGTAGTCGCTAAGCTGGAAGCCGATCAGGCTTATCGTGATCAGTTTATCCGGGCCTTTGGCAGTGATGATATTACCTCCGAGAAGATGGCGCTGGCCATGGAGCAATTCATGAATAGCATTGTTTCAACAGAGAGTAAATACGACCGTTACCTGCGGGGAGAGGTCGTGCTGTCTGCTGCAGAAGAGCGGGGGCGTAAACTTTTCTTCACAGAATTCAACCCCGGGTTCCCGGATCTTTCTGGTGCAGACTGTGCGCATTGCCATGCCGGGCGGACATTTGAGAATGATCTTTATATGAACAATGGTTTGGATACGGATGGAAGCTTAACGGATAAAGGAAGGGAAGAAGCAACCCAGGATCCTTCGGACCGGGGAAGGTTTAAAGTAACCTCCCTGCGTAATATTGCTGTAACTCCTCCCTATATGCACGATGGGAGGTTTAAGACCCTGGAGGAAGTGGTAGCTCACTACAACAGTGGGATCCAGCCCTCTGCTACCGTTGATCCGGCACTGGAATACACCCGGGTTTCAGGTGGCCTTAAATTAACCGCCCAGGATCAGGCGGACCTGGTGAGCTTCCTGAAGACCTTAACGGACGAAATTCTTCTTACTAACCCTGAGTACAGCAACCCTTTTGAATAGGGAATGGGCTTGAAGGGTTTTACATATTCCGGAACAGCATGGATGCCTTTGGTCATCATGCTGTTCCTCTATGCCTGCAGTCGTGAAACTGAAGGCCCGGAGAAACCGGTGCCCGATTTACTGACCATTCCACCGGGTTTTCCGGAAATGCCATTTCCGAAGGATAATGAATTGACCGTGCAGCGATGGCAGCTTGGGAAAAAATTGTTTTATGACCCTGTGCTTTCGGTAGATGGAACGCTAAGTTGCGCCAGCTGTCATCAGGCTTCTCTGGCCTTTGCTGATGATAAGGCTTTCAGTCCAGGAGTTATGAGCCGGCCGGGGGTACGAAATGCGCCATCATTGGCTAATGTAGGCTACCATCCGTACTACCTGAGGGAAGGAAGCGTGCCCACCCTGGAGATGCAGGTGTTGGTTCCCATACAGGAGCAGAATGAATTTGCCCATGATATTCTGACCATTGCTAAAGTGCTGAAGGAAGACAGCGTGTATGTGAAAATGAGCCGGGAAGCCTATAAGCGGGAACCGGATCCTTATGTAATTACCCGTGCACTCAGTACTTTCCAGCGAACCCTGGTAAGTGGCAACAGCCCTTTTGATCAGTTCTATTACCAGGGAAACCAGGCAGCATTGAGCGAGTCGGCCCGGAGAGGTATGACTCTTTTCTTTAGTGAGCGTACACAATGCTCCTCCTGCCATGGGGGTTTTAATTTTACGGATTACAGCTTCCGGAATAATGGACTGGAAAGGAAATATAACGATCCCGGGCGAATGCGTTTTACAGGCAAATCAGAAGATGAAGCGCTTTTCAAGGTTCCCTCCCTGCGCAATGTTGAATTAACGGCTCCTTATATGCATAACGGAAGTCTTCATACCCTGCAGGAGGTGGTTGATCATTATAATTCAGGGGGCAAGGCTCATCCAAACCAAAGCAGCCTGGTAAGGCCTCTCGGACTTAATGAAGCGGAAAAAACGGATCTGGTTATATTCCTGAAAAGTCTTACCGATAAAGAGTTTGTGTCAAACCCTCTGTTTAAACCCTAAAACAGAAAAATAGCATATACCCGATATTTTTCTTTTTCTTAATAGAATTGGTCCAGGGTCCATGTAATCCAGGTGAATGTACCATGGCAGTGCCTTCTAGTGTTTTACTACTTTAAAGGTTTGTTGGTGGTTTCTTTCATTTGCTATTTGCAGGAAGTAAACCCCTGCAGGTCCTTCCATATCTATAGTGAATGTATCGCTGTTTTTGAAGGTATAATGCCTGACCAGACTACCGTTTATTGTTTTCAGGCTTACGTTCAGCAGAGGGTATTTGTGACCCAGTTGTACCTCCAGTACGCCTGAAGTAGGGTTGGGGTAGGCTTGGATGTTTTGGATAAAGGCCGTTTCCTTTACCGAAACGCCATTATCTACCGTATATATCCGGACGTGTCCGGCCTCGTTTCCACCACCGTCATTCTGTATGGCACCGATGGCTACTGTATTGGCATCAGGCATGGATACAGCATACCCGGACTGGTCATTGGCAGCCTCACCGTCTATATCCGAACCGGAGCGCACCCAATCGGTACCATTCCAGTTGTAGATACGTACATGTCCTGACTGAGAACCGTTATCATCATTTAAAGAGGCACCGATAGCAATGGTATTGGCATCGCCCATGCTAGCCGAAACTCCCGATTTGTCTCCCTGAGCTTCACCATCAATATCACTGCCTTTTTGTGTCCATGCAGTACCATCCCAGGTAAATATTCGTACGTGTCCGGCATCCGGAGCTACGCCATCATTATCAGTAGTGCCAATGGCAATGGTATTGGCATCCGGCATGCTAATAGAGTTCCCGGATTGATCTCCGCCTGTTTCTCCTACAATGTTATTTCCCTTTTGCGCCCACGCGGTGCCATCCCAGGTAAAGATGCGCACATGACCTGCGTTTGAGGAACCTCCCTGCGAAGCAATAGCCACGGTATTCACATCCGGCATGCAAACCCTGATTCCTGAAAGAGTAGCAATACCATCATGAATATCCAGGCCTCTTTGAGTCCAGGCAGTGCCATCCCAGTCAAAAATTCTAACCAGGCCGGTCCAGATACCATTTGCCGCATTCCAGGGTGCTCCTACAGCCACCGTGTTGGCAGTGGGCATGCTTACAGAACTCCCGAAAAGATCGCCAAAGGTTTGAGTAGGCACATCACCATCAATATCGCTCCCTTTTTGTGACCATACAGTACCATTCCATTCAAAAACACGTACATGACCGGCTACGGTACCATTGCCATCATTTTCAGGGGCGCCAACCGCTACGGTATTGGCGTCAGGCATGCTTACGGAGCTGCCGAACAAGTCACCGGCTGCTTCCCCATCCAGGTCTGCTCCTTTTTGTGTCCAGGAGCTGCCAGACCATTCGTATATTCTCACCTGCCCGGCATTTCCACCATTCCCATCATTTTTTGGTGCACCTATAGCCACCGTATTGGCATCGGGCATACTTACAGCAGAACCGGAGCGGTCACCTGAGGTTTCTCCATCAATATCCACTCCTTTTTGTGTTTGTGCTTTTGCACCCATGCCCACGATGGAGAAGCTGAACGAAAGGACGAGGGTGGTGATTTTTCTGGTAATCATGGCAGATATCTTTGAAAAGTGATGGTTTATTTAAAGTGTTTGTCTTTGTACTCGGATACATGGTAGGACAGAAAAGTGTCAAGCGCTTTTTTTACACCTTCATGGTATTTTTCAGCATCGGCTCTTATCAGCGCTGTGTTTTCCACCGCAATATTATCAGCGCGGTACATCATCCCAAAAGCAGTCTCGGTACCTATAAAATCACGGTCGGTTTTAGCGTAGGCTTCAATTTTTTCACTTCCAAGTACATCGTTAACCAGAAGGTCGTCCTTTAAAATTCCAGTATATACTCCCAGTGGGGAGCCGCCTATTTTGTTGCGCCCTTGTACAAAATCAATAGAGGAGATACAGGTTACCCCTTTTTCTTTAGTGTTTCCGGTAAGGCCTAAACGGGTAGTGGTGGAGTTATTGGACACCCGGCTTTCCACATGATCGTAGGCGGCCATGCGGAGGTTGGTATTGGCGGTAATTTTTGCTCCATTCCCCTGGTAGGGTTTTTTTACATCCAGGAACAATACGTACAAATCCACATTCACGATGGCCGCATCGTTTAACTCCTGCGAAAGGCGGGGATAGCTGGCTATTTCATCACTACGGTCTGTAGTACCCATAAAACTGAGCATCCCTTCGCGTTTTATTTTACCGCTATTATCAAACCCTTTTACAAAGAATACTGCATTGGAGGGGTAAACAGTTACTATTCCCGGAGCCTCTGAAAGGCTCATTTCCATACCTTCCAAACGTTGGTAGTCTTTGTAATAATTGGTATTGGCTGCGGTATCTCCTTTAAGAATATTAAAACCCTGTGCTTTCAGGTCCTGTATAAACTTTTGATAAGCTTCATCGGTAAGCTGCTGAAGTGTAGCTGCGGGAATATCCAGTCCTACGGCTAAAGAAGCTTTGGTGTTGCCGGACAGCATTTGGTTGGCAAAGCCACCTTTGGTTGTGGTGGTTTTAAGGTTGTAGAGTTGAAAGTTTACCGAGAATCCGGCAATATAAATGTCTTTACTCTTAAATTTTTTGGCTCCGTTCAACCCTATGGTTTTGGGTTTAAACTCTCCCAGGTTTTGCGCGTAAAGCGCTGTCGAAAAAAACACCAGTAATACCGCTGCCTTAATTCTTTTAATTGCCATAACTCACCACATTTTGCAGGCAAAGGTGGCTTTATCAGACAAGGCGGATTTCAGTAAATTAACGGGAAATGTCTACGTAATTTTACGTAAAAGCTATACCGGAATTTTGATGTAGGCTGTGGTTCCCTTACCGGTTTCGCTTTCCAGTGAGAGTTTACCCTTAATCATATCGATGCGGCTTTGGAGGCTGTTCAGGCCCATGCCTTTTGTTACGCTTTGGCTATCGAAACCAATGCCATTGTCTTCGTAGGTAATAGTGAGTACGTGATCCTTTTGTAACAGGAGCAGGCTTATATGACTGGCTTTGCTGTGTTTCACTGAATTGTTGAGCAGTTCCTGGCAAATGCGGTAAATACTGGTTTCCACCCGGTCTTCCGGGCGCTTTTCTATGCCTATAGCGTTAAAATCAAAGGTGATATGATGCGCCATAAGCGTTCTTTCCAGCAGTGTTTCCAGGGCTTTTTCCAGGCCAAATTCTTTTAAGGTAAGCGGCATCATCTGGTAAGCCATATTGCGTATTTCTGAGGCCATACCTGATAAGGCTTTTTCAATATCCTTAAGATTGCCAGGATGTTCGCTTAAGGTAGCTGTCTGTACCTGATGCTTAATGGTGGTGATCTCCTGCACAATACCATCATGCAGGTCTTTGGCTATCCGGTTACGCTCCGCTTCTTCAGCCTCCAATACTTTGTTTAAAGCCAACTCGTTTTGTTGCTTTAGCAAAAGTTGTGTTTTATGCCGGTTGGTGCTTCTAATAATGAAGATCACCAATATAAGTGCTGCCAAACCGAAGGTTAAAACTGCTACGTACAGGTATTTCTCCTTTTTCTCCCGCACAATAAGGAGTTTTTGGTGCTCTATCTGCGCCTCTTTTTTCTCTGTTTCGTATTTGGTGGTAACCTCCTCTACATCTTTTAGCTTTTGCACATTGTAAAGGCTGTCGTGCAGGGCGTTGAACCGTTTAAGACTCTTGTAAGCTTCTTCAAAATTGTTCAGGGCTTCATAATTGGCCATAATTTGTTCGTAGTTGTATTGCTGGATGTCTACAAACTTAATTTTGCGGGCCAGGGCATTGCTTTTCTCAAAATAGGTATTGGAGAGCTCGTGCTGTTTGGTAGCCAGGTATAACTCGCCCAAAGCGGTGTAATTAAGCATCAGGGCAAAATCGTCTGTAAGTTTTTCACGAACTGCGAGGGCTTGTTTCAGGTAGCGTTCTGCCTCCTGGTAATCTTTAATGAGCAATTGGTTGTAGCCGATAAACTCCAGTGCATACCCAATGCCTACAGAATCATCTCGCTGGATCTGCAGATTAAGGGATTTGTGGAAAAGCTCGTTCGCTGTTTTATAATCTCCTTCATCACGGTACACTACACCGCTTTCGTTATAGATGCGTGCAATGCCTTCCAGGTCGTTTTCCTTTTTATATAGCGCCAAAGCTTTTTCGTAAAACTCCAAAGCTCTTTCGGGTTGTCGCAGCTTGCGGTACAATCGGGCCATATCATCGTATAATGCGCCCAGTTTCTTACTGTCGTTACCATCTTTCAGGTACTCATGTGCTTTGTAATAGTAGGCAGAAGCACTGTCTATATTGCCCTTTTTACCATAGGAGAGACCAATGAAGCGAAGAAAATGGCCCATTTGAGCCTGGTCATTATGTTCGGTGGCTAGTTGATATCCATAGCGGGCCAGTTCAATGGTTTCATCAAAGCGGGTGGTGTAGAGCTGTTGTATAGTTTTCTCCAGTATTTCGACCTTCCGCTTATAATCCTCTTGTATTTCCACCTGTTGCAGAACACTGTCTGCAACAGGGCTATGCTGTGCTGCAACGTAAAATCCCTGTAGTACGTAAAACAATAAAACCCAAAACCTCATATTATACAACCTTATTCTTGATGGCCAGGCTGATTAACTTACCCACCGTACCGACGTCAAATTTTTGCATGATATTGGTTTTATGGGTTTCAATAGTACGGATACTTAGGAAGAGTTTTCCGGCAATTTCTTTTGGGGATAAACCTTCGCAGAGCAGGCCCAGTACTTCCGATTCTCTTTCAGAAAGAGGTTCTGAAAGCGTAAAAAATCCTGTGGGTTGGTGTATGCCACTCAGAATTTTCAATACCTCTTTAGAATAGTAAACTTCTCCTGCTGGCGATTCTATAGCTTCGGAAAGTTCCTGCAAGGAGCAGTCTTTGTTCAAATACCCGGAGGCGCCTTTTTTGATGCAATCTTCAATGATGAATTTTTCATTCAGCATAGATAGCATGTAGCACAAAACAGCAGGGTAGTTTTTTTTGATTTCCACCAGTGTTTTGCGGCCATCCCAACCAGGCATTTCCAAATCTAAAAAGACGATGTGGGGAATTTGGATGGCACAATGCTTAAAAAGGTCTTGTCCGTTTTTGAAAATAGTAACCTGGGCAACCAGGCTTATTTGCTTTAACAAAGAGGCAATGCCCTGTGCCACAATATTATGATCGTCTGCAATGTAAACGTTTACTCCTTGCATTTTTCAGCTTGATAGTAATGGTTGCCTCGTAGATGGGGTATTAACACCGATCTCAAATTTAGGTAAAACATTACCTCCTGCGGAATACGTGTTATGTAGGATATACACAGGTCTGGTTTTTAAAATTTACAGGTTCAAGAAAGCGTGTGCGCGGATGCGAGTAGTGGCTGGTTTGGAGTTTAAAACTCTTTAATCCGGCATTGGATTGGATGGCTGACAGTAGCTATTCTTGCGTCTGCATTTGGTGAAAAAAGAACTTTATCACTTCAAAATTCACGTCTGAAGTGGTCCAGTGACCTACGTCTTCATACGTTTTGAACGTGGGGTTTATGTGGTTCTTCAGGTATATTTCCTGACACTTTAGATATCTCTCCTGGGTATCGTCTCCGAGATTTTTATTGATGATTTGGCGTTCCTGTTCGCTGTAAGCGTCATCGAATTGAACAGCATCGTTTTGGTCCAGCTGACCCATGTATATGAATTGGGGTATGTGCTTAAAGGCCTCCTTGTCAAAATTTTGACCGAATAAAGTGGTGAAGTCCTTGGTGCCCAGTGGATAGTTTAAGTCCACACCATTAATTTGAGGTTGAGGAAGTATAAGTTCACCATTAAAACCTCCTATAGCCAAGGCCTGTATGGCTTCAGGGTGTATGAATGAAAAGCGGTTGGTAAAGGTGGCGGAAGCTGAAAAGCCATTCATGAAGATTTTGGTGTTGGTGGGAATGCCCATATCCTCTAATAGGCTTTGGGCATCTTCTATCATAGCCAGTAATTGAAGGTCCAGACGCTGTAATTCCGGTGAGGTTTCTGTTATTGCATCTCTGTCCAGGGCATGTGTATAGAGTAAAGGGCGGCTTTCCGGTCTGGGAAAAATGGGCACGAGAAAAGGGATTTTCAACATCGTTGAAATGTTATTTCCTACGGAACTGACTGAGGCCAGGTCCATGGCGTACTGGGTGTGTACCTGGACGCTGTCTGAAGTTTTTCCGGTATTGTTGGGTTCTACCAGCAGAAATGTTTTTTGATGTAGAGGTGTTTCCCGGGGAATGAAGAGGATATAGTCCCAGTAAAATCCTTTTTCTGTATTTTTTTGAATCAGGAGGAGGCTATCCCGGATGAAGGCTTCTGTGCTTGTAGATTGTGCATGGAAAAGAAAGGGTAGCGTGGTGGTAATAAGGAAGAGTACGGTGCGCATTTTTATTTGGATATTCCTTTGAGCAAATATCCGTCTTTTCCCACAAGTTTTGGAGAATGATGGGGCAGATGAGCACCTATAGATCTTAGGTGCCTTATCAGTCAAAAACCCTCTCCAGGAAGCTTTTTTGGGTTCAAGGCGAGGAGTAATATCGCTCCATAAGGCAATTACATATTCACACATTTTGGAGAGGTTTCTAAATCCTTCCTCAAAACCTTAAAGCTTTCTGGTTTACTCTGTTTATTTTTGGCAAAAATCAGATTTCCACCATGTGGAAAACGCTTTTATTTTTTCTGCTGTTTACCCCGGTATTCCTTACCGCCCAGATCGTTAATATAGAATCTCTGCGCATAAAGTCTGACTCTTCAGGTTTTTCCGGGCAGGAGATTTTTGGCTTTCGGATTACCCGAAATACCACGCGCTTGTATGAACTCAATAACAACCTGGCTTTACAGTACCGCAGATCGCGGCATACTCTTCTTTTTTTAAGTAATATAAACCTTACGTACACCGAGGCTACGGATTTTGAACGCAACGGCTTTTTTCACGGGCGTTATAATTATACCCGAAATAGCTGGCTTACCTATGAATATTTTAACCAGTACCAGATTGATATTCCGTTGCGGATAGAGGAGCGGATCCTCACTGGGCTGGGGCCTCGTTTCACCCTGTATAAAAAGGAAAAGAAAAAACAGATAGTGCTAGGAACCCTGGCTATGTATGAATATGATAAGGAGTTGGATACCAGTGTTGTTCACCGTGATTTCAGGATGAGCAGCTATTTGTCGGTGGCATTTACCGGTAAGCGCTATGGTTTTACAACCCTCCTGTATTATCAGCCGCGTTTGGACCGTTGGGTGGATTACCGGATGTCCGGGCAACTGCAATTGCGTATTGATGTGTGGAAAGGTTTTGCCATTACCACTACGGCTTCCTTAAATTACGATGCCTACCCCGTGGTTGATCCTGCCATTCCTAAGCTCACCTATAAAGTGTCCAACGGGCTTAGTTATAGCTTTTAAAGTGCTATAACATGATCAGGTCCCGGGAGTTGATAATATCTTCCAACTCCGGGGGCAGTCCAAAAAAAGTATCCCGGAAACGGTCCAGTTCATCTTTGGTTTCTTCGGAAAGCAGTTCGGCAATGATCTCCATGGCTTTGCCGCTCAGCATAAAGGCATTGGAGTTAAGTGAAAGAGAGGTGCCACGACAGTAGGCGTATATCTGGTACTCCTCACAATCATCAATGGCATTGCCGGTAAGCATGCAAATACCGGTGGCATCACCGTTCTGCAACGTGGCCTGTGCCAAAATGGACAGGGAGTTTTCTTTTACTTTTTCGCTGTGCAGAAGTTCATCTATACGCTGGCGCGATTCTTCAGAAAGCTTTTGCCTCGCTTTCCCGGCACAGTCCGTACATATAGCATATTCAAAAATTACTTCGCTGGCATCAATTTCCGGAAATCTGCGAATGGCTTTCTCAATAACGTAATCACAATCACCAAGGTACAGATCCCGCTCGCAGGCTATACATTTTCGAAAGGTGTTTTCGGCAGAGTTGAGAAAAAAAAGTCTCGGTATAGGATTAAGATGATGATCCATTTTGCATTTTATCTTGTTAACCGCAGCGATCCGTTAAAGTTGTGGGGCCCAATTTGTAATTAAAACGAGCTTGTTTCCAAATGTTAAAGGTTCCTTTTGCGGGAATCAGAATTAGAAAAGTCTCAAAATAGGAAACCTGGCTTTGCTAGCGAACAATTAATAAACTGAATTACAGTAAATTAAGATATTTGTCCCGGTTGGTATTACCCTTGATTATACTATTCTTCAATTTTTGAAATGACACCATATTATGGTTAAGAATTTTACGAAGCTAATCTTTTTGGCGTTTCTGTTTTCGTATACGGGAGCTTTTGCCGAAGGAACCAAAGATCTGAGGCCCACCAGTGCAGATTATGGTTTTCTCAACCCCTGGGACTGGGGAGGCGAGTTTGCTACCTATAATGCTCCAGCCGACCGTAGGTTGTATGTGCACATTGCTGACCATACCAAGGAAAAAATTTACCTGGGCTTTAAGGCTCAGGTGAACCCTGCCTATTTTAGGGTTAAAAGGCCAGACGGTACCATTATCCTCAACGCGGTTCAGATACCTAATACTAATGGTAGTCCGGGTTATATTGATAGCTATACGCAGGCTGCGGCCGGACCTAAAAAGTTTAATGCTGCAGGTTATACGGCTGTAGTGGTAGATCCTGACGTAAACGGAGATTATTACATCGAACTGAACCAGGGAGATCCCAACGTGAAAGCTTCACCACCTGCAGGTAACGGGGGATATCGCTATCCCTATTTTGATATTACTGTGGCTGATACCACGACCAACACCATTAGAGAAGGTCGCCTTTGGGCGCGTTTATGGGCCCTGAGTACCGGTAACCAAAACCAGAACTACAAGGCTCGCATGTATGTGTTGCGTGATGATAGTATTCGTTTTGAGGTAAACTATAACGGTATTGACCCATTTGGTTTTGGTATTGTGTCCAACTCCTATGGTATTACCAATACAGGTAATTATGTACAGGACCGTAAAAGTACTTCCCAGCCTAAATACACCCAGGGTGCTGTGCCCTACCTCCCCGAGCATAAGATATTTCTCAATCCCCCGGATGTTAACGTGTATCCCTTCCCTAATAAGCTGCCACAGCTGAGTGTAACCGCCAACGCACGGGATCTGATTACGGGCTGTATCAGTACCGGTTATTGTATCAATATTGAGGCTACCAAGCCCGGTCAAACAGAGGTGAAACTTGACTTGGACGGTATACCCGGATACCAGGCAGGCGGACGTGACAGGGTCGTATACGGGCGTATTGGTACAGGTGTCAACTGTGTGTATTGGGATGGTCGTGATGGTTTGGGGGATACCGCTTTCTCGGCCAACATTGAGATCAATTATAAATACGAAGCAGGGCTGATCCACATTCCAATCTATGATGCGGAAAATCATTCTGCCGGTTATATCTTCTCTCTCTTGAAACCCAACGGTCAACAGGACACCCTCAAGTTGTATTGGGATGACTCTAACTTCAATACCGGTACCGGAAGTAAAAATCTTTCCGGTTGTACGGTGCCTTGCCGAAACTGGATATTGAACTATGGTGATGAACGCTTCCTCAATACCTGGAGTTTTGCCTATGACCAAACCATTACTCTTACCAATATCCAGTTTGAATTTTGCCCGCCTGAAGTGCGTAATGATACTATAATTGCTGATCAGGGTAAGCCTACCGTGATCAAGCCGGTTCAGAATGACCTGGCGCCACTGAACCAGTTTGACCCTTCCAGCTTTATGATCACCTGCGGTCCCAGTTTTGGTACCGCAACCATCAATGCCAGTAACCAGATCATCTATACGGCTAGTTCCAGTTATATTGGCCCGGACTCTATCTGTTATCGTATCTGTGATACTGCCAACCCGGCCAGTTGTGATACCGCTATTATTTATATAGATGTACAGGATATTAACCAGCCACCCGTTGGTAGCACCGTTA
>CETZ01027588.1_pt1 | contig 11987 bp, 9 predicted proteins | sample 531441 | NCBI WGS metagenome assembly CETZ01 (sample SAMEA2623098, study PRJEB7988) | marine metagenome | isolation source: saline water (ENVO:00002010), including | reverse complement strand
TGCAGCCTGATACAAAACCCAAAGGCTAGTTGGTGATCGATTTGGTTGATTTTACCGGCTAGGGAAAAATTAATATGCTTTAAAAAATTCAATGGACATCATCAAATTACGGACCGACAACTATACACTCTCACGACAAGTCGTAGGTCAAAACTCCAGGTCACACTGGGGAAAAACGGGATTCAGTAGTAACAACTTTAAAAAAAACACAATAAAGCAGTAAGCGCTCGGAGTGATCAATGCAGACTGAAGCACTACAAACCGGTGACACTAGTAAAACCGCTGACCCAAACAACGATGACACAGTTTCGGTCGTCTCTACAGCCCCAGGGCAATTACGCGTCATTAAGCGAAATGGAGCAGTTGTGGCTTATGACGAGTCTAAGATTTCCGTTGCTATCACTAAGGCCTATCTCGCTGTGGAAGGTGGCAATGCTGCGGCCTCATCTCGAATTCACGAGTCCGTTGCGCAATTAGCCAGTCAGATTACGGACATCTTTCGGCGCCGGATGCCATCAGGAGGCACGATACATATTGAAGACATCCAGGATCAAGTTGAACTAGCGCTAATGCGTACTGGCGAGCACAAAATAGCCAGGAGCTATGTCATCTACCGTGCCGAACACAATCGGCTACGCGAGCAGAAGCTAGAAGCAGAACAACCCAAACACCCCGAGATCAACGTTACTTTCAAGGATGGGCACCAAGGCCCGTTGGATACCGAGCGATTACTTACCATCATCACTGAAGCTTGCGAAGGTCTCGAAGACGTTTCGAGGGATGCTATTTACGACGAGACACTAAAGAACCTATATCCCGGGGTGAAGATGGAGGACGTGCGCACTTCTTTGGTAATGACAGCGCGCACCATGGTCGAAAAGGATCCGAACTATTCTTACGTTACCGCTCGCCTCTTAATGGATACACTGCGCTCGGAAGCCCTGAATTTTTTAGGTATTGCCGAAGCCGCTACCCAGTCGGAAATGCACTACCGTTACGCCGCAACACTAAAACCTTATATCGAAAAAGGAGTTGAACTAGACCTGCTTTCACCACTTCTACTTGAATTCGATTTGAGTCTTTTAGGCGAAGCCCTACAAGCCGAGCGCGACCAGCAGTTCACCTACCTAGGCCTGCAAACACTCTATGACCGTTACTTTATCCAAAGCGAAGGTATTCGTTTCGAACTGCCACAGGTATTTTTCATGCGGGTTGCCATGGGTCTAGCGTCCAAAGAGGACAATCGCGAACAGAGAGCCATTGAGTTCTACAACCTGATTTCCAGTTTCGATTACATGGTATCCACACCTCAACTATTCAACTCAGGCACACTACGGCCGCAACTTTCTTCTTGTTTTCTTACAACGGTGCCTGACGATCTACATGGTATCTATTCCTCGATTCGAGATAATGCCATGCTTTCTAAATGGGCCGGTGGGCTAGGCAATGACTGGACCCCGGTCCGAGCACTTGGAGCCCACATCAAGGGCACCAATGGGAAGTCTCAAGGCGTAGTCCCTTTCCTTAAGGTCGTCAACGACACCGCCGTTGCCGTCAATCAAGGCGGCAAACGTAAAGGTGCCGTATGTTCCTACCTTGAAACATGGCACCTTGATATTGAAGAATTTCTCGAGCTACGTAAGAACACAGGCGATGACCGACGTCGCGCGCACGACATGAATACAGCGAATTGGATACCAGATTTATTTATGAAGCGTGTATTCAAAGACCAAGACTGGACCCTATTTTCACCTAATACTGTACCAGAGCTGCATGAACTTCATGGTAAAGCTTTTGAAGACGCCTATGAAGAATACGAACGTCAAGCTACTGCCGGTCAAATCACACCCTACAAAACCATAAAGGCTACGGACCTGTGGCGCAAAATGATTTCCATGCTCTTCGAAACTGGACATCCCTGGATTACATTTAAAGATGCCTGCAATGCGCGGTCACCTCAGCAACACAAAGGAACAATCCATTCCTCCAACCTGTGTACTGAGATTACCCTTAATACCAGCCAAGATGAAATTGCAGTGTGCAACTTGGGTTCAATAAACTTAGTGAACCACATTGAGCAGAGCGGACTCAATCAGGAAAAACTTAAAAACACTATTACCACGGCGGTCAGGATGCTAGATAACGTCATTGACATTAACTACTACTCGGTGCCGCAGGCTGAGAACTCTAACCTTAAGCACAGACCCATCGGCATGGGCATCATGGGCTTTCAGGACTCGCTGTATAAACAGCGCATACCTTATGCCTCCGAGCAAGCCGTAGAATTTGCCGACGTCTCCATGGAGATGATCAGTTATTACGCTATCAGTGCTTCTACCGAACTAGCGGAAGAGCGCGACCGCTATGATTCCTATGAAGGCTCACTGTGGGATCAGGGTGTTCTCCCGATCGACTCTCTGAAGATATTAAGAGAAACACGCGGTGAAGATTTCTTTGATGTCAATATGGAACAGAGATTGGACTGGGATAACTTGCGTGCGCGTATTAAGCAAACAGGCATGCGTAATTCCAACGTGCTAGCGATAGCGCCCACCGCGACAATTGCCAATATTAGTGGCATTTCCGCGTCAATTGAGCCCACGTACCAGAATCTGTATGTGAAATCCAACCTGTCGGGCGAATTCACAGTCGTGAACCCGTACCTGGTCGACGACCTAAAGAAACTAAACCTGTGGGACGATGTCATGGTCAATGACCTAAAGTATTACGAAGGAAGTGTACAGAAGATCGACCGCGTACCAGATGAGATCAAACACCTCTACGCTACAGCGTTCGAAATGGAACCACGTTGGTTAGTGGACGCAGCCAGCCGTCGACAGAAATGGATTGACCAGGCTCAGTCGCTAAATCTCTATGTGGCGGAGGCCAGCGGGAAAAAGCTTGATATCACTTACCGCATGGCTTGGCTACGTGGCTTGAAGACTACTTATTATCTTCGCGCGCTTGCTGCCACCACAACAGAGAAATCCACCGTTTCAGACAACAGCCTAAACAAGGTATCGAACGAAACTGTTCCGGTGCCAATGGCCTGCTCATTGGATGACCCAGAGTGTGAGGCTTGCCAATAAGCAAAAAGCTAGCTGAAATTAATTGTTTTAAGGAAAAGAGCACAAGTTATCACGAAACAGAAAGATAACTAGAAATAGAGACTACAAAAGCTAAGCATAGTGAGTGAAATGAGTAAAATTATTGAGGTGCGTTATGTTGTCATGGGATGAATTTCATCAGGAAGACAATCTGGCTCCTGTAAGCAAAGCAAAAATAGAGCAACCCTCGGTAACCAGTGAATTCCAGCCGAGTGAGCTAACTTCCATTCCGATGATCCCCAAGGCTCAGCCTGCAGACTATCAAGCGACGCTTGATGCGGCTGATGAGAAAAACAATGCTGATGCTTTGCAACAAGCAATTAGCGACCTGAAATCTCTAGATATATCAGCCGGCCTAGAAGAATTAGAAGGATCAACGCAGCGCGTAAAGGTTGATGACAAACGTATGATAAATTGCCGAGCAGATTTGAACCAACTGGTTCCTTTCAAATATGACTGGGCATGGCAGAAATACCTAGATGGCTGCGCTAATCACTGGATGCCACAAGAAATTAATATGAATGCGGACATCGCGCTATGGAAAAATCCGAATGGCTTAACCCAAGACGAGCGTTTGATAGTTCAGCGTAATTTGGGCTTCTTTGCTACTGCTGACTCACTAGTTGCTAACAATCTAGTATTGGCCATTTATCGTTTAGTTACCAATCCTGAATGTCGGCAATACATTCTACGCCAGGCTTTCGAAGAAGCGATCCATACTCATGCCTATCAGTACTGCATTGAGTCCTTAGCAATGGACGAAGGCGAGATATTCAACATGTACCACGAAATACCATCAGTGGCGAAGAAGGCCTCTTGGGGGCTTAAGTATACTCAGGCCCTCAGCGATCCTAATTTCAAAACTGGTACCCTAGAAACAAACCAAGATTTGCTGAAAAACTTGATAGCTTTTTACTGTTGTCTGGAAGGCATTTTCTTCTATTGTGGATTTACTCAGATTCTCTCTATGGGTCGACGCAACAAGATGACTGGTACTTCGGAACAGTTTCAGTACATCCTGCGTGACGAGTCAATGCATCTGAATTTCGGCATCGACATGATCAACCAAATTAAGCTGGAAAACCCACAACTGTGGAATAATGAGATTAAGGAACACTCCACCCAGATGATTCTGCAAGCTACTCAGCTTGAAATCGAATACGCAAGGGATACCATGCCGCGCGGCGTGCTTGGTATGAACGCCGTTATGATGGAGGAATATCTCAAGTTCATCGCTAATCGACGTCTCGTACAGATCGGACTGCCAGAACGGTTCAAGGGCGTCTCGAATCCATTTCCATGGATGTCGGAAATAATGGATTTACGAAAGGAGAAAAACTTCTTTGAAACTCGAGTGATTGAGTATCAAACAGGTGGCGCGTTGTCTTGGGATTAGGGTTACTACTGCATTGAGCTAATAAGATACCGGTTAACGGCAACAGAGAGAGACAGCTCATACGAGGAAGCAGCAATGAGTGAAGAGAAGCATCTAGACAACGATCCAGAAAGGACTTTAGTCACCCTCGAACAACTTAGCCAGACTATTGAGGTAATGACCAATGTCGTTAATCGGCTACGCCAGCACTTAAGCGATCAACTGAAAGATCGGACTGAAGCGCAACAATTGGGAAAACAATCTGAGCCGCAACCGCAGACTAACGAGGAAACTGAACTTCCATCTTACAAGTCGCAACAAAAAAGCAAAAACCAGCAAAGAGAGAGTTTTGTCGTTGAAATTAAGCAACAAGAGACTGACCCCGTTCGTAAGAGCAGCAAGACCCTGCACTAGTAGTACCTATCTCGTTTTGTCGTTGCCACTCTGTTGGCAACGACATTTTTTTTCCCTTAAGATATTTTTTCGTTATGAACTGTAATATTGGAGCCCTAGTCCTCGCTGCAGGCTTTAGCAATCGATTTGGCAGTATTAAGCTCCTCGCAGAACTCGAAACCGGCCTCACGGTCTTTGAACAAACTTTGCTGCGCATTTGTGCCGCAATCGATTCAGTTGTAGTAGTAACCCGACCAGGTATGCCGGACCAAATCACTAGTGATAGTTTCCCGATCCATGTTTTTGACCAAGCCAAACGAGGCATGGGCGCTAGTTTGGCATACGGGATTAGTAAGATAGAACACTGGGACGCCTGTCTAATCTGCCTAGCGGACATGCCTTTCATCGGGCAAAACACATACCAAATACTGGCTGATAACCTCACCAGCAACAAAATTATTATCCCCACTTACAAGAATAAACCAGGCAACCCGGTGGGATTCGGCAGAGAGTTTTTCGGGGAATTGAAAACATTGGCTGGAGACTCAGGAGCACGCTCTGTAGCTGGCCAACACACCGAAGCCACAGTGAAGCTGGAAATCAATGACCCGGCGATACTCTGGGATGTTGACACACCTTTCGATCTAAGCCGATATCAATCTCGTTCCCCCTAAACCATCAGACAAGTTATTGCGCAGCTCATAGATTTACGCCTACAATCTTCAATATGGTCATTAGTGTAGTTCGGCAGACTGGAGCGTGAACTGCTTCTATTGTAAATAGATGCTGAAAAATCATGAACCTTAAAAAACTAAAAAACGAGACCGAACTTTTAAAAGAAGCGATAAGGGTAGGAACTCGATATTTCGAAGGACGCGGCGCCGGCAAATTTGAAGCCACTGATCATATTGATTTAAAGGTACGCGCAATCTATTTGCTCCTTGTAAAAGATAAGGTTATTCAGCCTCTGGCTACGCAACATCACGACGTAAAGAATATGCGTCACAAACTGGCCATCTGGATATCTAAAAATCTACCAAAAGACCACCGCTTAGTGCAGTAGGCTTTTATCATGACTCGACTCGCTCCCATTGTTTTCTCTTTTACGTCTGCGCTATTAGGCTTGGTTTACACGAACATACATGCAGATGTTCTAACAGCGAAACAGGCGATGGAAAATTCGCTCAATCCGTTGTTACAGGTAACCACTTCTAAAGGCACGATCTTTATCGAGCTGTTTCCGAACGAAGCCCCAAACAATGTGGAAAATTTTGTCGCGCTAGCAGATGGCGAAGTCGAAATTTTTGATCCCATTACCGAAACAGCTTTTCGACCACGTTATTTTGATGGCATACGATTTCATCACGTGGTGCCGGACTTTTTGATTCAAGCAGGCCCACCAATTCATAATCCTTTAGGCGCACCTCAACAGGTACTGAAAGATGAGATAAACGCCGACACGCTGGGGCTAGGAAGCCAAACGGCATTAAACACTAACGGCGTATTCAACGAACTGCTTAATATTGGTAATCGCATCAATTTCGAAGAACTAATACTAAAACCTTTATACCAAAAAATGAATATAGCTAGCGAATTAGAGTTACAAAAGAAACAGTACGAGGTTCTGGAGATACTGGAGAATCTTTCAGTAAAAGAAGTTTACGAAAATCAGGGTTTTCGCTTCACAACCGACCATCCAACGAGGGCGATTTCTCGCGGCATCGTTGCTCTTGCCAATCAGGGGCCAGACAGCAATGAAGCAGCATTTTTCATTACTCTTGGTGATTCACCCTGGTTAACAGGTAAGCACACTGTTATAGGCAAGGTGATCGAAGGCATGGAAGTGGTAGACACTATTGGGGCACAGCCGATTGATCCGTTGCGTAGCTCCCAGTTAAGCACTGTAATCTACTCTATACGCCGAGTGGATCAAGCGAATTGATTGGAGGCCAGTCATGTCTAAAAAATCCAGGAAAACTAGCATTCAGGGTACTTACGCGTTCTGTTTAACCATAGGCTTTATCGTTGGGATGGGTCTCGGCCCGATACTTGGGAGTGTGCTTATCTCCACCATCCTGGGTGTTCTAGCTGGAACCAGTACGGCATATTATCTGTCTCATCTCAAGCCTCGCGCCAACAAAAACTACCCACGCTAAATATTTTCTTCCCGAGATACATCGCGTTCGAAAATTTCTTGTCGATAAGGCGGCATAGAGCCTAGTATCTTTTTTCCATAACTTCGATTGATGATTCGTTCGTCAAATAGGGTAATCTGCCCTTTATCGGTTTCGCTACGTAATAATCTCCCACTAGCCTGCACTAGACGAAAGGCTGCATCGGGCACAGCCAAAGTCATAAAAGCATTCAATCCCTGCCGCTCTACCCACGCGGACAAAGTCGTTTCAATAGGATCATTTGGGACAGCAAATGGAATTTTGGCAATCAATACATGGGTACAATATTTCCCCATCAAATCGATGCCCTGTGCAAAACTGGAAAGCCCAAATATAATGCTGCCCTCTCCATTATCGATACGTTGACGATGATATTTTAGCAATTGAATTTTCTGGAAATCATCCTGACACAAGATCAAATCACGCAATTCATTCGGTAAAGACTGCATGACATCCTGCATCTGACGCCTGCTGGAAAATAACATTAAAGCTGCAGGTTCTGGTCCTAGTAAATTGGGAAGAGCCTTCACAATTGTATCAGTATGCTTGTCCTGATCAGAAGGATCACAATGCATTCTCGGCACTACAAAAGTGGCAGAGTTAGCAAAATCAAACGGGCTCGGAATGGAAAAGAAGCGGGTATGTGCGGGCAAGCCAGCTCGCATTTTAAGCATGTCGAACTGACCTAAGGCTGATAGGGTAGCCGAAGTCAACACTGCGCCGCCGCAACATTGCCATAAATGCTTTTGCAGATTATCGGCCGCCAATACAGGGCTTGACGAAAGCCCAATGTCTCTATCCGTTTCATTTTCGGTAGTACTGATCCAGCGTGCAAAGGGCACCTCCCCTGCTGCGTCTTCAGCTGCGTAGCTTAACCACAGCTTCAGATTCCCTTGGGCTCTGTTAATATTTCTTCCCAATAATGGATAACACTGTTCCACGAATTCTCTGCGCGTTGGATTTTCAATTTTATCCAGCTCTTGGCGCATGTTTTCTGCAATGCCCTGGAAGGCACTGTTCAAACTGGAAAACCGATTCGCCAGGTCCGTAGCCAGTGCTTTAAGTTCATCAGGTATCTGCCCTAATTGGAAAACATATTGGGATTTGTTTTCATAATTACCAAGGCTCACCAGTGACCCCAGTATCTGTTCTATGACCACCCAGCTTTCGTTCAGAGACTCCCTAATTCCAATAGTAAGCTTCAGCAGCTGCGCCCGTTGGTCCTCTTGCAAAAAATCCTCCTTAACTAACTGTTGCAACAAGTTATCGCTTCTCTCCAGCCATTCCTGGTTTGCCTTAATAGATGTAAATGATGAAAAATGATTATTACTTTTAAGAGGTAGCTGATGCGCCTCATCGAAGATGTAAACACACTTGTCTGGTTCTGGGAGAATGGCGCCTCCCCCCATAGCCAGGTCTGTCAATACGAGGTCATGATTAACAATGATGCAATCAACGCGATCCAATTTATTCCGCGCCCTATAAAAGCAGCAGTTTTGAAAATGGCTGCATTTTGGTCCGGTACACTGATACCGATCGACAGTCAGCGGCCGCCAATTACTATCGGAAACAGGTTTTTTCCAATCATCGCGATCACCCTGCCAGTCGCCGCTAGTGATGGCATCCAGCATCTCAACATAAAGAGACTGATCACCATCAACAGGAAGTTCCAGCTCTTCTCCGTATAAGTCCATCATCGCCTGCAGGCTGTCATTACCTTGCAACAGCTGGTCTAACTTAGACAAACAAACGTAACGACCTCTGCCCTTTGCAAGTGTGTAGCTAAAATCTAGGTCACTACCTTCCAAAATTTCAGGAATATCTTTGAAAACAACCTGCTCCTGCAGCGCTACCGTCGCGGTGGATAAAATAACCTTATAACCAAGCGCCTGAGCAAGCGGGACTACCGAGACCAAGTAAGCGAGTGTCTTGCCGGTACCGGTACCTGCTTCAACGACACAGATCGGCGGTTCTGCGGGTTCATTACCAGCAAGTACGGAAAGTGTTTTTGCAATCTCCGCTATCATTTGCCGTTGCCCGTATCGCGGAGTGAGATCACGGAATTCGATAAGTTGGCGGTAGAAGGACTGGATGCTTTCTTTTACTTCTTCCGCCAACATTCTTTGTGATCCTTGCTGTAAAGCGGTATGTATAGACAAGAATGGTTTGAATTGTAACACCGATACTCGTATCTGATGAAAAACCCACAGCCCAACTGATAGTGGCAAACTATAGTTTAACCTCAAGCCATGCAACTTACGAAAGAAAGAAGTTCTGTTAAACTTGAGCCTCTTTTGGAAGCGGCTAAATCACCCAGAAGCATCTATGACCACTATGTCCACAGCTCATATAAAAACCAAGTCTTGGGAACACATGGACCACAAGAAACGAATACTTGAACTGGAGCAGCTAGTTGCAAAAAAAATCGTTAACGAATATCGGGATATCCTAGCCGGTAACATTGATGTAGGTATAGCTGAACCAGAACGATTAGCTATTGCTAAGCAGTTGCCTGCTCAGGCTCTAAAGCAGGTTCTTTTGCTTACTCGCTCCCGAACTACTGCCGAAACACTGGTACCACTTCTTGAGGATGGAACAGACCTAATAGATCTTTGCTTGTCCGCCAAAAGCGTATATACCCGCAAGAATGCTGCTCTTGCTATAAGCGACAAATCATTATTAATAGAGCTGTATAAACAGGTACGGGATAAAGACAAGACAGTCTTCAAAACGGTCCATCAGCGTCTCGACAGCCTTAAACAAAGCACAGAAACAAGCAGCGCTGATGAATCCACCGAACCGGATTCTGGAAAGGTAGGCGGCAACATAGCGACCAAAAATGTCGGTACTGCAAAAAAACCACTTTTAGCTATTCAATTGAATCCAGAAATCGAATTGCACAACCTGAAAAAAGAGATAAGCAGACTCAGTTTCAAAAATATCGTTAGACTGAATGCGGCCCGCAATAAGCTCAGCCAAATACACAAACGGATTGATAAGTCTTCTAAAGAGCTCGACGGGCTAACAGAGACGATACATAGCAAAATTTCAGAAATGTTTGAAAAGAATCGTACTCACCAGAAACAACTCAAGGAAAACACACTTAACCTCCTGAAATTATTAAAGGACGCCCTGGATGAAGGTCGGTCCCACGAAGCGTTGCCGGCCTGGGACAAGATCCAAGGAAACATTAGTAATACCAGCGGAAAAAGTAAGGCAGTGTTACGGACCAAAGCTAATCAATTCAAGAATAAGCTTAATGACTTGAGAGACTGGAAAACTTTCGCAGTCACAGAAAAGAAAAAAGAATTAATTAAGCAGATGCAACGCCTGGCTAAGTCTCGTATGCATGCTTCTGATCGTTCGCGATACATTACTGCCATGCACAAAGAATGGAAATCTCTGGGCCTATCCGATCAAAACGGAACTTTGTGGAAAGAATTCAAACAGTTTTCTGATCGGGCTTATGAACCCTGCAAGGCTTATTTTAAAGAACGCAAGCAACTCATGGCATCTAACCTGCGAAAACGCCGAGAAATCTGTGTGCAACTGGAAAAATATTTAGTCGAACTTAATGAACAAACCGTCAATATATCTCAGCTGAATAAGTTGCTTATCGCAACTGAAAAGGAATGGGAAATCTATGCCCCAGTCGAGCAATCCAAGATTAAAAGTCTACAAAAACGCTACTACGGTGTCCTAAAACAATTGCGTCGGTTACGAAAAATTGCCCAGCGTAACAATACTCGAAAAAAACTGGAACTCATCGCACAAGTACAAAAACTCGTCACAGTTGAAGACGAGCAAAAAGCCATGAACGAAGCCAAACAACTTCAACAATCCTGGAAGAAGATTGGCCCTACCTCATACAAGGACGATAAAAAATATTGGGAAAGTTTCAGGTCCGCCTGTGACAAGATTTTTGCTGCACAAACCCAAGCGGCCGCGGCCCTGAAAGAAACGCTTGAAAGAGCCGACAAAATTCTAGCCAAGGTGGCAAAATCATTAGATTCTTTATTAGAACTTGATGATAACTCCTTCAGGGTCGCTCGTAGTGAATTTCAAGACTTAACACAACAATTTTTCGACTCACTTAGCCCTGAGGTTCGTAAACGACGCGGAAAAATAATAAATCAGTTTAACAATATCAAAAAGAAAATCGATGCCCGATACAAAACACTACCCAACAAGAAATACCAACAACTGAAAGATTCCATTCTCGCAAAGGCTCAGTTACTAGAAGTCTTTGAGCAGAAATTATTAAACAGCAAAGACCAAATAAAATTCACCCAGATCAAAAATAGTTTGAACAAAAGCAGCTGGGAGAGCATCAAAACAAGTGTTAACACCGAGTATGATCTGACATTACAATCGCGGCTACAGCAACTACTTGACGCAGAGTCACGTGAAAGTCTGCTAAAACTTGCCCGCATAGCCGAACAAGACGTTCGTAGACTTTGCATCGAATTGGAAGTGCGCGCCAATATCGAAACTCCCAAAGAAGATCAGGCAATGCGCATGCAGATTCAACTTGAGCAACTCAAGAACGGCTTTGGACAAAGAAAGCCGAACCAAAAGGAAAATGCTTGCTACGCGATGGGGGCTGAATTACATGGCTTCTGTATAGGCCCGGTAGAAGACATAGCACAAAATCAGCTTCCCCAGCGCTTAGCACGAGCCATTAAAAAACTCCTCTGAACCATAGAGAAGGTCCGACTTGATTGTTCAGGCTTGGTGCTTGGTAAGTATCGGATTGGCATAACTGAAGAGAAAATATTTGTGCAGCTTGGGATTGATAGATTCGAAGCGTTTTTTAAACTTATTATAAGACACATTTGAAATGTTACGTTTCGCAATTTGACCACTCAATTGATTTGGAGAGATAAAGCCATCTTGCCTTAATCTTTCCAAGGCCAAGAAATTGATGTCGTGTAGCTT
>CETZ01118602.1_pt1 | contig 11998 bp, 8 predicted proteins | sample 531441 | NCBI WGS metagenome assembly CETZ01 (sample SAMEA2623098, study PRJEB7988) | marine metagenome | isolation source: saline water (ENVO:00002010), including | reverse complement strand
AGGCTCCAGTGTATAGAATCACCATCCACATCATAGGGCATAAAGTCATAGGTCCAGAGAGAATCCTTGGGAAACTTTCCGACCGGATCATTTAAATACACCACAGTATTATTTGCATTGGGTGAAGTGTAACTGAATTTGGTGGTTATGGTACTTCCGATACCGAGGTTACTCATATTCAATATTGAAATACTAAGGCAGCAAGGGGTAACATACGATACCGTATAATCCACTGCAGGAGGAAGGCTTGTGCTTCCGGAAAAGATCAACCTTTCCATTACCCTGGGAGTATCGGAAATAGTATCAGTACTAACCAAAGATACAGGTACACTGGCCTGAAAAGCCGTAGTAGCAGAAGAGACATCTAAATCCACCTGGGTAAAACCAAATGGAATGCCTCGCACATCTCGGTAGACATGAAGCTCAAATGTGGCTGTGCCGGTAGAATCAACGGACACATTGATGACCCCGCCCATGATGTGAGAAGCAAAAGAGGGGGTGGAAATCGCAAAACCAAGTAATAGAGAAAGTAAGAGTTTAGGCATAATCCAGACTTTTTGGGTTAATTGCTATAAATTAATAAAAATATAGATAAGCGCTGGCTTATAAACGTTAGAATGAGTAATTGTGAGGATAAACAATTTGCAAAAGGCTTGAAGCGGGTATGGACAGGAAGTGTAGAGAACAGTGCCCCAATAAAAAAAGCCGCTGTACCAGCGGCTTTCTATGTGCGCACGAGAAGACTCGAACTTCCACGCAACTGAATGCACCACCCCCTCAAGATGGCGTGTCTACCAATTCCACCACGTGCGCGGTTTTTAATTTCAGGCCTAATTTATAAATAAATAAAAAACCTGAAACTAAAAACAGCCCCGGAGGTTCGGGGCTGTTTGGTGATCCCTCTGGGGCTCGAACCCAGGACCCTCTCCTTAAAAGGGAGATGCTCTGCCAGCTGAGCTAAGGAATCATCGGCTTTTTTCAAAAGCGGGTGCAAATATAAGGGCATTTCTAAAGCAATTACAAGCCCTTTCCTTAATTTTTTTTGAAAAGGTTTCCAAATTCCTAAAAGTCAGTTTCGTAATTCAGCAATACACCTTAATTTGGCGGTATGAAAATCTCACTAATTGGCTATATGGGGGCGGGTAAGAGCTCGGTTGGGCAAATACTGGCGGTGGAAATGGGACTGGATTTTTATGACCTCGATATGGAGATCGAAAAGTCGTCCGGTTATACCATTACTGAAACTATTTTCAATAAAGGCGAGCTGCATTTTCGCAAACTGGAAAGAGAGCTGTTGGAAAACCTTCTCCAAAAAGACAATATGGTATTGAGCACAGGAGGTGGTACTCCCTGCTACTACGATAATATGGACCTCCTCAATACATCCAGTTTCAGTGTTTACCTGAAATATGGTGTTATGGACCTGTACGCCAGGTTGGAAGGACACCAGTCGGAAAGACCGCTTATAGCTCACCTCAGCGGTGATGCCTTGCGGGAGTACATCGGAAAGCACTTATTTGAGCGTAACGGCTATTATGAAAGAGCGACTATGGTTTTACAGGCTAGGGACCTAACCCATGAAGATATTGCTAATAAAATAAAAGAGTTTGTCAATGAATGAACAGATTACACATCTGCAAAAAATAATAGCTAACCGCAGAACCATTAAGCCGGATCAATTTACCGGTGAAAAAGTAAATGACGAATTGATCAACCAAATACTGGAGGTAGCCAACTGGGCTCCGACCCATGGGTATACAGAGCCTTGGCGTTTTACGGTTTTTGCCGAAGAAGGCCTGGCCACACTTGGTGATTTCCTGGCGCGGCAGGATCAGCCTGACGTGAATGCTGAGGGCTTTAACCGTACCCGCTTTGACCGGCTAAGGAACCGGCCCCTGAAATGCTCTCACGTGATCGGTATTGGTATGAAACGAGGAAACAATCCCAAAGTGCCGGAAATAGAGGAAATATGTGCCGTAGCTATGGCCGTGCAAAATATGTGGTTGATGGCGCATACGCTTGGCCTGGGTGCCTACTGGAGTACAGGAGCCGCAGCATTTACAGACGAGATGCGCGATTTCTTTGGGCTGGAAGGAGACGATCGTTCCATGGGGCTGTTCTATATTGGCAAACCGGCTATGGAACATCCCAAAGGGCGCAGACTGTCACCTATCACGGAAAAGGTACATTGGGTTCGTTCCTGAGCATGCCTTTTTTAAAAAATAAAAAGCCCCCGGATCTACGGGGGCTTTTCTATGTTTAGGAATAAACCTTATTATTCTATAATGATCTTTGAAACGGCAGTTCCATTGTCAGTTTGTACACGTACCCAGTAAAAGCCTGAAGCAATACCGGATATATTGATGGTGTTCCTTGCTTCGTTTGCTGTAACGCTTTTCACCACGCTGCCATTCACATTCATAATGTCAATATTGCGGGCCAGAGAGCCATCTCCGGTATTTATATTGATCTCATGACGGGCAGGGTTGGGATAAATTACCAGGTTGTTTACAGCGCTTTCATTCAGCCCAATATTGCCGTTGAACGCCATACGGATAGCTCCGATGTAGTAATAACCGACACTGTTATTATTATTAGGGCCTGCAGTAGCGGTGATTTTTATAGTACCATCAGACTTAGGCATAACATTATACACCCAAACCATTTCAGGGCCAGGGTTGGAAACAGCTACGTTAAGATAGGCACTATCACTGTTCATACCTTCCGCAATGTATTTGGTTTCGCGGTTGTCACTGGCTACCCGTGATCCGTAAAAACCAAAATGATAAGTGGTATTGGGATCAAGGCCGGAGAAGGTAAAACCACCAGTAGTTTGATTACCACCTACGCCAGGTAGCATACTACCAAAGAAACTATCACCGGTAGCGGTGCCAGGAAGAGAAGCGTTATTGGTAACACCTGCGGTATTGATCAGGTTAAAAGAATCGGTTACCGCTACAGAAATTGAACTGGTAAGACCAGAGGTAGTAGTAAGATTGGTAACCGAGCCCGCTTCATAATCGGTAATATTATTCCAGGGAGCCGCACTGATAGTGGGCGCATCACCAAGATCAATATCAATCGTATCGGAAGCTGCCGGTATAGGGGTATAGGTCATTTGAATAGCCCCTATATAATAATAACCGGCTGAGTTATTATTGTTGGGACCTGCGGTAGCGGTTACCACAATACTACCGTCAGATTTAGGCTTAATACCATTAACCCAAACCGTATTGGGATCGGCTCCCATAGGGTCTAAGGTAGTGCTGTCTTTAGTAGCACCGTCCACAATGTATTTAGCCTCGCGATTATCGGAACCGGTTCCGCGGGAAGCGTACATGCCAAAATTGTAGGTCACGTTAACGTCAAGCCCGGTAAAGGTGACCCCCCCGGTTACCTCATTTCCCAAAACGGCAGGAAGCATACTTCCAAAGAAACTGTCTTTGGTAACGGTACCGGGTAACTCCGGATCATTGGAGACACCTGCAGTATTGATACCGTTAAAGGAATCCGTTACCGCAATAGAAACCAATGTAGCTACTCCCTTGGAATCCATAAGGTTAGTAAGAGATCCTTTACGGGCATCCGTAAGGTTATTCCAGGGGGGAGCGGTAATGTTACTGGAAGCCTGATCTCCAAAGTCTACACTTATGGTATCAGTCTGGCCATAGCCAGCTGTAACAGCTGTAAATAACGATAAAATAGCATAATAAACGTTTTTCATAGAACAAGTTGTGTTAGGATTTACCCAGTAAATTTAATAATGTGTACCAAATACACTAACTTTTTCAGGGATTTTTTCCAGCCCAAGGCCTTTTAGCCCTGTTTAAAGTGTGAGAACAACTTGATTTAAAGGCATTTCAACCAGGAAGTGTGTTCAATGGATTATTATTACTATTTTTACGAGTCAAAACATAAAAGTGCATGAAAAGACTTATATTCTCATCCCTCGCAGTAATTGCAGTATGTGGCCTTTCGGCTCAGAACTTCCATTACCTGGCCGGTCCGCATATTGAAGAGGCCGGACTTGCTTCCGGGCAGACAACCAATAAAATAGAACTCCAGAAAAACGACAAGGGAACGGCAGTAACCTTTTCATGGGAGCTTTATTCTGCCGATACCATTAAACAATCCTCTAATGCCTCCGTGGATTTTGGCTTGTGTGATAATGTGGCCTGCTACAATTTTTTCACATCGGGCACTTTCAATATGGATCCCGTAAGTGGAACCTCCGAGCACGGAGAATTTAAATTGCAGTGCTTTACGGCTACCGGTGACCTTGAATTAAGAGTGAAGGTTCGGGTTTGGGATCAAAGCGAACCAGGTATTGAAGACACGGTAAGTTTTGTGTGGCGCACCGATAATTTTGTAAGTGTTCCTGAAGTAGCTTCCAATGAGCACAAACTAAAGTTATACCCTAACCCGGTAGTAAATACCCTGCATATAAGCAATAACATCAAGGCCAGTATGGTAAAAGTGTTTGATATAGTGGGTAACCAGGTTCATGCTGGCCCTATAGGCCCTTCCGCTAAAATTGATTTTTCAAACCTTCCGGCTGGAGTTTACCTTGTGGAACTGCGTGATGGTAAAAATCGCATTGCCCTGGAGAAAATAATCAAGCGATAAAATTTGCTTTCTCATAAAATTAAAAGCCCCTCGATGAGGGGCTTTTTTTATGCTGTGAAAAAGAAGTCCTGGAAGAAGTAACAATAAAGGGAAATGATAACCACACAAATAAGATTCAGTAGTATACCGCTCCGGGCCATCTGGTTCATACGGATATAGCCGCTGCTGAACACAATAGCGTTAGGAGGCGTGGAAATGGGAAACATGAAGGCACAACTTGCGCCAACGGTAAGAGGCAAGGCCAGTTGCATTTCCGAAAGCCCCAGGTTACGGGCAATAACAAAGGAAACTGGTATAAATACTGAAACGAGGGCCACATTGCTCATTACTTCCGTCAGAAAAACAGAAAAGGCACATACCAAAAGGATACTAAATAAGGCAGATTGTATGGGGCTATTGCTGATCCATTCACCTACCAGGTCCACAATATTGGTGACCTCTAATCCTTTGGCCAGGGAAATGCCCCCGCCAAATAACAGTAATATGCCCCAAGGGAGTTTTTTGGTATCCTTCCATACCAGTAAAGGTTCACCTTTTTCACTTCCGGAGGGCCAGGCAAACAGGGCAATAGAGGCAAAAATAGCGATAACCGGGTCTGATAAATTCTCCAAACCGGGAACAAGGCTTAGTTGTGCACGGAAGATCCATAATAAAGCAGCTCCCAGCATAACGATAAGCACGCGTTTTTCACCGCGCTGTATTCCTCCCATAGTCAACAGCTCTGTGGTGATCAGTTCCCGTATCCCTTTTAAGCGCTTAATGCGTATAGGGAAAATAAGGTGACTATTTATCCAATAGGTAAATATGAAAAGTATAGCGGACAGTGGAAGGGCAAAAAATAACCATTGGGCAAAAGAGAGTGCAGGCATATCACTTTCGGATACAATGCTGGCCAACACGAGGTTAGGAGGGGTGCCAATGAGGGTGGCTATTCCACCAATATTCGCAGCATACGCAATACCCAACATAATGGTGAGGGCAAAATTCTGACCTCCGGAGTGGTCTTCAAACTGTTTGTTCAACAACTTTACCACGGACATGCCTATGGGGAGCATCATTACAGCGGTGGCGGTATTGCTGATCCACATGGAAAGTAAAGCGGTAGCCAGCATGCTGCCCAGCACAATCCGGCTCGGTTTCTCCCCACTTATTTTCATAATATTCAGCGCAATTCTCTTATGAAGATTCCATTTTTCGATAGCCAGGCCCAGTATAAATCCGCCCAGGAAAAGATAGATAACCGGATTGGCATAGTTTGCCGTGGTATCCTTCAGGTTGAGTATGTCCAGCATGGGGAATAAAACAATGGGAAGAAGGGCAGTTACGCCTACCGGTAAAGCGCTGGTGATCCACCATAATAGCATCCAGAGAAGCACCCCTATCATTCGTACCTGGGGATCGGCTATATCTCCTATTACCAAACAAAAAAGAAAGGCTACCGGGCCAGAGAGTAGTTTTAAAGTATTAACAGGCAAATTATATATTCTTTGAAATTAGGCTAAAATAGCATTTGTCAGGAATGTGAAAATGGAATCAAGTCATCCCAAGACCTTAAAAAAAGAAAGCCCCTGGAATTTCCAGGGGCTCTTTAATCTAGCGCTATTTGGAAGGAAATTAATTTCCCTCTTTGGCTTTTTCGGATTTCTTCACTTTAACCGTGATCTCCTCTTTCTTATCATCAAAATCAATGGTGATACTGTCACCTTCTTCAATTTCTGAATTGATGATCTGCTCGGCCAGCGGGTCTTCCACATACTTCTGTATAGCCCTGGCCAGGGGACGGGCACCGAACTTATCGTCAAAGCCTTTGTCAGCAATATAATTCTTGGCCTTGGTGCTCATTTTTACCTTATAGCCCAGCTCGTGTATGCGTTGATAAAGCTTTTCCAGCTCTATGTCAATGATGCGGAAAATATCTTCCTTGGAAAGGCTGTTAAAAAGCACTACATCATCAATACGGTTCAGGAATTCAGGGGCAAAAGCCCTCTTCAAGGCATTTTCGATCACACCTTTGGCTACATCATCCTTGCCGGACTGTCGGGCAGAAGTACCAAAACCGACTCCGGCACCGAAATCCTTCAACTGGCGGGTTCCGATATTGGATGTCATGATAATAATGGTATTCTTAAAATCGATCTTACGACCCAGGCTGTCTGTCATGTGTCCATCATCCAGGGCCTGTAAAAGCAGGTTGAATACATCGGGGTGTGCCTTTTCGATCTCATCCAGCAAAATTACTGAATAGGGTTTTCTGCGTACTTTTTCAGTAAGCTGGCCACCTTCTTCATAACCCACGTATCCGGGAGGCGCACCTACCAGTCGTGATACGGCAAATTTCTCCATATATTCGCTCATATCAATCCTGATCAGGTTATCCTCGGTATCGAATATGGCGCGGGTAAGTTCCTTAGCCAGTTGCGTTTTTCCTACCCCGGTAGGCCCCAGGAAAATAAAGGATCCAATTGGCTTATTCGGATCCTTGAGACCCGCCCGGTTGCGCTGGATGGCTTTAACAATTTTAGCTACTGCATCATCCTGGCCGATGATCTTACCCTTTATATCCTCTGCCATACTGCTGAGGCGTTTACTTTCGTGCTGGGCCACACGCTGAACCGGAATCCCGGTCATCATAGCCACCACTTCGGCAACATTTTCTTCAGATACCGTTTCGCGGTTCTTTTTAACTTCTTCTTCCCACGCTGTCTGGGCTTCCTGCAGTTGGGTCTCAATCCGTTTTTCATCATCACGCAGGCGGGCCGCCTCTTCGTAACGTTGCTTTTTAACCACTTGTATCTTCTGCTCGCGGATGTCGTCCAGTTTTTGCTCCAGGTCCATTACTTCCTTAGGAACATTGATATGGGTTATATGCACCCTTGAACCGGCTTCGTCCAAGGCATCAATAGCCTTATCGGGCAAATGGCGGTCGGTTACGTAACGTGATGTTAAGGATACACAGGCTTTAATGGCCTCATCCGTATAGTTTACGTTGTGGTGTTCTTCATAACGTTCTTTAATATTGTGAAGAATCTGCAGGGTTTCCTCTACGGTAGTAGGATCTACCATCACCTTCTGGAAACGCCTTTCCAGGGCACCATCTTTCTCGATGTACTGCCGGTATTCATCCAGGGTTGTGGCACCGATGCATTGTATTTCCCCCCTTGCCAGGGCCGGTTTGAACATATTGCTGGCATCTAGTGAGCCTGTGGCACCACCGGCACCTACAATAGTATGTAGCTCATCGATAAAGAGGATGATGTCATCGTTCTTTTCCAATTCGTTCATCAGCGCTTTCATGCGTTCTTCAAACTGGCCACGATACTTGGTACCTGCCACAAGGGAGGCTAAGTCAAGCGTAACCACCCTCTTATTGAAAAGAACCCGTGAAACCTTGCGCTTTACAATGCGCAGGGCCAAGCCTTCAGCAATAGCCGATTTGCCTACACCCGGTTCACCGATAAGCAGGGGATTGTTTTTCTTTCTCCGGCTCAATATCTGGGATACTCTCTCGATCTCCTTTTCACGACCAACTACCGGATCCAGTTTATTTTCTTCGGCAAGCTTAGTCAGATCGCGACCGAAGTTATCCAGTACGGGAGTTTTGCTTTTGGCGTCTGACTTACCTTTGCTGGCCGAAGCACCGGAGTATCCGGGATCTTTACGTTCAAAGTCATCATCATCTTCCCCGTATGACATTTCGCTGCGGGGTTTATCCCTCAACTCATCCGAGTAGTGAGCCTGGTACTCATTCTTTACATTCTCGTAATCCACATCGTACTGACGCAGGACCCTGGAAACCGGGTCATCATCATTGCGAAGTATACATAGCAAAAGATGTGAAGTACGTATTTGATTGCTTTGGAAGAGCTTGGCTTCCAAAAAGGTTGTTTTTAAAGCCTTTTCCGCCTGCCTGGTAAGTGGCAGGTTCTTTTTGGTACTAAGTTGTCCTGAGATATTAGGTGCGCTGATCGCTTCGATTTTCCTCCGGAAACCCTGGATGTTTACTCCAAGATCTTCCAGGATCTGGATGGCGCTGCCTTCACCTTCGCGGATCAATCCGAGCATAAGATGCTCCGTACCAATGTAATCATGCCCCAAACGCAAGGCTTCTTCCTTGCTGTAGCTGATTACGTCCTTTACGCGTGGTGAAAAATTTTCGTCCATGAATTATAATTGATAAAATAAAGCTAGTGAGTATGCTAGTATGTACGAATACTATGCCAACCCAGTTTCATTCAAAGTTAGGTTTATGACCAACACAGCCAAAGACAAAAGAGTTTATAATTATTAACAGGCGGTCCAGGCAAATTGTGAGTAATTAACGCACTGGTAAGGCATTTTAGCGCTGTTGTTACCCTATATTTGAGCTTTTTGTTAACAGAAGACTAATATTGGCTTAAAGAACTGACACAATGGCCGAAGGAGAAAGAATAATTCCTATCAATATTGAGGAGGAAATGAAGTCCTCTTACATCGACTACTCCATGTCGGTGATAGTTTCAAGGGCTCTGCCGGATGTGCGTGACGGAATGAAACCCGTACACCGCAGGGTATTGTATGGAATGTATGAATTAGGCGTGTTATCCAACCGCTCGTATAAGAAATCCGCTCGTATAGTAGGGGAGGTATTGGGTAAGTTCCACCCTCACGGTGACTCATCCGTTTACGATACCATGGTACGTATGGCCCAGCCCTGGAGTTTGCGCTATATGATGGTTGACGGACAGGGTAACTTCGGGTCTGTGGACGGTGACCCACCCGCAGCCATGCGTTACACCGAAGCACGCCTTCAGAAGATCTCTGAAGAAATGCTTTCCGATATCGATAAGGAAACGGTTGATTTTCAACTCAACTTTGATGACTCACTGCAAGAGCCTACCGTTTTACCCACCCGCATCCCTAACTTGCTGGTAAACGGTGCATCCGGTATTGCGGTAGGTATGGCTACCAACATGCCACCCCACAACTTAACAGAGTCTATTGATGCCATTAACGCTTACATTGAGAACCGTGACATTACCGTAGCGGAACTGATGGAGCAACATATTAAAGCCCCCGACTTTCCTACCGGTGGTACCATCTACGGTTATGAAGGGGTAAAGGAAGCCTTTGAAACCGGTCGTGGACGCATCGTATTGCGTGGTAAAGCCACCATAGAAGAGGTTAAGGGGCGTGAATGCATCATTGTTACGGAGATTCCTTACCAAGTGAATAAGGCTGATATGATCAAGAAAACAGCCGACCTGATCAACGAGAAGAAGATTGAGGGGATTTCTGATATCAAGGACGAGTCAGACCGTAAGGGTATGCGTATTGTGTATTACCTGAAGCGTGATGCTGTACCAAATGTAGTGTTGAATAAATTATACAAGTACACCGCTTTACAATCTTCATTTTCAGTAAATAATATTGCTCTTGTAAGCGGTCGTCCTGAGCAGTTGAACCTCAAAGATCTGATCGTTCACTTTGTGGAGCACCGTCATGATGTAGTGGTGCGCAGAACACAATATGAACTGCGTAAGGCCGAGGAACGAGCCCATATCCTGGAAGGATTGCTGGTAGCCCTGGATCACCTCGATGAAATCATTGCCCTGATCCGTGGTTCCCAAACTCCCGAAGAAGCTCGGGAAGGATTAATGAGCAATTACGACCTGTCCGAAATTCAGGCACGTGCTATTCTGGACCTGCGCTTGCAGAAGCTCACCGGACTGGAGCGTGATAAGATCAAGGAGGAATACAACGAATTGATGGAGAAGATCGCTTATTATAAGCGAATCCTGAATGAAGAGGATCTGCGCATGACCATTATCAAGGAAGAACTTCTTGAAATAAAGGAGAAGTACGGTGATGAGCGCAGAACCGATATCGAGTATGCCGGAGGCGATGTAAGTATTGAAGACATGATCCCCGATGAGGAAGTGGTGATCACCATTTCGTACGCAGGGTATATCAAACGTACTCCGCTTACCGAATACAAGAAGCAAAACCGTGGTGGCGTAGGTCACCGTGGTGTGCAAACCCGTGATGAAGACTTTATTGAACACATTTTTGTGGCCACCAACCACAACTATATGTTATTCTTTACCGAGTGGGGTCGTTGTTATTGGCTGCGCGTATTTGAAATTCCGGAAGGCACTAAGTCCAGTAAGGGGCGTGCCATCCAAAACCTGATCAATATTCCTTTGGACGATAAGGTGAAAGCCTTTATTAATACTAAGGACCTGAAGGATGAAGAGTATGTAAACGAGCATTTTATCATGATGGTAACCAAAAAAGGTGTTATCAAGAAGACTTCGCTTGAGTCGTATTCCCGTCCCCGGGTAAATGGTATCAACGCCATAACCGTACGGGAAGGTGATACCTTACTGGAAGCAAAACTTACCACCGGTAAGGATGAAATACTGATGGCCAAGCGAAGCGGTAAAGCCATTCGTTTTAATGAATCCACAGTTCGTGCAATGGGCCGTAACGCCAGCGGTGTTCGGGGAGTTACCCTTGAAAACGATAAGGATGAAGTGATTGGCATGGTTACTATTCCTGACCCAGAAGATGAAAGTGTAAGCATACTGGTCATCTCTGAAAAGGGTTACGGCAAGCGTACCCAGCTAGAGGATTACCGTATTACCAACCGTGGAGGTAAGGGTGTTAAAACCCTTTCCATTACTGATAAGACGGGTAGTCTGGTAGCTATTAAAGCAGTAACCGATGATGATGACCTGATGGTGATCAATAAGAGTGGGGTCATGATCCGCACCGGGATGAACGGTATCCGTGTAATGGGCCGTGCTACGCAGGGTGTACGTGTTATAAACCTCAAGAATAACGATGAAATAGCTTCTGTGGCCAAAGTTCCGGCTGCGGAGGAAGAAGAACTTACAGAAGGTGAAGCAGGACCAGAGGGCGATAACACTCCTGATGCTCCTACAGCCTCAGAAGAGTAGAGTTCGAAAGGTTTATCATAGTATGATGCAACCCCCATGTGAAAACATGGGGGTTTTTTATTTCCACACAACACCCAACCCTTATTCGCTGTTTCCCGTTTGTTGAAATAGGTGCGAAAAAACTAGATAAAGGCTTATTCTGAAGGGCCTGTTTTGGTTTTAATCCGCCATTAATGGTTTACCCAACCTTAATCCTAAAGAGCGGATTAACAGAAGCGGCAGACGTATCGTCTTGCCGCTTTTCTTTTGCCATACCAACGGTTTTAGCGAACAATTTTGGCATGTATGATTTTATATCTTCATTCATTGAATATCTATGCGCGTCAATTTTAAAAGTATCTGGCGGGTCCTGAAGGATACCAGCAAAGGATGGATAGATTCCGATCCTTTCCGCGAAAGTGCAGTCATATCCTATTATGCTATTTTTTCGATTC
>CETZ01121144.1_pt1 | contig 12023 bp, 19 predicted proteins | sample 531441 | NCBI WGS metagenome assembly CETZ01 (sample SAMEA2623098, study PRJEB7988) | marine metagenome | isolation source: saline water (ENVO:00002010), including | reverse complement strand
GGCTGTCGTAGCTCGGAGGAGTAATGTGAATATCACGACTGATACGACAAGGCTACCTGTGACAATGAGTGGTCGTCGCCAATCCCGGCGTCCTTTTGGGTCGATAGCGACTGACCCGCCAAGGATAACAGGCAGAAATATGAGCACACAAGGTGCTGTTACTGTCAGTATGCCGGCTAGAAAGGAAAGAATTAGCAGGGTCATGTTAGTTCAAAAGATTACGTTTTACCGATTCGAGCGTAGGATTGTCGTAGGCTACGTATTTTTTTTGTAGAGCGCCTTCGTCATCAATCAATACGAGCGTCGTCTGGATTGTTACGCCATATTCTTGTCGGAGTTTTTGATTTGAATCGTAGTCAACTTTAAAAATGGTGACATTATCGGGAATCTCTGATGCTTCAATATCGTTTTCGAGTGCCCGGCACTGTGAGCACCATGGAGCATGGAAAAAGAGTACCTTTGTGCCAGAGGTTGAGGCTACCTTTTCTTCCGTATAATCTGTATATAAACCTTTAACGGTTTTTGATGGAGGGGTATTATCAGGGGCCGGTGTTGCCGATGCAGTCGGCATTGACAAAGAGGTGTCTTCACTTGTCTGATTAACGGTTGTCGTTGTGTCTGTATCAGGTGATACAATCACATAAGCGATCGCAAGACCAACAAGAACGAGTATGAGTCCACTAATAGTCAGTATACGTTTATTCATATACTAATTATAGCACTTCATTATCGAAAGGCTAATGTGCTTTTACTTACGACCAGCTACAGGGATAATTAAGACTTGCGAGCTTTAACTTCGTTACGTCCGAGATTTTTCTTTGTTTCGCGATAGAGTGCATGCTTGCGTGCAATCGGATCATATTTGCGAAGTTCTTTCTTCTCGGTGTCTTTGTTGCTTTTTGTCGTGTAATACGTACGATGACCGCTGAGTTCACTCACCAGTCCAATTAGTTTTCGCTTTGATTTTGAATTCTTTCTCGCCATGAATAGTTTCACCTAATTTTTACAAACTTTATCTACTCTAGCACAAAATATTACTTTTGACTAGTGTTTATCGAACAAAATTGGAGCCACGATCGGGGGTTGAACCCGAGACCTCATCCTTACCATGGATGCGCTCTACCAACTGAGCTATCGCGGCAACAGTCCTATTATATATGAAAATAACCCCTCCGGGCTACTCGATATGGTACAGGGGGCAGGATTCGAACCTGCGAAGGCGAATGCCAACAGATTTACAGTCTGTCGTGTTTGACCGCTTCACTACCCCTGCGCACCTTTGTTATTTCCATACGCAAAACAGTGATACCTCACTGTCTTGCCATGGAGCCGCTTCTCGGACTCGAACCGAGGACCTACTGTTTACAAAACAGTTGCTCTAACCAACTGAGCTAAAGCGGCACAATATATAGTGTAAGGTACGATATCGTTTTAGTACAGTTGGTTAGAGCAATGCTAAATAATATTTACTCGGCATGCGCCTCGGACAGCAACTGAACTAAAGCAGCATAGTATGTAGCGTAAAGTACTCACCAAGTGTACAACAGAGGCCAAAAATGTTCAAGTCATCTTTGTGTTGTCGGATTGGAACGTCGCTGGATCGAGGTATTAAATGACTTTTCGGGGCTGCGTAACTTGTTTCGCTTGGCCTTCGGGAATAATCATCTTTGCCGCTCGTGCACGTAGCTTTTCTGCCAACTCGGCTTGTCCAACTCTTTCATAGGCTTCGGCAAGAAACTTGAGCGTTTGGGGAATTGGATCAATTTCCACGGCTCGTTCAAGCGATTCTATCATCTTTTTTTCGTTGCCCAGTTTTTCTTGCACCTTGGCGTAGGCAATATGCCGGGCAGAAATATCCGTCTCGATACGGAGTGCTTGCTCGAACGCTAGCGCTGCCTTCGTATAATCACCTGTTTCGTAATAAATGAGACCGACATTATGCAGGCTTGATGCATTTGGTTCCAGCGATTGAGCGATTTCGAAACATTCGATAGCGTCTTTGTAAGCCTGTTGTTTTGCATACAAAATACCGAGGCGATTATAGGCAGTAGCGTTTCGAGCATCGACACGCAGAATGGTGAGTAAGGCTTTTTCGGCGCGCAGGTACTTTTTCTCTCGCAATGACTCTTGGGCGATTGACCAAAGCTTATCAAGCTTTTCGGCTAATTTTGTCGGGAAATCGTTACGGATATCGTCAATAGAACGACGATAAAAGATAGCGAGCCCACCTAATAGTGTAACGATAGCTAAACCTAACATCTTTTTTATTATACCAGTTTTGCTTAGAGGAGGCTAGCTGTCAGTTGGAGACGGATATTGCCTCCGTCGCTAATTCTTCTGTGAGCTTCGATATATTTGTCGATGCTATGCGCGAGATGTATATCAGGATTTGCTGGTAGAATCGTATGAAGTTGGTACATAATATCTTCGAGTAGCAGTAAGCTGTCAGCGCGGTTATCCTTATATGTGTGAACCGTCGTCATCTTCTTGTATATATCGCTGCCGAGCATTGTCTTTGCATCTGACATAATGTTGACTCGTGCATCGTAAAGTTCTGAATTGTTAGCAAGACGTGTGATCAGGGCAGGTTTTCCCCTTCCTACGAACGCGAGGCGTCGTGCTTTCATCGCATCCTGAATGCCTAGTCGTTCAATAAAGTCACTAGTCTGTTTGTCGGTTATGTCGAGGAGAGTGAGTCGCTGGCAACGAGAAACAATTGTGGGGAGCAGACGATCGACATGGTGAGTAGTGATAATAAAATGGAGATCTGCATGGGGTTCTTCAAGTAGTTTCAGCAATGCATTCTGCGCTCCCACTGTCATTGATCGAGAGCCCGTATCGATGATGTATACATGTTTGCCTGTTTGTTGCGTGCGTGTTTGTGTATATAGCTGGCGGATATCTTCGATCACCACCATTCCCTCATTCATATCAATGACAAACTCATTCTTGACTTTCTTTTTTGGCTGAATAAGGAGCTCTGGAGATTCCACTGTATGGGCGAGCACTTTTGCGACATGGGTGACACCGACACCCTCAGAGCCGTCGATGATAAGTGCATGGGGCAGATGGTTGAGAAAGTGCTGAAGCTGTGCCTGGCTACGATGATGAAGAATAAGGTCACGCACCATGATTATTGTTTCTCCATGGCAGCAAACTCGGGTGGTACGGCGGCAGTAAAGAGTTTGCGTATGCCACCGGGGATAGTAATTTCGAGTGCTGCTGCGTGCAGATAAAGTCTATCGGCTTCTGTGCCGTATATCCTGTCGCCATGGATAGGCGTCGTGAGGTGTGCCATATGCACACGAAGCTGATGGGTGCGGCCAGTTAATGGCTGTAGCTCAACAAGACTATAATGCTCACCTGTTGCCAGTAAGCGATAAAGCGTTTTCGCAGGCTTGCCGTTAGGATCTACGCGAAATTGACTGGGTTTTTTAGGGTTCCGACCGATTGGCATATCAATCATCGCTTCAGGTTCCTTTGGTTCACCATCGATGACTGCAACATATTGTTTCTTTACTTTTCGGTCACTAAACTGTCGTTGCAATACCCTTGCTGTTTCGTCATTGAGTGCACCTATCATAATGCCACTTGTATCACGATCGAGTCGATGAACAATGCCAGGGCGATTAGTATCCACGTGATATGTTGTATAGCGCTTGAAAAAATCAGCAACGGTAAACTCGTCACTCAACGCACCTTTACTATGCGACAGGATCCCAACCGGCTTGTTGATGATAATGACGTTTTCATCCTGGTAAACAACAGGGAGTGTTTGTTCGTCATGGTTTGACGACTCGGGAACCTGTGGAGTGACTTGATCGTCTTCCTCAAGGATTCGCTTTACACTTTTCTCTACCTCGCCATTCACTAATATGTGGCCGGCTTTGATACGTTTTTGCCACGTGGATCGTGATACTTCTGGCCAGTATTCAGCAAGATATGTGTCAAGACGCATTACGCCTCCTTTGGTCGAAGTCCGACGGCTTGCTGTGCGCGTAGTAGTGTGGCATTTGCATGCTCGTTTGCTCTCTCCTCAGATCGCTTGAATGCAGCGTAAATTGCTTGATTGTCACTCTCGCTGAGTCTTGTCTGAAAATCTGTCAAAAATCTACTTATTTCGTCGGCCACGATTCGTTTAAAGTCGCCGTAGTGTTGTCCACCCTTGAATTCTGCCTCGATTTGGTCGATTGGCTGGCTGCGAAGAAGCGCGAGCACTTGTAGTAGATTACTGATGCCAGGTTGTTCGATTGGATTATAGTTGATACTCGCCTTGTCATCGGTTGTTGCGGACATTATCTTTTTTGCCGCCACCTGAGGGTCATCGGTCAAAAATATGACGCCTTTATCGCTATCATCAGATTTGCTCATCTTTTTGCTTGGATCTGCAAGGTCTTTGATGCGAAGCCCTTGGCCTTTTCCGAAAAATTCATGCTGCTTGCTCACGGCGTGTGGTACGGTGAATAAATCTCCGAATTTACTGTTCATGCGGCCAGCTATGTCGCGCGCAAACTCTAAATGCTGTGTCTGATCGTCGCCAACCGGAACGTACTGAGCATCGTATAGTAGGATGTCGCAGGCCATCAGTACTGGATAGTTGAAGAGACCGACTGTTACCCGGGTATCAAGTCCAGTCTTTTCTCGAATATAGTCTCCTAGATGAAGGTTTTGAGATTTATCTTTAAACTGGGTCATGCGGCTCATTTCGCCAAATCCCGTAAAACAATCCAGTATCCACGTCAGTTCGCTGTGAGCTGGTACATAGCTTTGGCGATAGAGCAGAATATCATCATGGTCTAGTGGTAAGCCTGCAGCGGCATATAACCGGGCATTGTTCAGGATTTGATCCTGTAGCTGGTCATGGTCGATTGGTGTTGTAAAACTATGCAGATCAGGGATGAACATATTGATCTGAAATTCGCCAGCACGCTGTCGAGCCATTTCAATCATTGGTAGCATTGCACCAAAATAATTGCCGATATGCAGATCGTTGTTTGCGCGAAGCCCTGTGAGGATTACTGGTTTTGACATAACTATGTCCATTATACCCTATTGGACGGGTGGTTCGACTTCTGTGCTTTTTAAAGCTGCTGATCCAGTGAGATGACCCACGCGTAGTTGAGCGACACGCAGCGCTTCTTTGTCATCGGCACTCATAGGCTTGGGCTCGGGTGACGGTATTTGACGTATATAGTCATTCGCAAAAGCTGCCACGAAAATACCACCTGCTGTTTGTCGAATATCTGAAAAGGTTTCATTAGGTTGGGGGATGTGATTCGGGTTTGTCATTACTACTCTCTTTCTTGTTATTATTTAAAAACCGCCTTACTGGCGGCCTCCTCGATGTCTTTTATTCTGTACTATGTGCTACAAGGCACGGAGCAAACCGCCAGTGTGACTGTCGGTAAACCAAAAGGCGTAAGTCGGTACACAGTGGTTGCTCATGTGGCTCATAATACTTTATATCGCAAAGGATAGCAATAGTAAATGATTGTATCCCCTAGCCATCTCTTGCCCGCTTTCGTGCATCCAAGCTATCATATATGGCTGATACGACAAATTTTACATATCGTCCACGGACTTCATGTCCTGCCAAGATATGGCGCACAGATACCTTGTTGTTTACTTTTGATAAGTGGGAAAGGTTTTGTGAGACAACAATTGGATCAAGACTTCCCCGTAAAATCGTTGTTGGTACCTTGAGCCGGTATGCGTCTTCTAGCGAGGTTTGATTAATAACCATTGCATGGAGGGCTGCCATGTAACTATCGATGTTTTCAGAGGTGACATTGAATACTTTGTTGATCAGCTTGTACTTGGAGGCGATAGCTGCAAGACGTGCAAACTTTTCTGGATAACGCCATGCCGTCTTGTACATACTCTTGAGGATGTTGTCACTCTGTAGCGGTCGTGTAGGGTCATTACGGTAAAGGGGCGGGCTGCAGAGAATGAGATTATCGACTAGTAATGGATACCTTTTTGCCATTTCAATTGCGACAAGTGCTCCGAGCGAATGTCCAACAATGATAAGTGGCGTTGCAATGCGAAGCTTCACGAGCGTCGCAAGGACCGAACGCGCTTGACTTTTAGCGCTATAAACGGCCCATTTCGGTCGCGGTGATTGGCCAAAGCCGATAAGATCCACTGAAACGATACGAATATCCTTTGGCAGTGCCCTGATGACGTCATCCCATGCGCTACCACTATTACCTAACCCATGCAAAAAGAGCAAGGTCGCCTTTGCTTTTGGTGGCTTTTGGTGGTACGTAACGTGTAGCGTGTATGGTATTCGTAACCAGCGGTGTGTCAATATATCAAGCATATGTCTATGATAACAAAAACACCTCTTGGTGAGGTGTTCTTGTGGTGCGCTTCTTGTGTTTTAGCGCTTTGAGTATTGTTCGCGCTTGCGGGCAGAACGCAAACCATATTTTTTACGCTCCTTCTCGCGTGGATCACGCTTGAGGAATTCTGCCTTCTTGAGCGTACTTCGCAGATCGGCACTGTCGACAGTAATTGCCTTGCTAATTGCAAGCTTCATGGCGTCTACTTGTCCAGACGTACCGCCGCCCGATACGAGGATGGTGATATCGTAATCTTTCTGCTTTCCGACAAGTGCCAATGGATCGGTAAGCTCTGCCATCAATGTTTTGTTGCCATCGAGATATTCAGCTGCTGGCTTATTATTGATTGTGATAGTACCTTTGCCGGTAAAAAGACGAGCTCGTGCTGTGGCGCTTTTGCGACGGCCGAGACCATAGAAATATTTCTTGGTTGCTGTTGCCATACTATTTTACCTCTACTTTCTCTGGTGTCTGTGCAGCGTGGTTATGTTCAGGTCCTGCATATACCTTCAGGCGTTTCATGCGATCATCTGATAGCTTATTCTTTGGCAACATACCTTTGACGGCATGTTCGATAATCCGTTCAGGGAATTTTTCTCGTACGTCAGCGAGTGATGCATCTTTGATACCGCCAGGAAAACCTGAATGGCGATAGTAGATTTTCGCTACTTCTTTATTACCGGTAACGACCGCGTCTTTAGCATTTACTACTACGACGTAGTCTCCTCCGTCTACATGAGGAGTGTATGTGGGTTTGTATTTACCGATAAGGTGTTTTGCAATGACTGTTGCTACGCGGCCAAGTGGGGCACTTGATGCATCGATCACTATCCAGCGTCGACTGACATCGGCCGGTTTTTGTGAAAACGTTTTACTTGCTTTTACTGTACTCATGCTTTTGCCTCCGAAGGTTTCTTGGCGCTCTTTGGCTTCGGAGCTGTCGTTTGAGCCGGCTTTGCAACTTCCTTTATCTCATCAACAAATGAAATTGTTGCCATTTGGGCTCGATCTCCAACACGTAGATCGGTTCGGGTGATACGAACGTGACCACTGACCCGACCACCAAGCTGTGGCGCAATGACATCAACCAGTCGTATTGCTGCTGTCTGACTACCGAGCGCAGCGATAACATGTCGACGATTTGCAAGATCACCCTTCTTTGCCTTTGTGATGAGCTTTTCGATATAGGGCTTTAGCTCCTTTGCCTTTGGTAGTGTGGTTTCAATTTCACCATGCTCCACCAAGCTCACGGCAAGACCTTTCATCAAGGCTTGTCGCTGGTCTCGTTCGCGGCCGAATTTGCGGCCTTGGTATCCGTGGCGATGCATCTTTACAGCTCCAGTTCCGCCAGTTTATCTTTTACTTCATCAAGTGCTTTGCTGCCAAAACCTTTCAGTTCGCGCAAATCTTGCTCGCTGAGCGTCACTAAATCATGGACTGTTCGAATATCATTATTAACAAGCGCGTTTGCCGTTCGTGCTGTCAGATTGAGCTCTTCGATTGGTGTATTCAACTCACTAGACTCTTCTTCTGTTTCACTACCAAGAGCAGGGGCTGCCTCGACGGTTGTACTACCGGCAAGGGCTGTGTATTGATTAACAAGGATAGCATTCGCTTCCTCGAATGCATCACGTGGACTCATTGTGCCGTCAGTATCGATTGTCAGAAGTAGTTTGTCGAGGTTTGTCTCTTGACCAACACGCGTTCCTTCTACCTTGTAGCGGACACGAACAACTGGGCTAAAAACAGCATCGAGTGCGATCATATCGCTATGGAGGCGCTGAGTGCTGCTGTCCTCTATCGTACGGTAACCACGACCTGATTCAGCGACAAGATCCATAAGGACTGAAGCTTTCGGATCATCGATCGTAGCGATTACTTGTTCTGGGTTCACTACTTCAACATCTGCAGTTGTTTTGATATCGCCAGCAGTGACGGTGCCTGCACCCTTCTTTTCGAGGCGTAGTTCAACAGGTTCATCTGTATAAACCTTGAGACGAACGTTCTTGAGGTTGAGCATGATATCAACGACATCTTCTTTCACGCCATTGACAGTAGTAAATTCGTGCGTTGCACCTTCGATACGAAAGGCTACGATTGCTCCACCTCGAATGCTTGAGAGTAGAACGCGACGTAGACTATTACCCAGTGTATTACCGTAGCCGGCGTGCAAAGGCTCGATAACGAACTCTACGCTTGTTGCACTGTTTTCGTTGATGGCAGCAAGTAGCGGGTTATGAATGACTTTTGACATGGACGTCAGCTCCTTATTAGCGCGAGTAATACTCGACGATTAGTTGTTCGTTTATATCGGGCTCGGCCTCCTCACGTTTCGGAAGACCGGTGATATCAATGGTTAATTTTTTGCTATCTGCTTTCAGCCAACTGAGCGGTGCCTGGGATACGTTATTAACGACATCATCAATATGCATGAAGTAAGCAGATTTCGTGCTTTTTGCGCGGACAGTAATTTTATCGCCTACTTTGACTCGGATCGATGGAATATCGACACGGCGACCATTCAGCATGAAGTGACCATGGCTAACGAGCTGACGAGCAGCGCGACGGCTTGTAGCGAGGCCGGCACGATAAACCGCATTATCAAGTCGCTGTTCGAGGAGTTGCAAGAGGTTCTCGCCTGCAAGACCTGGTCGACGAGTTGCTTCGTTCATCAATTTGGCGAACTGCCTCTCTAGGAGGCCGTAGGTGCGGCGTACTTTTTGCTTTTCACGCAACTGCGTTAGATAGAGGCTTGGTTTGCCTTGGCGGCCATGGGCATGTTGTCCAGGAATACCGGATTTTTTGACCATGATCTTGTGCGCCTTCGGATGAAGTGCGTAACCTTCGCGGCGTGATTGTTTGACGATTGGGGATGTATCTCGTGCCATAACTAAGCTCTCCTCTGTCCCTTTGGACGTACACCGCCATGCGGGACACCTGTTACATCAGTAATGCTCTCGACAAGCATGCCGTGGTTACTGACAACGCGAATAGCCGAGTCGCGTCCGAGGCCGACGCCTTTGACGTATACATCGACATTCTTTAGGCCGTACTGGGAGCCAGCAATTTCTGCTGCCTTTTCTGCTGCAACCTGTGCCGCGTAAGCTGTGCCTTTTTTGCTACCGCGGAATCCGCAGGCACCAGCACTACTCGCTGCAATGACATTACCCTTCTTGTCTGAAAAGCTGATGATCGTATTGTTAAATGTTGCCTGGATATGCATTTGTCCAGCAGGAACGGAACGTTTCTGCTTTTTTCGCGATACAGACTTCTGCGGAGCTGATTGCTCTGCGGTCTGTGTTGTCGTTGTTGTTGCTTCTTCTGTCATATCACTCATATCCTACGTCTTGGTTGCTGCCTTTGGTTGAGCGCCACCGACGGCGACTGCTTTACCTTTACGGGTACGTGCATTTGTTCGTGTCCGCTGTCCATGCACTGGCAATCCTGTTTTGTGACGAAGGCCACGGTATGCACCGATATCCTTCAGTCGCTTGATATTGTTTGTCACCAGACGCTGTTTGTCGCCTTCGACGGTATAATCGCTGTCGATAATATCGCGAAGTTGCTGTTCTTCAGCCTCGGTGAGATCTTTCACCCGAGTGGTCGGCTCTATCTTTGCCGCCGCAAGGATGTCTCGAGCATGCTTTTTGCCGATGCCGTAGATATACGTCAACGCAATATGCACTTGCTTTTCTGCCGGAATAACGACTCCTGCAATTCGAGCCATGCTTAACCCTGCCTTTGCTTATTCTTAGGTTTCTTTTTGTTGATGACACGAAGTCGTCCTTTGCGTCGGACTAGCTGATCATCTGGGCTGATTTTTTTGACACTCGCACGAACTTTCATGTTGGCAACAAAAACTCCTAATTACGTTTATTATTTCTGACTCGCTGCTCCAACGGAACGCTCGTCTCTCAAGCGGAAGCAGATTCTGCCCTTCGTAAGATCATAAGGGGTTAACTCGACTTCCACTTTGTCGCCCGGTACCAATCGGATGTAGTGCTTGCGCATTTTTCCCGATATATGGCACAGGACCGTATGGCCGTTCTCAAGCTCGACACGAAACTGGGTGTTCGGCAATGCCTCCACAACCTTACCGACCAGTTTGATGACTTCCTTTTGACCTGCCATAGTTAACAACAGTTCATTATATATGAAAAATTCGCACAAGTAAAGAGATTTGTCAGAGAAAATTTCGCGTGTTTACCGCGACCCTCGAAATGTACTTTTATTGTAGCAAACCCTCGGCAACCGTCAAGCGTAAAAAAGTGAGCCCCGCCCTCAGGAGCGGGACTCACTGGTGGACGGGGCTGGGCCCGATCAGGTGGCGAAGTGCTTCGACCGCCACTGCTCCCCAGGCTCTTCGCCGTCGTCGTAGAACACGTCGAAGCCGATGTCACAGAGTATCGAGCTGTCTCCAATACTCTCGTAGAGTGGAGTGAGTATCAGCGTGTACCCTGTTCGGTGACCAATATAGCCATCGAATGTCTCGATGAATTGCCGGGAGTTAGGCAACTCCTCGATCATCTCACACCAGCGCAATGGGCTTTCGTTGACATCTGACAGTTTCTTGCCCTTGAGCCACAACCGCAACTCTTGGTCGGACTGAGCCGTGAAGTGCGTATGACGCAGATCGCCGAACAGTGATGCGCGTAGCTGCTCCTTGTAGCGGGTAAGAGCTTTGACGTAGGTCATCCGACGTTCCGCGAGAACGTTGTGTATTGATGCGACGGTGGTCATGACGACTCCTTTGACGATCGGAACTCCTGAGCCTACCTCAGGTATAAAAATACAATAACATATTCCATATAAAAGCACAATTGGAGCTGTTCATGGTTATTTACTGACTAATAGTTGCCCGTACAAGAATGCGCTGGTCAAAAACTTTATCTTTCGGCACCCAATTACCACTGCAGGTAATGAGCCCTAGCCCTTCTTCGGTTGGATTGTATGGTGTAAACAGACGCTTCATGCCTGTTTTGTTGGCTTGTTGGAGTGATTCAGTCTTGTTCTCGACGACAGTATAGGTGAATACTTCACCATCACCACGCTCAACAATAATTTCATCACCCTCTTGTAGCTGATTGAGGTTGGCGAAAATGCCGTCTCGTGTAATACCGCCATTATGCCCGTTAATAACAACCACGCCATAACCTTGTCCTGGCGTCGCACTTTTGTCGTACCATGCCGTATCGCTAATGTTCATGGGCGTATCAATCTCTCGCGTGTTGGTCAATCCGACCGAGATGACACGGACTTTTTTGACGCCAAGTGCTGGGATGCTGATATAGCGAGGATGGTTTGCAGGAACGGTATGCTCGTCTATTTGTTTTTTTGTAACCGGTGTTTCGTCTACTGATGGGTTTGCGAGTGCAGCTGCCGGTAGCGAGACAACGGGCGGTTGGTTGCCGGTTGTATACCATTGGTATGTAAACCAACTTGCTATGAAGACAAGCAATATGGCTAGTAGTGTCAAGAGCCAGCGAAGCACGCGAAGATTTCGTTTACGTTGTAAGCTAAGACCAAAGTTCATCGATCCCAGTATAGCATAAGCAGACTGGACTATTTATAGTCGTCGTACGTTACCATCAGGGCACGTGAGTTGATCTGGCGTAGGCTTTCGAGTGCAACGGATACAACGATCAGGATACCCGTACCACCGATGGCAAGGTTCTGAAT
>CETZ01264341.1_pt1 | contig 12071 bp, 14 predicted proteins | sample 531441 | NCBI WGS metagenome assembly CETZ01 (sample SAMEA2623098, study PRJEB7988) | marine metagenome | isolation source: saline water (ENVO:00002010), including | reverse complement strand
CCGGTGCAGTGGGCAGCCGGGAATATCCTTTTAAGGGCCAATGCTATACATCCACTTCCCGAGCCTGCATCCAGTATAGTTTCAGGCTGCAGGTCACTGTTTTTAATTCGCTCCATCAATTCTTCCGTTTCCGGCCTTGGGATGAGGGTATGGCGGTTAAGCTTTATCCTGAGCCCGTAAAAAAGGGTTTCGCCAATTATATACTGAATGGGTTCATGTTGAAGTAAACGTAAAACTATTCGGTGCAGACCGGAAGTATCCTTTTCCCATTCCTTGCCACTATCCCTCAGGTAATCCGTTCGGGACAAGGTCCAAAGATGGTCAATGGCCATATAAAAAAGTTGTTCAGCTTCTGATGAGGAATAATTTTGTTTAAGGCCCTGGATAAAGCTATCCTTCAAACTTTTTAGTGTCACTTTCAGAACTTTATTCTTAGGATTTTTGGTTTTTTATAAAGATAACTTTAATGCTGTCAAAAAGCTCCTTGAAATTACAATAGCAAGATCTTACCAAGCACAAAAAAAAGGCAGCTCAAGGCTGCCTCTATAGGAATATTGAAATGGGGGTTATGCCTCTTCCCCCGCTTCGTTAGAACTGTCGTTATTCATGAACTGCGCCATTACGGCATCGCTAACCCCCATATTGCTGAATCCACCATCATGGAAAAGGTTCTGAAGGGTTACCCTACGCGTAAGATCGCTGAAGAGAGTGATGACATAATTGGCACAATCATCAGCAGTAGCATTGCCCAGCGGAGAGGTTTTATCGGCAAACTTTATGAAACCGTCAAAACCTTTTACACCGCTACCGGCAGTGGTCATGGTAGGCGATTGTGAAATAGTGTTGACCCGCACTTTCCTGCGTACACCCCAATGGTAACCAAAGCTACGCGCTACACTTTCCAGGTAGGCCTTATTATCGGCCATATCGTTGTAATCCGGGAATACTCTCTGGGCGGCCATATAGGTAAGCGCCACAATACTGCCCCATTCGGACATGCTGTCCAGCTTCCAGGCTGTTTGCATAACCTTGTGGAAGGAAACTGCTGATACATCCCAGCCCTTATGCAGCCAGTCGTAATTGAGATCGGTGTATTCCTTACCCTTGCGCACGTTTACGGACATACCAATGGAATGCAGGACAAAATCCAGCTTTCCACCCAGTACCTCTTCTGCTTTGGTAAACAGGTTTTCGAGATCTTCCATATTGGTGGCATCAGCCGGTATTACTTCCGAACCTGTAGCCTCTGCCAGTTTGTTGATCTCTCCCATACGCATAGCCACAGGAGCGTTGGTCAGAACGAACCTGGCACCGTAATGATTGGCTTTTTCAGCTACCTTCCACGCAATGGAATTATTATCCAGGGCTCCGAAGATGATACCCCTTTTACCTTCTAAGAGTTTTGAAGACATAAATAAAGATGTTTTCTGGTTTGTTGCGGGTAAAGTTAAGAGTTTTCGTCTTACGAGTATTTCAATACAAAATCCCGAAACTCCTTGAATTCATCTTCGCTCATCAATTTTTTGGTTTTCACCTGCCCTCCCTTTTTCCGGCTTTTCTCGTGCCAGTCATAAAACCGCTCAACAGGTACACCATACACCTTAACGCCTTTAAGGGCTTTGCTGCGGGCTACCGCATAATTCTTATTCATTTCCTTCAGACATTCATCCATGCGCCTGGCGGTATCTTCATCATCCAGGTTTTCACCGTTTTCCACCCCCAGTATCCATTCGTGAAAATAATCTCCATTCTCATCGCGTACAGCGGCTACGGTAAACTCGTCTATGGAACAACCACAGTCTGTAGATACTTTTTTAACGGCAGCGTTCATTTTATCTTCTGAAAGCTGTGAACCCACCACATTGAGAAAATGCTTGGTACGCCCGGATATTACAATTTCGTTCTGTTCCAGGTTTTCAAACTTCACTGTATCCCCTATCATGTAGCGCCAGGTTCCCGAGCAGGTACTGATGATCATAGCGTAGTTGGTTTCGGTATCCACGTCATCCAAGGTATGTACTTCCGGGCAATCCAGTATGTTACCCTCGTCATCAAAACCGCGTTTGTCAAAAGGTACAAATTCGTAATAAACCCCATGTTGGGTAGCCAGCCGCATGGCGTGGGTTTCCGGACGGGCATTGAAGGCAAAGAAACCTTCGCTGGCCAGGTAAGTGTCCATAATGATCACCTCCTTATCAAACAGCTCTTCAAAAGCATCACGGTAGGGTTCAAAAGCCACACCGCCAGTTGTATATACCTTAAAGTCAGGCCAGACTTCATGAATGGATTTGGCGTTATTGACTTTCAGTACTTCCTTGAACAAGAGTAGCAACCAACTGGGTATCCCACTGGCCGCACCAATGTCCCAATTGGGAGCCTCTTCAGCTATGCGCCTTACCTTCTCGTCCCAATCGGGTATAGAAGCTATTTCCTTACCGGGTTTATATACCGTATCAAACCATCCGGGAATGTTACTGGCACTTATACCGCTGATCTCTCCTTCCTCATGACCGTCCACCTCATCCAGTTTGGTAGAACTGCCCAGCATAAGTATCTGTTTTTCAAAAAATTCAGGGGGCAAATCAAAATTGGCAAGGCTTGTAAGTTGCGCAATGCCCACACTGCGTATAGAGTCTATCATCTCATTGGTAACGGGAATGCGCTTGGGTTCGCTCCCTGTAGTACCACTGCTGCGTGCAAAATAATCAGGCCGGCCCGGCCAGGTAATATCCGGGTATTTCAATTGTTGATGCCACCAGCTATCGTGCATCTCATTGTACTCATGAATAGGTACCCTCTTACTGAATTCCTCACGCATGTTCTCAGCCTCCAGTATCCCTTCAAAATTGTAAAACTTACCGAAGGCGGTATCTTTTGCCTTTTTAAGAAGGTTTTCCAGCTGTTCGGTCTGGCGTTCTGCCGGACTGGCCTGGGTACTGTCTTCTATTCCGTGCTTGAGATTAATGACTTGTTTTATGACTCCTCCGAGTATATGCATATCTACATTAATAGGTTCTCAGTTACAAACTGAAAAACCCGAATCTTGTTTGCACAAAATCGTGAGAGTTCTTTAAAAACCTTTATTTCAGCAACTTAATCCTGATCTTCCGAATAGTAATTACTGAGTATGGATACCATTTCCTTTTCTCCGCTGGCTATTTTTTCAATCTCCTCCCATTGTTCTGCCTTAATCAGGTTACGCAGAGGCTGCTCAGCTTCCGGTATCCTTTTAAAGGCCGGTAAAAGTTTTTTATCCCAGTTTTTATAATATTTCAATAAGTCATCCGGGTAAACGATCTTTCTACGGGTACCTTCGGGATGTGCCCGGAACGGTTCGTTAATATTGAGATAGCCATAATCATCGGTAAGCTGCTCACCAACCTGTATATCGCGAATGGCAATTTCAAAATCATAGGCCGTAGTAAGGCAATTGGAATTAAAACTATGGTTTACGTAACGACCATTGTCCCAGCATAACACATAGTTGCCTTTATTATTACGAAAAGTATAGATACCCAATATTTCGCGGTAAACCGGGTCCAGGTCACTTACTTCCAGGGGAGTGAATTCACGGTCCAGTTTGTCCAGCACCCAGGTAATAGTGCCTTTGGGGATTAATTTTTTGGCTACTACACCATAGCCTATCTCGTTGGAGATGAAACGTATTTCTGTATCAGGATGGATCATAACTTTATTAGGTTTAACAGTGCAAAATGATGAAGTAATTAAATCACTTTCACAATTGCTATCAAATTTTTACAGACTATAAATCAAACACTTATAGACCTGTATAAATAATGAAACCAATTAAGGGTCTATAATTTTCCCAAATTGTATTCAGGCGATATAGGTTTACTGTAACTTACTAACTTGCACCTTATTTGAAGCTTCAATTATGCGAATCCTCCACATTCTCCTTCTTTTAAGCCTCACCTGGGCTTGCACCAACCAGCCCAGTAAACCCAGATTGCCTTATTTTAAAGGACCGGCTATGGAACCTGAATGGATTATTCCTGGAGATGACATAAATGGTTTCAATCGCGTGCAGGATTATTCCCTTCAGGATCAGAATAACCATAGCTTCAGCGGGAATGAGGACACTTTACACATCCGGATAGCACACTTTTTCAAACTTCCCTGCCAGGGTCCATGCCCTGTGCTCAGCCGTACTATGTTGGACCTACAGGAACACTATGGTAATGATCCTGAGGTACAATTACTCTCCTTTGCCTACCCGGAAAAAGATAGTACCTCTACAGGGTGGGATAACTACCTGCAACGCTATAAAACCCGTTCCGGTAAATGGTATGTTTTAAGGGGAACTGAAGAAGATATGACGGGGCTTATACAGGCAATGCCTGAAATGTACAGTGCAGGTAAGGAGGTTATTCCCAGTTTTGAGAACCTGTACTTGCTGGATAAACATGGTTTTATCCGGGGGATTTACCCTATGGACAACCCTACAGAACTTGAAAACCTCTACCTGGATGTAAACATTCAGAAAAAAGCCCACTAAATTGTATCACCATAGGTATCCAAATGCCATTTTTCCTCTTTGGTAAGACTGTCCATCCCTTTTTCCTTGATTTTTTCCAGGATACGGTCCAGTTCTTTTTGCTTTTCAGCCTTTATAGCATTGTAGTGTTCATCTGCCTTCACCTGGTTCCTCACCTTTTCGGTTTTACGAACGGACGAATAATGTCCTGATAAAAGGGATGGTTGAAACAGTACAACCAGCATAAAGGACAAAGAAGGCACCAATACCAACATAATGGTTAAAGTATTGGAGGTAAGCACCTGTGGTTGAAAAGCAATGGCAATAAGTAAACCTATTACGGCTCCGCCCAGGTGAGCTTCATGCCCTATATTATCGCGCTGCGAACGGATCCCGAAAATGGAGTAGAGTATAAATCCCAAACCAAAAAGCCAGGCCGGAATGGGAATAGGTATCATAAAAAAACCTAATTGCATACCAGGAAACAGCGCTATGGAAGCAAATACAAGCCCGCTAACGGCTCCCGAAGCACCTACTGCACTGTATGCCCAGTGCTTCTGATGCACGAGGAGGGCAAAAAGATTTCCTCCCAGCAAACTACCAAAATAAATAAGCAGAAAAGCAAATGGTCCTACATAACTCTCCAGGTGCCCGGCAAAAAAGTAAAGGGTAATCATGTTGAAAACCAGGTGCATGGTACTTACATGCAAAAACCCGGAAGTTATCAACCGCTTGTACTCTTTCTGTTCGAGTACTTTACCCACCTGAAACAACCAATCGTTGAAAAAGGAACGGTCATTAAAGCCTTTCAGGCTCAGTAGTATATTGGAAGCAATCAATATAATTTCAATAATGCCTAAACCGCCCATAAATAAATTTTACACTTACATTTATGAAAATTCGAAAATAGTATTTCCGATTTAGCTTTAGCCTGTTTTGAGCGAATATGAACTCATCTCCCTCCTTCAACAAAAGGATGAAAAAGCCTTTGCTGAACTTTTCCGTCAGTATTCGGGCCTGGTATACAATACCGCTCTGGGACTGGTCCAAAATCAACAGGAAGCTGAGGACCTAGTACAGGAGGTGTTTGTATCCGTTTTACAATATGTAAGTGATTTCAGAGGTGACAGTTCCCTAAAAACCTGGATTTATCGTCTCACCATTTCCAGTTCGTTAGATTACCTCAGAGCGCAAAAAAGACAGAAACGCGGAAGTATGTTTTCCTTTTTAAGCTTTCGCAATGAGGAAAGCTGGATGCACCAGCCTGATTTCAACCACCCGGGAGTTCAGCTGGAAAATAAAGAACGGGCAAGTATACTCTTCAAAGCCATCAGCCAATTGCCGGAAAACCAGAAAGTAGCTTTTACACTGAGTAAACTGGAAGACAAAAGTTACCAGGAAATTGCTGATATAATGGAATGTACCGTAAGCTCCGTAGAGTCGCTTTTACACCGCGCACGACAAAAGCTTCGCAAACTATTGGGAAAATATTACGAGCAAGACCGCAAGTAAATGGGAAAAATAACGTCTAAAATAGCAGACATGCAAAAAGAACATGAACTAGAAAAGACCCTTCAAAGCCTTGACCGCCTGGAGAAGCCGCAGCTAAGCCCCCTTATGGCCCAACGGATATTACGTAAGGCTATAAGCCAGCCAGCCATAAATGAAACCGCCTCGGTGTGGAGCTGGGCTTTTGGTGTAGCGGTCCTTCTCCTGGTGAATATGGGGATGGTTTTTTGGATGCAAAGCCAGCCTGAGGCATCAGGTAATGAAGCTGATCCTTCAGTATCCTATTTTGATAACAGTTTAAGCTACTAACGATGGATTTTGTAAAGCAGAATAAAATTCTGAAGATATTCCTGCTGGTACTGGTTATACTCAATCTTGGCATACTGGGATTCCTTATCTGGTCCCAGGGTCACAAAAAACCTCCTGTTTCCAGGAATGATCCGATGCAATTTTTGATACAGAAAGTGGGATTTGACGAGAAGCAGGCCACAAGTTACCGTGAACTGGTGCAAGAACACCGCAAAACAGCCGGTGAGTTACGAAGGAAGATCAATGATAAGCGCGAAGAACTTTTTGACTATACCCGGACTGGAGATAAAAAACGGTTATTAGATGAAATTACTCTTTTAAAAAGAGAAGATGAACAGCTGTTATATGATCATTTTGCCAGAGTGAGGCAGCTCTGTAACACTAATGAACAACGCCAGTCCTTTGATTCAGTAATTCATAAAATGCTACGTAAGATGCAAGATCCTCATCCTCAAGGAAGACCGTCTCACAGACCTCCCCCACATTGATGTTTTTTATGTGAAGAGCGCAGGTTTTGGATCGGAATGTCGTCTAAGTATTAAATCATCACTAAAAACCTTAGCGATTATGAAAAAGCTGCCCCTCCTTTTAATGTTATTGGCACTGATGGCGTGCCGTAAAGAAGATGGTGTTCAGAACAAAGATCCTAACACCAGTTCATCCGTCCTCAACCTTCCGGAGGTACCGTTTAATTACGATCCGGCTTTACCCAATTACTTAACCCAGGGCCCGGTTGCCGATGCGGACAACACTCCCGTGGTAAACCCTATTACCAATGAAGGTGCTACATTGGGAAGAGTACTTTTCTATGAAAAGAACCTGAGCCTCAATCGCAGTATTTCCTGTGGAAACTGTCATCAGCAGGCAAAGGGTTTTTCCGACCCACTTACGCTGAGTGATGGCTTTGATGGTGGCAAAACCGGCCGCCACTCTATGAGCCTGGCCAACAGTCGTTACTATGCCAATGGACGTTTTTTCTGGGATGAGAGAGCTGCAAGCCTGGAAGACCAGGTACTCATGCCTATACAGGATCAGGTTGAAATGGGTATGACCCTGGATAGTGTTATTGCCCGTTTGGAAAAGCTCCCTTACTACCAGGATCTTTTTACCGATGCATTCGGAAATGCTGAGATCACTGAAGCCCGTATCGCCAGCAGTCTTGCGCAGTTTGTAAGGAGTATGACCTCCTATAACAGTAAGTATGATGAAGGGCGGGCACAGGTGAACAACTCCGACCAGCCATTTCCTAATTTCACTGCGCAGGAAAACCAGGGAAAAGCTCTTTTCCTCAATCCACAAATAGGTTGTGCGGCCTGCCATGGTACCGATGCCTTTATTGCACCCGGACCGCGCAATAATGGACTGGATGCCATTATTACCGACCAAGGCGCAGGCATAAATGGCAATGCACAGTTAAACGGAAAGTTCAAAGTAGGATCTTTAAAGAATATCGGAATTACCGATCCTTATATGCACGATGGGCGTTTTACTACCCTTCGCGAGGTTATCGAACATTACAATAGCGGGGTACAAAATAGCACAGCCCTGAACCCACCCCTGCTTCTTCCGGATGGTCAGGTGCGGCAGTTGAATCTGGACGAAACTGAAAAAGAAGCACTGGTGGCTTTTTTAAATACGCTGACTGATGAGGTTATGGTCAAGGATGAAAAATTCAGTGATCCTTTTAAAGAATAATCAGGTGTTTTTATGAACGAAGAAAGGAGCTTTATGCTCATTTTTTAGCGCATGAATTTCATCATCTGAATGGACTCGTAGGCCATTTTTTGATTGTACTCAAAGGCCAGTTTCTTGTAATTTACCAGATCTACAATAGTTCCTACCAAACAGAGGCCTGCAGTAAACAGGTACAATATCCCCATCCCTATCTGGTTGATAAGGAATCGCTGGATCCCTGCCACACCGGGAAACAGCCCCAGTATGCAACCTATAAGAATCGTATCCGGACTTTTTCTTTTACTGTTATAAACTGATGCAAAAGTAGTAAGCTCTTCATCGGTCATGTCGCGGGAAATGCTATCTATAAACTGCATTTCTTCATGTTCCAGACCGGGTATCAATTGAAATAATTTTCTAGACATAGGATATTTTTTGGTTTGAGATGAATTGTTTCAGAAGTTGAAATACCCTGTATAAGATTACAGGAACGGCCAAAGCGCCCAGATAATGCTCTTCCCATCCTCTAACAAAATCCATGTGAAGATAGTAATGGATGGAATGACCTATACCGCAACCCGGGCACCAGGTAAATCCCAAGGCATTAAAAACACAAAGAGAAAAATGATCATTACCGGCCGGCATACAATAAAGTGCAATAAGGCCGGTGACCCAAACCCCTAATTCAAAATGATGACGCACCCATTTCAGTAGCCTTAGCATGCTACCAAATATACTAAAGCAGGAATTTAATTATGCGGTGCTGAGCTGTCCAAAGTACTATAAATGTGAAATATCGTACGGCCGGGTTGCGATTCAAAAGTGAAAGACTCTTCTTCGGAGCTTCCGTTGGGGCCTTCAGTCTTAAGCTTTACACTGTTCACACCCTCCTTTAAAGGTACGCGGGCATACGAAATACTGTAAGGCAAAGTTTGCCAGTTACGGGTATCTGCCTTTTCAGTAAGTGCATTTACCAGGCTCACTACAGCACCCATGTCTTGGTTATCCTCCCGCATGGCGTATTCCGCTGCCTGTTTCAGGGCCAAACGCAGTAAGCTGGTTCCCATTTCGCGCAACATGCGATCCTGTAAAACAGAGAAGGCTATGGCATTAATATTCTCGGTCCGTTCCAGCTGGTAAGTAGAACCATCTATTTGCAGACTGGCTTGCTGGTAATAAGGCGTCCGTTCCAGGTATTTTGGAAAGGCTACACGCACCAATTTAAGATCACCCAGCCCACCTTTACCATCTCCACTTTCGGATACCGGAAACGAAAAATTAAGCCCCATGTCTTCATTCACAAAAGTGGCCATACCGCCCGATCCTTTTACTACGGTAAAATTTATACTCCACTCGTCTTTAACCGGCCCGAGGCCATTGTGCCAGAAGAATACCAATTCACCATTTTTAGCAGGAGCAGGCTTATACCTGGTGTTGAATTCCCGCTCGTAAAAATCGAGCTCCGTACCAAAACCGTTCAGGTAAGCGGTACGCAAAAGGTCTTGCTTCAACTGTTCGGGAGTGGACACCCCAAATTCAGAGGAATAACTGTCTTTATACGTATTATAGGCATTACGATAAGCAATAAAGGCATTGTTTACATCATTATCCATTTCGTAAGCAATACCCATCAGGATGTGTGCAAAGGCATCGTCTTTATACCGATTCTTTTTATTCTCGTACTTATCGTTAAGCTGATTGAGCTTGTTATTCAACCTGCGGGCTTCTACAAGGGCAGGTTGTGGTTGGTTTAACTGAAGATAGTTTAGCGCCTTATAATAATGAATGAGGACCTTTTCATGATCCTCACCCGTATAAGGCTTCATCATAGGATTGGTGAGAAGACTAAGGGCTTCGCTACCAAAGTTCTTTTTGTAATCTTCAATGAAGGTATAAGCCTGCTCCAGGTATTGGTTGCTTTCCTCAAACTTTCCCTGCATCTGCAACACCACGCCTTTTTGCATAAAATATAACAACCGGTTGCGGCCTTTGCCTGTTTTTTCATTCTTATCCAGTAGTTTATCCGCTTTCTGAATATCGCCAGCAGCAAAGGCTTCCTGGAACTGAGCATTTCGCTCGTAATAGGTAGCACAACTGCTCAGGCCAAGCAATGCAGTTAGAAGGAAAGCCCCGGTGATAAACCGGAGCCTTCCGCGAAAATATCGTGCAATAAGGTTCACGGAAATTGGTAATTAGCAGTGATTTATTCTACGACTTTCTTGATCTTTTTGTCACCAATCCACACTTTTTGGTTGGTCTCGATATTGGTAAGGGAAAGATCGGTTTGGTAGAACACCAGTTTGGTGCGACCATCACTATCGGTAATGGAACTTACGGTTCCCTGCATAATATAGTCCGCACCCATTTCACGGCCAAAGCGCTTCACGGTTTCCATAGAAGCGTTATCCTGCTGATCCAGCTTTTCGGCCCTCAGGTCGTTACGGAATTCTCCTCCCTGTACCAGGTTTACCCGTCCGGAGTTAATAAAGGCACGTTCAATATCATTAATAAAAGTTTCAGTAGCAATGTGTTCGCTGGTCTTATTCTTTACGAGACCTACAATAATACTGGGCTTTTTACCGGCATCCTGCATGTGATCACCTAACCAGGGACGGCTAAGGGCATCCTGTACCATTTCATTGGCTACCAAACGGGAATCGGTATCGTTCCAGCGACCGCTAAGGTCTATCTGTTCACCCTCATCAACCCGGGTTACTTTTTTAGTGGAATTACAGCTGGCTATACCTATACAGAGAGCCGCGACAAGGAAAAAATTTGATTTCATAGTTGTGGTTTTGTGTTGTTAGTAATATGCGTTTCAGCTTAGGCAATTGGCATGCCAAATTTAGGCGGATAATTTTTACAGGGGGTATTGCCACTTATTATTTTCACAGAAATAAACTTCGCAACTTTTTGAAATACAGAGTCAAAGATAAGGGTAGCTCAACCCTCAAAAAATATACTACGAGCTAAATATTTGCGTTGCTCCAAAAAAAGCCCCGTATGATACGGGGCTTTTAATTTCTATTTATTATTTCAGATCGTGCCGGGTAATTTCTCCTTTAATCCTTTCACCTAGGTTATCACTGATCTTCCAGAGCGGTTGGCGCATAGTTTTACCGCAAACACCCGCATACTCCAGCGCAGCTTTAATACCACCGGGATTCCCTTCTTCAAAGAGCATTTTGGTGACCTCAAACAGACGGTAATGTGCAGCTCGGGCACTTTCCATTTTATCCTCCAAGGCATCGTGTACCATCTGGCAGAACACTTCCGGAAATCCCTGTCCGCTAACGGATATTACACCATCACCGCCACATGCGATCATGGGAAGCGTAAGGTTATCATCTCCACTGATTACCAGGAAACCCTTCGGTTTCTCATTAATGATCTTCATTACTTGCTCTAAATTTCCGCTGGCTTCTTTTACGGCTATGATATTCTCAAAGTCATGGGCCAGACGTAAGGTAGTTTCTGCAGTAATGTTGGAGGAGGTGCGACCCGGTACATTATAAAGAATGATGGGCACCGGGCTGGCCTCGCTCAGGGTCTTATAATGCTGGTATATTCCTTCCTGGGTGGGTTTATTGTAATAGGGTGATACGGAGAGGATGGCATCAATACCGCTGAAGTCGGTATTCTTGATAGTTTGTACCAAACCACGTGTATTATTACCCCCAATGCCATACACCACAGGCTTTCTTCCGGCATTTACCTTCTGTACATGTTTAAGTACATCCAGCTTTTCCTGGGTGGAAAGAACCGGGTTTTCTCCGGTGGTTCCCATTACCACAAGGTAGTCCACACCGCCCTCCAGGCAATGATTGACCAACTTTTCCAGGCCGTTATAATCTATGTTTTCATCCTTGTCAAAAGGGGTGATCAGTGCAACCCCTACTCCTTTGAATTGATTCATATTTTTTGCTCTTTGCTCTCTTTATTATTGATAAAATTCAGGTAATAGTCGATTTCTTTGAAGGCAGACTGGGCAGGTGATTTTTCCATCATTTGCAGGGAAAGATCAAAACCCAATTCCTCACGGGTAGAAAAACCGATCTTGAAGTCTGCCGCCACGCGTGAGGAT
>CETZ01264342.1_pt1 | contig 12081 bp, 5 predicted proteins | sample 531441 | NCBI WGS metagenome assembly CETZ01 (sample SAMEA2623098, study PRJEB7988) | marine metagenome | isolation source: saline water (ENVO:00002010), including | reverse complement strand
GTGATTTTACCGTAAAGGAGCCTTTCAATTCATCGGGCAAATCCAACCATCCAACTTTCCAATCCTAACATCAATCGAAAAATTACCATCTCCCTTTCCCGTCCCGCTAATTTTGGCCGTATGAAAAGCTGAAGGTTATGAAAGAGAAAGTTGTCCTTTTCATATTGATCATCCTTGTGCTCATAGTATTTGAGGTAACCTAAGGATCGAGCTGCAATTCTGATTTTATCAAGGTAGGAGAAGGCATACGTGAGGTTGTGCAAACTTCACGTATTTTTGACCAGGTGAACCCCGGCTTTGTCCGGGGTTCTGTTTTTTATAGGCTTTGCCATTTTCCAGGTCTTATTTTTCCTGAAGCATCTTTTCCAGGGTGCGGGCATTAGCAATGGCGTGCGTGTGATAATCATTATTAAAGTAAATGAAAATACGTTGGGGGCTGAGTTCTTTGAGCTTATCAGCCCATTCTTTCAGTTCAGCATCGGAATAATTGTAATCGTAGCGTTTTTTAAGGTCTTTACCGTGGAAGCGCAGGTAAGCGGTACGTGAGGTCTGCAGGGCGATCTCCGGAAGATTATCGGGGGTGGAAAGCATGCAGAAGCTAAGTTTATGTTCTTTCAGGAGATCATAACACTCTTCATTGAACCACGACTTGTGCCGGAATTCCAGGACGTTTGCATAATCATTACTACAGGCTCTGGCAAAGTTCTCCAGCTTTTCCCGGTCGTACTGCAGGCTGGGCGGGAGCTGCCACAGAACACAATCGGTTTTATGGGCCAGGGGGTCTATGGCTTTATAGAAGTTGTTCAGGCCTTCCTGCGGATCATTCAGCTTTTTAACGTGGGTTACATAACGGCTGCCCTTCAGGGTGAATTTGAAATTGTACGGGGTATCCCGGTCCCACTTCTCAAAACTGCTGGCGCGTGGCGTACGGTAAAAGGTGCTGTTGATCTCAATGGTGCGGAAATGCTGTGCGTAGTATTGCAGCCATTCTTTTTTAGGCAGGTCTTCGGGGTAGAAGAGTCCTTTCCAATCTTCATAATAAAAGCCGGAGGTGCCGAAGTAGGTGGTCATGCAGAAACAACCGGAGGATTGGAGGGATAGTTTAGGTCTTATAACGTGTTTTCGAACTCCGGCTGTGCCTTCGATACTCCCCTGCGGGGAACTCATGGTGATAGCCGGGTGGGTGATGAGTTCTATTTACAACTGGTGAACATGATACGCTTGTAATTCTGCGGCTGCGCTCTTCATACATAATGCATCAAAAAGACCGTATGGTATAATTCTCCTAACAGGTATAAATGCCGGTATTGCAAAACCCCCAATTTTCCGTTTCTCAACGGTTGCCCTATCACGGAACTTTGTCTAAACGAGAGCTTGATCATATCATCTTATAAATACTACGTTCATGAGAGCTGGTTGAAAGCCATAAAAGTTTAACTTACAAGTCTTTCCCTGGAAAATTATAAAAGCCGGACTAATGAATATAATAGGACATTTAAACCTGGATACCACGCAGGAAGCGGGTTCGGTTATAGTTCAAAATCTGACCACCTCCGAAATTATCTCTATAAGTCATACTGACCCTGAGGGTAACTTCGAAATAGATAACTTACCGGATGCGGATCTGAAATTTTACGGGATTAGTGGGAAAGTACTCGATGAAAGTGAAGCGAGTGAGGCTCTGGAGGATAACAATCGTATCAATTACCTGGCCCTGCTACCGGCTGGCAGTGATCCGGAGTTGGGGGTATACATCAATGCTGCATCCAGCCTTACGGCTATTCACCAGGAGTGGAATCCAGAGGGTACATTTGAAGATTCCGATGCCTGGACCAGGAGGTTTCTTTACGGTGATTTTATAGGCAGGATGTTATCCGGGTACACCACCTCCTTTATTGCGATTAACGCCCCGGCTTCTGTTTTTGATGCAGATAAGTTTGCAGCAATGGTGAAAAACCATGGGAATTGCCTCAGTTATTGCCGTAAACTGGTCCATGAGCCGTGGGATCATACTTCCGGAGAACTGCCTTTTGCCAGCCGGGAAAGCCACGACCCTGTTGTAAATATGGATGCCAAACAGAGTGCAGCGGATACCAGTGCTCCCAGTATCCCGGCTTCTGCCAACTGGGCCTATCAAAACCCGGCCTGGTGGAACATAATAGAGCAAGATCCAGGTATGGCCATTAATATGAAACAAATGGCGGATACCATTGACGGAATCGCCTACATGGCGGGCCAGGGGAGTAGCAATACCGCAGATTCCGATGCGGGGCAAAGTACCCTGGGGGATACTCTGGGAGATTTTGCAAAGTGGGGAAAAGGTGAAATAACCGGGGCTATAGGCTCTTATGTGAGCAGCTACCTGCTCAACCTATGCATGGGCTCCATCTTTGGTGCAAGCAGTAAAAAGCAGGAGATCATTAATACCCTGGGAAAGATCCGTAACCAGTTAAAAACCATTGTGGTTAACCAGGGGATTATGGTGCAGGATCTGGAAGAGATCATTAAGCTGCTGGAAGCCAATACTAAACAGAACATTATTTTAAGTTTGAGCAACCCTGTTGGTAAAATACAGGCAAACCTTCAAAAACTTCAGGGCTACTCCAGGACGCAGATCGGTAAAAGTTCAAAGTCGTTGAATTCTTTTGCTAACGGAGTGGTTAACTCGAATGAAGGTGTTTATGAAGCCATGGCGGAAATGAACACCATCATCCAGCAAGTGGTCGGTATCAATTTGCCGGAAGCAGTGCTAAACGCCATGGATACGGGATTGACGAGTAACCCCAACTTCTATTTTATCACCCAGCAATTCTTCCTGTACTATGCTTCCCTTCAGGTTCAGGGGGCTCAATTAGTGGTACAGGCCAATAATTACCTGAACAATGCAACTGTAAACAAACTGGATAGTCCGTTAAAGATCAGCGGTGAGGCGGTGCATTACTACAACAGGCATCTTATTGGCGGAAAACGGCCGGGTGGAGATAAACCCATCCTGGTACAGCAACGGGATCTTTACAGAAGTGAGAACGAGGATTACTATAGCAGCTTTCAGTGGATGGTAGGTGACGATTTACCTTCGGATCTTTGCGTAGGGCTGTTGCCGGATGTGGCGCAACAGAATGCACCTCTTTTTTACAACCAGCCGAGCGACCTGATCCTTTACGGATTGGTATCGCAAAACCTGAAGAACTGGACCAACGGCTACGATGTAATCAGCAAAAATCCCGGTGCAGGGACTTGGACACTTCCACCGATTCAGGGATGGCGGTATCCCACTACTGATGAATGGAATGACATTATAGCTCCTGGCAAAACCACCCACACCAATGATATTTTCAATTACCTTTTTGACGAGGGCTTTATTACCGATGGAACGAAAAGCGCATTTACTTCCCTGTGGACGCGGGATTCAGCCTGGCAAAATGAGATATGGGGTGCCAATTCCAATCATTTTAACCATCAGCCCACCATTCCTCAGCCTACCAATAGTGCGTACGGCACTTCCATTGACTGGTGGCGCCATAATTATGGAGGATCCGGAGGAATGGGACACGGGCCTTGGAATTACCGTTTTACCGGTTCCTACCCATTGGCTTATGTGAATAATTGCAGTACAGTACCTTTTTCATCGCTCATTTTAGGGGATGAGAGCTATCCCTGGTTCGGGGTAAGTGGCGGGGTAATGGTCACCGATGCTTCGGCCCTTCAATCTCCGGCTAAGGTAAATAGCGACCCTACTGTTTTTGAGTACAACCAAACACAGCAGATTGTATACTGTGACGCTAATAATCAGATCAGCAATCTGTGGAACAACAACGGCCAATGGACCTACCGGAACCTGTCTGAACTAAGCGGGTATAATGGAGAAGCCACAGGAAACCCTTCCGTGGTGATCAATGGGGCTGATCTCTACGTTTTTCTTAACGATACCAGTGGTAAGTTGCATTGCATACAGCACAATGGAAGTACGTGGACACCTGTGGATATTACTACCCAAAGCCAGCAGAATGCAGGAAGCGGAGTAACGGTACCTGCAGCCCAGGGGAGTCCCAGTGCAGTTGTTTTCAACTCCGTACTCAGCGTTTTTTACCGTGATGCCAATAATGAGCTTTCCTGTATCTATCTTAACGGAAGCCAGTGGATTTATTATTCTCCATACAATGATGCCAAGGCTTCCACAGCCGTTAATGGTGACCCTTTTGCCTATGCTTACCTGGATCAATTGCATGTGCTTTATCCGGGAGATGCCTATATGCAAGCCTGTGATGTTTTTGCTATCAACGGCACATGGTACTTCCAGATACTGAACACGCTGACCAACCCTTCCGGAAGCCAGCAAGGGCAGGGAACGGTGAGAGGCTGCCAGTTCAGCAACAGCAATCATCAACAGGCTCATAATGTGTATTGGGATGAAAATAATCACGTGGCGGATTTCTTCTACGTGGGCCAGTGGGGTTACCAGGACCTGAACAGCCTGCCGCAGGGTATTACCGTTCCGGATGCTGCCGGCAACCCGGTTCCCTTTAGCCCTGCTGCAAACTGGTTGCACGTGGTTTATCCGGATAGTAATAAACAGCTTTCTGACCTGTACTGGAACGGCAGCCAATGGAATTATCAAAATCTTTATGAACTTGTGAAGAGCAGTACGGGGGTCAGTGTTCCCGCCCCGCAGGGAGCGGTAAGTATACTGGGGCTTTTCTTTGTGGTTTTCAGGGATGAGAACGATGAACTATCCAGCATACTGTACAACGGCCAGGATTGGGTTTACCAGAACCTGAGCCAGATGGCGGTAACTAAAAATAAAGGATGACTTTGGTTGAAAAAGCCCAGAGCATTATTCCGGGCTTTTTTTGCTTTAGTTTTTAAGATTCAATTATAAAACGGAGTGTTGTTTTTAATTGTAACAGGATAATGGCACTCACTTCATTGATTTACATGTACCCAGCCTACGATTCCATTATGATTAACTTGTTTCCATCCGTCTTTACCTTCTTCTAAAATAGTGGTGTTATCCAGGGAAGTGGCCAGCCCCAGTACAGCAGCATCCTGATCCGGTTTGAGCCGAATTACCAGGTCTGCAGGTATAATTTTAGCCAGAAGCCCCTGAACAGACTTGCGGACATCTTTTTCGGGATGGTTTTCCGCAATTTTCCTCAGTGCTTTCCGGCTGATGACCTCTGTACCGGTACTTTGGTGCATATAATCCCAGTGGGACTGGGCAATCATGTGGTTGCTAAGGCTGAATTTCAAACTGGTTTTTTCATGGCCTGAGTCTACATTTTCATTACCAAAAACCGTCCATGATTGAAAAGCAGCTCCATCGCTATTAGATGGCACAGATAAGCTTACCTGTGTATTTTTAATAAAGATTCGGTAGAAGTTATTCAAGCCATTGGCACGTCCTGCGAGGTCTTTGGTACATTTAACCTCCACAGCCGCAGGAACACCCAGTTTCTCTACTTTCAGTACATACTGGTTTTCCGGAGCAAGACTGGAATCACAATCAAATAACAGGTAAAGCTTGCGGATACGGGGGCGCTTGCCGGAAGCAAAGTTTTTGGTGAAGTTAATTTTCAGTTTCAGTCTGGACCACACCGGAGGATAGGCCATTTTTTGCCTGACCTTACCGGCCTGGTCACCCAGGATAAAGTTAAACATATCCTCAGCTCCCCGGCTGGGTTGACTCTTCTCAATTTCCTGCCCTTCTTTTTTAGAAGGAATGTACGTCCAGCTCCACGAAATGGGCTGATCACTATAAACCGCATAGAGCTTTTCTGATTTTCGCAGCGTACCTTCTTTATCAGGTTGCAGGCTTATGACTACGTTACTGTTTTCAGGTAAGGGCGGTCCTTCAGGATCAAATTCCACCTTAATAAGGTTTACGTCACTTATCCGGGCCAGTTGCTGGTCCGTTAAGAGTAATCCGAAAGATACAGGGTCCAGGTAGGTTTCCCCGTAATGGTTAAGTTGTTTAATAGGACCTGGTGTTTCATCAGCGTCAAGGCCAATCTGCAATTTATTGGATCTCTCACTGAAATTAAATTCATTCAGCAACCTGGTCCTGATCTTATTGATATTGTTCTTATACAAAGGCATCAGATCGTGTACCTGATCTTTTAACCTCCCGGGGTTCACATCTGATTTTTGGAGCAGTTTCTGAATGGCTGTTGTCAGCTCACTCATTTTCCAGTTGACGTCAATCGGGGATAATATGGTAGTTTCATAGGCCTTTACCATAAGGTAGAGGTAGTAAATAAGGGTGTGCCGGGCTTCCTGTTCCATCTCATTTATACAACCCACCGCTTCGGGGTTAAGCTTATCCAGGCCTTCGGTTTTTTGTTTTTGGAAGTTCACAATGGCAATAGTGGAGGAGCTTATTTTGGCATAACCCTCACTGACCTCTTCAATAGCAATCAGTAAGTTGAGCAGGGCTTTTGTTTTACGCTCGTTCAGGTCGCGTATCTTATTGGTTAGTTCATTCCATTCTTCACTTTCGGATTCCAAACGTTTAAGCTCGGCTTCTACCTCAGACTCTGGAACCTGTAAAGCGCCTATGGCTTCTGAAGCTTTGGAAAGAGCGGGGCCTAGATTGGAACCTATCTTTCGCAACATTTTCTTATCGGAACCCGGAACTTCTTCGTCAGGAAATTTACTCTTGAATTCCATTAATTTTTTCTGTGCTTCCAGGGCTTCTTTGGAAGCTTTGCTGGCTTTATCGAATACACCACCCATTTCGGAGACAGCATCTGCAGCAGTATTGTTACCCATAATAAAATCTCCAGCTACCTCGCCCAGTGATCCTACGGCACCCAGAGCGGGCTGGCCCACCGGTATTACCTTTAGAATTGCTGATGCCATTTTTATCCCGGCTGTGATCATGGCTTTTATTTCCAAATCATTGCGGGCCTTATCCATCAATTTATTTTCCAGGTCAGATAACTCAACGGCCAGGTTTTCCAACTGTGGACGCAAGCTTTCCAGAACGTTCTCGTGGGTGGTGATTTTTTCCTTCGCGGTGGCAATTTGCTCTACTCCCTTGTCAATATTTTGGTTCAGGTTTTTAATGCCTTCAGTAAGAATATCCGACATCTCTTTAACTGAACGAGCCTTGACATTGATCCAATTGGTTAACAGGAGTATATGCAGGGCGCGCTCTGCTTCCTGCTCAAATAGTTTTACTGTTCCATGAAGCGACAGAAAGGGTGTGAAGCCTGCCCCATGGCCATAATAGTCAAGATGCTGACGGGACCGTTGTAATATCAGGGCTATATCACTGGCCGCCCTTGCCCATTGCATGGCAGAATTGTCATTCCAAAGATCAGATTTGGGCACTTCACCGGAAAGAGTATGCTCATAATCAGCCAATAAAGTTGGAAGATCATCCACGGCACCCGCCAGGTGGAGGTCGCGGGCATATTCCAGCACTTTCTGGAGTTGTAAAGGGTGTATCCACAAACCGGCCTGATCCAGGTGTTTGCTTTGACTTTTGCCCTTGATAATGTCAGCTGGCAATGCCTTAGCACCCGTTCCGCTTTTGGTGGTATGATTTCCTTCTAATTTAGCCACGTCCTTGCCGGCATTATCCGTTCCAAAGGCGTCCATATACAGTTTTACGGCATATTTGGCTGATTTCAAAGGCCTGCCGGCTGTACCCCCTCTGTAATCCCTTTCTTTTTGTCCTGCTTTTCCGGGGCTATTATCGGAATGATCCATGAGTTTTTTATCCGTGGTGATGATCTCGCCCCCGTTTCCTGCGTTTCCAGGCTTACCCGGGGCCACGGCATCTGTACCATCCGTAGGAAAGCTGTCTGTTCCCCAGGTATGGGTACCACTGGTACCCTTTATAAAAGACCAATACCAGCCATAGGTATAGTAAATAGCGGGAGTGTCAAAACTTACCTGCGCCTTGCTTATAGCAGGTGTTTTTACAGCAGCTTCAAAACCGTCACGACTTTGGCGGCTTTCGCCATCTTTTCCGTCCGCACCAGCACCGGGGTCCTGGCCATTGCCCCCGCAGGCCAGCAAACGCTGTTCTTGGTCATCAGCAGGTTCTGATTTTCCTATAAACAGATGAATGTTCCCGGCATGGCGCCCGTGGGCTCCGTTCTCACCCTTTTGCTGACCAGCAGCGTTCTGCGCTTTTTTAACGGCCCATGGTAGGGGAGAGCTGTTAATGGATGCCTTGGCAGTGCCCCAAACCAGTTTACGGGCATAAACCGTTAAATTAGTTTCGGGGATCTTCAGCTGCCCGTGAACTTCAAGGGTATCGCACTGTATTTCCAATGATCTGATCTTAAGCTTGGGGTTGCGCGCATCCTGGCTTTTACGGCTATCCTCCAATAGTTCCCAAAGACCGTTTTCATGGCCCTTCTTTAAAACCAGGTGAACTCCAGAAATGATATGGTTTTCGGAACCATCGGCATTTTGGGTATGGTGTTTAGTTATGTAAAAACTGCTTTGGGGATCGGGTTTGGCAGGGTAGGATGCTAAAAAGGTACGTTGCGGGCTAATGTTCGCAAGATCCACGATCTGGCGTGTACTGGTTGATTCTAGTTTGTTCATGACCCATGATGAGTTTGGTTGGAGATAGGATGAGTTTTCAGTTTTAAAAGGTACTCATAATTACTTACGCTACACAGGTATGACCAGTAGAAAAACCCGGAGAGCGGAATGCCCTTGAATTTTAGAAGACCTTATTTCTTTGTTTTTACTAAATATGAGACTTTCTTCATGCATTATATTTTAAACCACTTAAACCAAACCCACATGGAACAATGAATCAGCCATCCCCGATTCCCTGCTGTGCCCTTCGATACTCCCCTGCGGGGAACTCAGCATGACAACATGGTGGGTGGCGGGCTTTATCTACGCTTTATCTACGGGGTATCTACGCTTTATCCATGCTTTTGATACGTATCAAGCTGGGATGGGCCGGTGCCCTTTCAATAGGTGGGATTTTTTTGCGTTGAATTATTGATGAAGAAGAAAAACCTGAAATGGAGGGGTATTGAATTAAACGGTAAAGGGGGTGGTTTGGTGTTGGTAGTTTTTTAGTGGTTAGTAGGAAGGTGGTTAATTACAGAGAATTAGCAGTTACTTTTTGATTGAATTTTTCGGCATTGTGTGTATTCTGTTTGGTTGTGATACTTAAGGGTTGACTCGAGAAGGTTTGGTCGCGTGTCTCTAAATTAGGCAAGCAGGAGTTAATGGTACAGGATTCTAATAATTTCACTGCTCAATCCGGGTCATTTACTAAGAAAAAATGCCCACTCCAGAGAATAGTATTCCAGATCATATTGGTTTTAGTAATATGGATAGGCTTTTACTATAAAGCTTTACTACTAATTTAAACCAAACCCACATGAACAACGAATCAACAATCCTTGATTCCAAAGTGAAAATTCTCTCGGATTATTTAAGTGAGCTTCAGGGAAAAATCTCTTCAGCTACACAAGTTATGGTCACGGCAGGCGACTGGGCACACCAGGTATTGTACAATGAACACTGTCAGATCTTCAACAGGCGTTTCCAGGAAAAGCCCTGGGCCATTGTATACTGTGGCCATGCCAAGGACGTACAGATCACCTACAAATTGGCGATGGCCATGAACCTGCCGGTACGTATACGGGCGGGCGGTCATGACCACGAAGGAGAATGTACCGGTACCAATACCATTCTCATTGATGTATCCCGAATGGATACGGTGAAAGTAAACGATAAAGGTCTGGCCACCATTGGTCCGGGTAACATCTTTAAGAACCTGACCACCAAACTGGCGGATAAAGACGTAATGATAGCTCATGGAACCTGTGCTACCGTAGGTATTTCCGGTTTTATTATGGGCGGGGGCTGGGGACCCTGGACGCGCAAACACGGTATGTGTTGCGAGTGGCTGATGGGTGCCGACCTCGTGCTGGGAGATGGCAGCACCGTAAGTGTAGATGCAGAGGGTGCGAATGTGCCGGACTTATTATGGGCCCTGCGCGGTGGCGGTGCCATGAGCTACGGACTGGTGACGGAATTCCGTATACAAACCTTTGTGTTGCCGCCCAAACTGATCCGCTTTCATTTGAACTGGAACCTTTACAAGCCAAAAGATAGTGATCAGCCGGAGTGTAACCATCCTACCATTAAAGTATTGCAGGCCTGGGAAGCGGCTATTGAGTCCGACCAGACCAGCCAGCTGATCGGGACTAACCTGCAGATCAACGCCAAACCGGCCGGTGACCAGCCTTTTAATAAAGATACCGTTTGCCACAACTGCCGCATGTACGGGTATTGGGAAGGAGACTGGGATTCGCTGAATACTTTTATCCAGGAATGGTTTACCGATAAAGGCGTTAAGCCGGATGAGGTATGTGATGATGGAGAAGGTGGCTCCGATTCCAATGAGGTATACGGTGAAAACCTGATGAGTAACTGGGCGCGTGAATCCTTTAACCCTATTTTAAAGGCCCGCCACGAAAGGGGGGAGGACCTGTTGGCTCACCCTGAACACAAGCAGTTATTATTGCAAGGCAAACCCCTGCCACCGGATTTTGACGATCCTGCTCCGCATAAGATCACTTCCCGCCTGGTAGAGCCCCAGGGCCTGGGTGATGATGGCTACGAAGCTTTACTACAAAGCCTTACCTCAGACCTGCTATTGGATGGGAACCGTAAGCTGGGGTTGATGAGTTACGTAACCCTGGGTGCTATTGTGGGTGACTACTACCGCGAAAACCCGAAGGGTGGTGACAGCTCCTTTCCCTACAAGCAAATGCTGTACACCATACAATACCAAACCTGGTGGAATACGCATGAGTGTGAGGTAAAGGAAAGGCAGAACAACAAAGTGTACAATCGTACCAACCGGGCGCTGGACTGGATGGAAGTAGCGCGGGATTACGATATTCCCAATACCTCCGGGGCCTTTATCAGCTTTAAGGACAGTTCTATACCCACGCGTACCTACTTTGCGCAGAACTACGATAAACTGGTAGAGATCAAGGAGAACTTTGTGAAAGACCCGTTCAACCATTTACGAATACGGAAGAGTATCATTTGATCCTGGTTTTGGAAGAAAGAACCCCGGCTTAGCCCGGGGTTTTCGTTTAATTTAAATCACATGACCGTGCTATACTTTACGTGATAAGATACCCGTTACTAAAGCCTTAATGACCTTTATAACGTGAAACTTTTATTACTGACCTTTAGCTTTCTTATTAGCAGTAGCCTTCTGTATGGTCAGGCTTTAGGCTTGAGTGCTGGTTATGTGCAATACAGTACGGAACAGGTGCCTGAGGCAATGGGAAGTACTATGGAGGCCTATGTAGCTTTTGATAGCATAACTCCGAGTAGCGAGATTATTATAGCCGTTGGATTTTCACGTTTACAGGGTTACTCCGATTGGTTACAGAGTAATGTAAATATTGGTGCCCGAAGAGTTCAGTTGGCCTGGCAGCGTATCATTCCACTAAAAAGCAGGCTCCAACTACTGGCCGGGGTATCTCTAAATTATATGGGAACTTCCTTTTGCTATACGAGAGACGGTATAGCCTTTACAAATCAAGGATATCATTCAGGCCCAGGATTATATGGGGGACTCCGTTATGGTAAAACGGCTGATCTACCCTTGGGAATTGAGTTAACTGTGGGACCTGTGATTTTTGTTACAGAAGAGTGGGATGATCAAATACCCTATTGCCTGAATATTCAATTGGGTATCACTTATAGCTTATACAAAAAGCGGAATCACACTCTTGAATAGGCGGGAAACCTGATTCTATCAGGTCGGAGATCAATAAACTTAACCCAGCTACATTTTAAGACTACTTATCGTCTCCAAAATAATAATCCCCAGCCATGACGGCCGGGGACCTTAATCCGCCACATTTTTTTGCTCCTGGTGGCAGATGTTTTTTATTTCATACGGGAAAGCTCGTGAAAAATTCACCACTCGTTTGGATTATTTCGTTAGTGCAGGTTTTACAAGTGTAGACGGTAAAAAGGAGAGGGTGGGCATAAACGAATTAGCAGAAATGCCCGAAAATTCTCTTAATAAGGCATGCTTTCCAAGTACCTTTAGGAGCCCTCAGCTTC
>CETZ01062963.1_pt1 | contig 12118 bp, 15 predicted proteins | sample 531441 | NCBI WGS metagenome assembly CETZ01 (sample SAMEA2623098, study PRJEB7988) | marine metagenome | isolation source: saline water (ENVO:00002010), including | reverse complement strand
TGATACTCATCATCAGCGGCAATATCTTCGGGACGCAGTTGTAGTAATAAAAATGGGCGAAAACTCACACTACCTCTTCTGTTAGTACTACTTTGCAAATTCTACTGCACGTGTTTCGCGGATAACGTTTACCTTGATCGTGCCAGGGTATTGCATGGTTGACTCAATCTTGTTTGCAATATCACGAGAAAGTTTAATTGCAGAGAGATCATCGACGCTCTCGGGCCGAACAATAACCCGAACTTCACGACCCGCGCTAATCGCATACGCTTTATCGATACCCTTGAAACCAGTCGCGATGTTTTCAAGATCTCGCATACGCTCGACAAAATTCTCGGCACTGATATTGCGTGCGCCAGGGCGTGCAGCAGAGAGGGCATCGACCACACGGACACAGAGTGCCTCTGGCGTCGTGGCCTCAACGTCATCATGGTGCGCCTCAATTGCATGACAGATTTCTTCCTTCATGCCATATTTACGCGCTAGTTCAGCACCAATATGGTGATGCTTCCCCTCAACTTTATGCGTCACAGCCTTGCCGACATCGTGCAACAGTGTCGCTATCTTTACCGTTCGAACATCTGCACCGATTTCCTCGGCAATCATACCAGCCATGTGCGCCATTTCCGTACTATGCATCAAAACGTTCTGACCATATGACGTACGGTACTTTAGCTCACCCAACAGCTGCAACATCTCGCGCGGAATACCCGTTACCCCAACTTCACGCGCGGCATCCTCACCGGCTTGCTTTACTTCTTTTTGAATCTGCTTCTCCGCTTTCGCCACAACTTCTTCGATACGACCCGGATGGATACGACCATCTTTCATCAACATCTCGAGCGTTACCCGTGCTACTTGACGACGGATTGGGTCAAAACTAGATAATACAATCATACCCGGCGTATCGTCCACGAGAATATCAACCCCCGTTGCACGCTGGAGCGCTTGTATATTACGCCCCTCTTTACCGATGATACGACCCTTCATTTCTTCGTCAGTCAGCTTGATCGCGGTCACCGTACGTTCCGCCGTTACTTCTGAACTCATGCGTTCCATGGCCGTCAAGATAATTGTCTGTGCCCGTTCTTCCGCATCATCCATTGCATCTTTTTGGAGCTTTGCTATCAATCCCTTTAGGTCGTTCTTGATGTCGCGCTCGGTCATCTGCAGCAACTTGTCAGCTGCATCTGCCTTATTAAGCTTGGCGATTTTTTCCAGCTTTTCTTGCTGCCTTTTCCGAATGTCGCGTATCTCTTCTTTCAGTTTATCGACCTCGTCCTCTTGGCCACGCAGCCGTTCTGCTCGCTTATCGAGATCATCAAGTTTCCTATCAATCGTCGTCTCGCGATCCACTAAGCGCGACTCTGTCTTTTTCAGCTCTTTGCGACGCTCATTTTCTAACTGGATCGCTTCATCCTTCGCCTGAAGAACGATCTGACTGGCTTTTTCTTGTGCTTTTGCAAGAGCTTGTTCGGCTTTATTTTGTGTATTCGCCTGCTTGTTGCGACTATACGTCACTGTGCCGCCAACACCAGCAATCGTACCAATTGCGATGGCAATAATTGTTTCTATCATGCGTGTTCCTTCCTGCGTCCGCCCGCAGTCACATCTCATATCAAGTACATCTGGTAAAGGGGTGGACAGCAACTACTATTCAGTGATTTTCAGAGCTTGTGTAAGCTACACCTATTGTAGCGCCATTTCGTCATTGTGCGCAAGTTATTTACGTGGTTTTGTAATATGCGCCGCTCCACCATATTGTGGCAAGAGGATGCGATCATCTTCATTTTTTTCTAGTCGCAAGAGTACAGTCTTATGCCACCCATCCCCGGCTGCACCAACAATAGGTACATCCAAGCTATCTGCAAGCGTATTCAGTACTGTCAACCCAATACGAAGTCCCGTAAAACTCCCGGGACCCAGATAAGCACCAATGCCTGAAATATCGCGCCAATCCCAACCGTGTTTTTGTAGCTTGGTATGCATGAACTCGTGTAGTCCTCTCGCCAATTGGCGATCAGCTTGCCACTCATACTCAAAGTGATCCTCATTATCAATAATCGTGAGACGACACAGGCTGGTTGAGGTATTAAGCAGTAAAATCATGTAACCGCCCCTCTAGTTCCTTGCTAAAATGACCACTCGAATGCAGGCGAAGATATCGCGATGTCTCGCCCTCTGGTGTTATGGTTATCGTTAGTCGATCGATCGGTAAAATATTTTTGACTGTTTCGCCCCATTCGAGAATAGTTACCGTCTTATTGTCTTGTAGGGTATCAGCAAGTTCATCAGCCATAATTCCTGGTTGCTCTAAACGATAGAAGTCATAATGTGTTAACCACAAACCATCTCGAGCATCATAAACACGGCTAATCGTAAAGCTTGGGCTTTGGATGGTTTCACCTATACCAAAACCTCGTGCTATTCCGCGAACCAACGTTGTCTTGCCGGCACCAACATCGCCAACAAGTTCAATCACTTCGCCACCACGAAGAAGCCCGCCGATATATTCACCAAACGATTGCATTATGCCTTCATCTCGAATGTGTATCATTATTCTTCATTATACCGCTGGTCCCCCCTGTTAAAAAGCTCTAGCGTTTTCACGTTCTCTCCTTTACAATGAAAAGGGACCCTATGCATATATCAAATGAAACATTAGAAAAACTGCTTATTCAAAGCAAGCGTTTTGCACACGAAGACATAGCAGCCCTCAAGCAAGAGAGTAATCGTGTTCATAAGCCACTGCAGCAGCTCGTTATCGAGCACAAAATGCTTGATGAATCAAATCTCACCAAACTCTTTGCTGAATATGCAGATATTCCCTATGTCGAAATCGATCCAAAAGAAATCCCCACTGATGTCCTTGAAAAAATTCCAGAGCGTATAGCGCGTCAATACAATGCCATCCTCTTTCGTATTGATAAGAATGGCGTACAGCATCTAGCAATGGAAGACCCCGATGATGTCCAGGCAATCGACTTTATTCAGAAACAAATCGGGCAGAATGTTCGAACATACATTGCATCGCATGCCGGCATACAGGCTGCTCTTGAAAACTATCGAAGTGACGTCAACAAGGAACTTTCTGACGTCATTGACGTACAAAAAGATGCGGATAAGGAAAAAGAGCAAGAGGAAAAAATTTCCGATGAAGATATCGCCGAAGATTCACCGATCGCTCAGACAATCAACCTACTACTCGAGTATGCGATCCGATCAAATGCCAGCGACATCCACATTGAACCACGTGAAGGATACGTGCAAATTCGTTATCGTATTGATGGTGTTCTCAAAGAAGTAAACCGTCTCCCCCGCAATGTGCATGCAGCTCTCATTAGCCGAATTAAGATTCTTTCCAGCCTTAAAATAGACGAGCGACGCGTTCCGCAAGATGGCCGCTTCAAAGTAAAGGTAGCCGGCAACCAATACTCCTTGCGTGTTAGCACACTCCCTATTAGCGATGGCGAGAAGGTTGTTATTCGTATCTTGGATGAGTCAAACCAAGCAGTTGCCCTGAACGATCTTGGTTTTTGGGGCTATTCTATGGATGTTATTAGTGAAGCGATGACAGAACCACACGGCATGGTACTTGTGACTGGTCCAACAGGAAGTGGTAAATCAACGACACTCTTTAGTATCCTCAGTGAGCTCAATAAACCGGACGTAAACATTAGTACTATCGAAGATCCGGTTGAATATAAGATAGCCGGCGTTAACCAAACACAAACAAACGAAGCAGCGGGAATGACGTTTGCCAATGGCCTTCGCGCCCTCCTTCGCCAGGACCCGAACATCATTATGGTCGGTGAGATTCGCGATGGCGAAACAGCCGCTCTTGGTATTCAAGCTGCTCTAACGGGTCACTTAGTATTTAGTACCCTCCACACCAATAACGCCGCAACAAGCCTACCGCGTCTGCTTGATATGGACATTGAACCGTTTCTTATTGCCAGTGTCGTAAGGGCCGTCATTGGCCAGCGCCTTGTCCGCCGCCTCGAGCCAAAAACACGCGTTGCCTACGCTCCTTCACAAGAGGAAAAATCTGCACTTACAAACATGTTTAACGTCCAAAACTCACAGGGTTTTCGCTACATTCATGATCTTGAAAAACAGGCCGCTGCTCAAGGCGTCGGAGGCGATGCGCCCCTCAGTACCGACGAAAATGGCATTCATACACTATATAAACCAGGAGAGTACGAGGACGAAACGGGAAAGCATGATGGCTTCAAGGGACGTGTCGGTATCTATGAAGTCCTGAGTAATACTTCATCACTTCAAAAGCTCATTACTTCAAATGCAACTAGCGAACAGTTACAGACACAAGCAATTGCTGAGGGTATGTTAACAATGCAGCTCGATGGGCTTATCAAAGCTCTCCGCGGCGTCACAACCATTGAGGAAGTGTTGCGCGTAACAAAGGAATAAACTATGCCCGTATTTGAATACATTGCCATATCTGACACAACAGAAAAATCAACCAAAGGCACATTAAGTGCCAATGATAAAGCCGCTGCCGTTGAGGCACTAAAGAAACAGCATCTTCGAGCAGTAAGTGTAACTCCTGCAAAGAAGAAATCATCGGGTCTTTCGTTTCTCCAGTCAAAGAAAGTAAAATCTGATGACCTCGTTATTTTCACGCGCCAGCTTAGTGCCATGATTGGTGCTGGTGTTCCTCTGCTAAGAGCACTTAGCTCCCTCGAGCAACACGCGGAAAGTCCGGCCCTCAAAGCAATCCTTGTCGATATTATCGATAGTGTCCAAGGAGGCTCAGGTTTTGGCGATGCGCTCGCAAAGCACCCAGACACTTTTAGCGATATTTACGTTAATATGGTCCGCGCCGGTGAAGCCGCAGGCATTCTAGATGATATCCTTAAACGACTCGCTATCCAGCAAGAAAAGAGTGCAACGATACGCAAAAAGGTAAAAAGTGCCATGACGTATCCAATGGTCCTCCTTGTTATTACTGTATTGGCGTTTTTTGGATTGATGTTATTCGTCATTCCGCAAATTGGTGATATTCTCAAGGGACTTGGCGGTGAAGACGCAGAACTGCCCGTACTCACCCAATTCATGCTTGCACTCAGCGGCTTTATCATTAGTTTTTGGTATATCATCATCCCTGTATTTATCGCTGGCGTTATTGGTTTCTTGCGCTATATCAAAACCCCAACTGGCCGGAAGATTTTTCACCAGTTTATTCTCAAGGTTCCTGCCGTCGGTCCGATTATCAGAAAAGTAGTTGTCGCGCGCTTTGCCCGTACCTTCTCGGCACTTATCGGCGCTGGTGTATCGATCATTGAGTCAATGACGATTACCGCACATGCTCTTGGTAATACCGTATATGAGCAGGCCATGCTCGATGCTGTCGACAGGGTAAAAAATGGCGAACAGTTATCGCATGTTATCGATCAGAACCCTCTCTATCCATCAATCGTCGCTCAAATGCTCTCGGTCGGTGAGGAGACTGGTCAGACTGAAACCGTCCTCGTTAAGGTTGCGGATTTTTATGATGAAGAGGTCGATACCGCAATCGGTAGCGTCAGTTCAATTATTGAGCCTGTTATGATCGTGCTGATGGGCGGTATGGTCGGCCTGATTGCCGCAAGCGTCATGGGTCCAATCGCAGGACTGGCACAAAATATTCAAGGGTAGGGACCTATACTAGGAGCATAAGTATTTTCATGATACAATAACAGCTAAGTAACCCCGTGGGCATCATGACAAAGTTATTCTACAAAGACAAACCACTCATTGGACTCGATATCGGTAGTACCGACATGAAAGTGATGTCTATTGATCTCGAGAAGCAGTTCGTCACAGGCTATGGTGTTATCGATCTTGATCCCTTACAGATTCGCAAGGCATTTGATGATAACAATGACTACCTCCTCAAGAACCTGCGGACATTGCTTGAAAACAAACTCGTCGGCAATCTTATTAGTGACAGAGTTGTTATAGGCATTCCAACCTCACGAACATTCTCGCGTACATTCACCGTTCCTGCAGATTCAGAAAAAACACTCGACGATGCTGTAGCCATAGAGGTAGGTCAGTATATTCCCCTTCCTATGTCTCTGCTATACATTGATTACGAAATTATCGAACGCAACGAGAAGGTACTGACTGTCATCATGAGTGCAGTGCCCCGAAAACTTGTTGATAACACTCTTGCAGCATGCGAGTCACTCGGATTGTCAGCGACAGTTGTCGAGCCGGCCATCAATGCTGTCGCAAGAGTTCTTAAGACCAATGAGCGCGGCTATCTTCCTACAGTCATCGTTGACATTGGTGCTGCAAATACCGATATTGGCGTTCTCGATGGCTCTGTGCGTATCACTGGCGGTATCACTACTGGCGGCAACACTTTTACGCTTGATATCGCAAAGAAACTTGGTGTCACGCTCGAAAACGCCCATCAACTAAAAGTCCTCAATGGTCTTGCACCAGGTCCAAAGCAAGCAAAACTCACCGCTGCGCTTCGTCCAGCCCTCCGTAATATAATGACCGAAACCAGGAAAGTCATCCGCTACTACAATGAACGCCTCTCTAATGATCGTCGACTTGAACAAATCCTTATTGTAGGCAGTGGTAGTAATGTACCGGGTATTGGTGATTTCTTTACGAATGAACTTGTCATGCCAGCGCGTACAGCAAATCCATGGCAGGACCTTAACTTCGGTGAACTGCCCCAGCCTGCAAAGCAGTTTCGTTCACGCTATATTAGCGTCGCCGGACTCGCAAGTGTTGGAAAAGAGGATGTCTGGCAATGATTAATCTTCTCCCGAACGACGTCAGACAAGATATCAAGGCAGCTCGCATGAATGTCATTTTACTGCGTTACAATATCGTTACCTTTGCAATTGTTCTCATTATTATTGGACTCTGCCTCGCTTTTTATGTGTTCCTTAGCGTGACACAGTCATTTGCTGTTACTAATAACCAAGAGAACCAAGAAAAGGTACAAGAGCTCAATGACGTAAAGGCAGCAGCAGACGAATACCGAAAAAACCTAGCGACAGCAAAGAGTATATTTGACAATTCTACGAAATACACCGAGGTCGCTATCGCAATCACAAAACTACTACCTAGCGGCGTCGTGCTTGATCAACTCAATATTACTGAAAGTAACTTTGGCGAGCCTGTACAGTTTGCCGCACATGCAAAGTCATTTGACCATGTACTCAAGCTTCAGTCAAACTTTCAGCAATCCGAACTATTCTCGGAACCATTCATCCAAAATCTTTCTAATGGTGCCGGTGGTGGCGGAGAGGGATCTGACTCCAGCGGCTCTACCGATTCTAGTGGATCAAATAGCGCTTATCCGGTCAGCTTCACGATTAGCGCCCGACTCAATAAGGTGGTAGGGCAATGGTAGAAAAACAACTCAAGGCCCTCACGCCCCCAAAACTCCGCATCATACTCATTGCTATGATGGTACTTCTTCTGGTCGCAGGTGGTGGTATATTCTGGTACTTGCGTTCACAACTTGTTAGTTTCGCCCATGAGGTACACGAGGCAGATATCGCTGCCGAGGAAAGCAATGCTAACATTACCCAGCTTCAAAATCTTCAACGAGTACTTGAGAAGAATGAAGTTGCTATTAATAGAGCAGATCGACTCGTGCTCGACAGTAGTCTCGCCACCTACCAGGACACGCTCATTAATGAAATCACGACATTCGCCGAAAAGTCTGGCCTCAAGGTATCTTCTTTTTCATTCAATCCTTCCGGAGACAGCTCGGCAAACGTCGCTGGCATCAAAACGACCACCGTGACAGTAACCTTGAGTGATTCGGCTAGCTATCGTGAAATTATGGAGTTCATGCATTATATCGAATACAGCTTGATACGGATGCGCACCGATGGGCTTGCTATGACAAGTGGGTCAAGCGGGAGTGACAAGTCTGAGCTAAATATATCGTCAATTTCATTAGAGGTATTTATCAAATGAATCTACGTCCCCAGCTATTCACAAACTTTCTAAAACGGCATCATCCTGTTATTTTTACAGTAATTGCCCTCCTTATCCTATCCGGAGTTATCCTCTCGCTCTATCTAGTGATCGACCAGACACTCAACCAAGATGCGCAACCAGAGGCAGACATTAGTAGCGATTTTGACGAAAAGACAATCGAGAATATTCGACAATTACAGACAAGTAAGGACGCGAAGTCAACCCTAGAGCTTCCCTCTTCTAGATCGAACCCTTTTACCGAATAGCCCAGTCATTGGTATACTATAATTATGCTTGTCAGCGAATCACAACTTATTGATCTACCTATCATGAGTCTGCAGACAGGCAAAGAGATCGCTCGAACAGAAAGCGCGATCATTAACCCGCACAATTTATCAATCATTGCCTATCAAGTCAGCGGTAAACAGTTAGATTACGATCCATCCTATCTCCGCATCGCTGACGTACGTGAAATTGGTTCTGTTGGAATGATCGTTAATGACAGTGATGAACTCGTCGTCGATGATGATATAGTTTCTGAAAAGCCAATCTATGAGATGGCATATGAGCTGAAAGATAAGCCAGTTATTAACGAAGATAAGAAAAAGATTGGCAAAGTCGAGGATTACATTGTTGAAGTTGACAGTTTCGTCATCCAACAACTCGTGGTACGGCGCCCCCTTCTGCAAAGTTTCCACAACGATGAACTAGTTGTTCACCGGGGGCAAATTGCTGAAGTGACCGATGACATGGTCATTATAAAGTCAGGGAAGCACAAAACAGGAGCAAAGACGCGCCACAACAGGCAATACGCCAACCCATTTCGCCAATCATCGCCACAACCAGAGGCAATTAGATCGAAAGATTAATCGCTACTACTAGCTAACGCCTGTTTAATGTCGTCATACGAAAATCCCTGACGAGCAAGGTAGGCAACAAGCTTCTGTTCATCAGTATATTTACCAGCTTTTTTGATAATTATTTTTTGTAGCTCTTCAGTATCATTTCTACTAGATTCTCCTAGGCATTGCTCAATGATAGTTTTATCAACACCTTTCGCCATTAGCTCGGCTTGTAGTTTGCGCCGACTCGTACCTTTGCGCTGATTGCGATTCTCTACCCAAAACCGAGCAAACTTTTCATCGTCGATATAACCCTTTTCGACCAAACGATCAAATACACGCTGAGTTACTCCTTTGCTGACACCTTTTCGCTCTTTCAGTTCACCCGTTTGTCTACTCTTGTATTTTTTACTCAGTGTCTTGCGATATAGGTAGTCTCGCACCTCGCGCGACGAATGTGGCCGCATTAAACAGTATTCCAATGTACGAGCATAAAGTTTACCAAACTGACTCTCCGTCTCAAATTCAGCAAGCTCTTGTTCGGTATACTCCTTGCCGACCCTTATCCCTAAATCACCGATCTGAAAAATGTTCAAACTAAACCGGTATTTTCCATCGACCATCACGTTCACCCGGTTCGGATCTTTTTGCTGTGCAGTGATTGCCGTTATCTTCATTATATGATGCGCCTGAGGTTCATCAGTAGCAGTGCAAAATATGGGTCACCATGGGGAACTATCTTATTCTTGCTCGTATCTGATATGCGTTCCTGAAATTCTTCCAAGGTAACCCATTCTAGACTCTCGACTTCTCCGTCCTCAAATCGAAACTGTGCATCATTGGTTAGTTTATAGAGATATACCCAATCAAACTCCGTATCACGGATTGATGCACGAAGGCTGAACACAAAATAGAGGTCATCTGCATTAATGCCCAAACCTACCTCTTCTTCAGCTTCACGGACTGCAGTCTCGATAGGTGACTCGTTAGCGTCAATGTGTCCAGCAGTAGAAATATCATAGTAACCTGGCCATGATTTTACTGATGCTGAACGTTTTTGGAGAAGTAGTTCCGTCGTACCGTTATTCTCTCGCCATATCCATACGTGTGACGCCCCCACGATAAGTGATGGGTTTTTATTAATTTCTCCTTTGTCCGCAGAATGACCCGACAGTGAAGCCCCGTTATTTGAATAGACTTGCCATGGTTCGTTATGCATAAATCTCCTACTTCCAAGATCTTTTATTGTTTTTTTCTTCCTTCGAACGCAGAGCCTCGTCAATATCAATATCGAGTTTATTCGCGACGACAGAAAGCAGCCAGAATATATCGGCAATTTCGTGCTTTAATTCCAACCGGTCAGAGTCTGTCGCACTCTTGACGCCCGTCACTGGCCGCAGCGCTTTTGCAAGTTCACCAACTTCCTCGACCAACAAGATAAACTTGTCCTGTAAGGACTCGTCAGCAAATCCACGCTCGATTATCTTTTGCTCGATATACGCCTGCCACTCAGTGAGCGTAGCGTCGGTTCTCGGTCCAGTTGTCACCTACACCTCTTCTTCAGCTACTTTGTCGCGAACTTTCTTTTCGATTTCCGTCAGAACTTTTGGGTTTTCCTTTAGATATTTTTTGACAGATTCACGACCCTGGCCGATTTTTTCGTCAGCATAGTCGAACCAAGCACCAGACTTACCAACCACTGCATGCTGAACAGCCAGATCAAGTACGTCACCTGTTTTTGAAATACCTTCGTTATACATGATATCGAATTCAGCAACCCTAAACGGTGGCGCAATCTTATTCTTAACCACCTTGACCTTTGTTCGATTACCCACAATGTCTTCGCCACTCTTTATTTGCCCAATACGCCGAATGTCTAATCGAACAGATGAATAAAACTTCAATGCATTACCACCCGTTGTGGTCTCGGGGTTACCAAACATCACACCAATCTTCATGCGAATTTGATTGATAAAGATAACAGTCGTCTTTGACTTGTTAATAATACCCGTTAGCTTCCGAAGTGCTTGACTCATGAGTCGAGCCTGCAGACCCATATGGCTGTCACCCATATCACCATCGATTTCGGCCTGCGGCACCAACGCCGCAACCGAATCAACAACAACTAAGTCGACCGCACTGCTGCGAACCAGTGTCTCAGCGATTTCCAATGCCTGCTCGCCATTGTCCGGCTGCGATACAAGTAGATTGTCAGTATCAACACCGAGCCGCTTGGCGTAAGCTGGATCTAGTGCATGCTCAGCATCAATAAATGCTGCGGTACCACCCTCTTTTTGGATCTGTGCAATCGCATGAAGGGTAAGTGTCGTCTTACCCGAGCTCTCTGGACCATAAATTTCGATAATGCGCCCCTTTGGGTATCCGCCGCCGAGGGCCAGATCAAGACTTAACGCACCCGATGGAATCAATTCAACATCAGCTTTCTGCGCTTCACCCAATTTCATAATTGATCCATCACCAAATTGCTTGGTGATTTGATCCATCGCTAGACCCAGTGCCTTTAGCTTGCCGTCACCTTGTCCGCTCCCCGCATCAGTCGCGGCTGATTTATCGGTTTTTTTTGCCACGTCAGTACTCCTCCGTATTAGTAGTTCTTTTTATTATACCAAGCCGATATTTGATATAATAGTGCTAATGGGTTTATCACGAAAAAACGCGCAGACAGGCTTTACGGTCATTGAGTTACTTGTCGTTGGCACTGTTTTAGCGATCGCTGGAGTATTAGTCTATGTTCAAGTCAATAACCTCCAATCTGCAAACGAAGACTTCCAGCGAAAAACCGCGATCAATGCCATGCACTATGCCCTAGAAGAGGTCTACTACAAAGAACACCAAGCTTATCCAGCATCACTTAACGCCGCTACCCTTCCTTCCGTTGATCCCGACCTTTTTACTGATCCAGATGGCTTTACGCTCGGTAAAGACGTACTGAGCGAAGAAGAGCTAAAGGCGCTACTCGAAGATGGCGATGCAGATCAAAATACGCAAAAACGTCTAGATTCTGTCAGTATGGGCAAAAGTCCAAATTACCATTACGACGCAACGGATTGCGATATGAAAGGTAAGTGCCAGAGCTACACACTGCGTGCTGACCTCACACATGAAGCGGATTACGTCAAAGAAAGCCGACACGAATAATCGGTACTAGTCGTCACCAACAATGGGACGTCCGTTCTTGAACGCCTCAACTGCATTGTGCAGTTTTGCTGCTTGTTGTTTTGGATTCTCGACATAATGAAACCGATATGTCGTTTCTTCCCCCTCCGTGCTGAGACGTAACGATCCGTAATTCAGAA
>CETZ01264343.1_pt1 | contig 12172 bp, 8 predicted proteins | sample 531441 | NCBI WGS metagenome assembly CETZ01 (sample SAMEA2623098, study PRJEB7988) | marine metagenome | isolation source: saline water (ENVO:00002010), including | reverse complement strand
AAGAATACCGGGGTATTATTGCCTACCAGGTCCCAGTTACCGTCTTCGGTATAGAATTTTACCGCAAAACCCCTGGGGTCGCGCTCTGTATCGGCAGATCCTCTCTCACCACCCACGGTGGAAAAGCGGGCAAATACACGGGTTTTCTTACCTACTTTGGAAAAGACCTTGGCCCGGGTGTACTGTGAAATATCGTTGGTAACCGTAAAGGTTCCGAAGGCGCCTGAGCCTTTGGCGTGTACCACCCGCTCCGGGATGCGCTCCCGGTTAAAGTGCGCCATTTTTTCGTGCAATATATAGTCCTCCAGTAAGATAGGGCCTCTGGGACCAGCCGTTTTGGAGTTTTCGTTTTCCGTATAGGGACGTCCCGAAGCGGTGGTGAGTCTCTTATGATCTGACATATTGTGTAGTTTTTGAATTCCTTAGTAAAATAACAGGTATCGCTAAAGAAGTTCAATAGTTTACACTTAACAATTATAGATTGAATCTATTAAAATAAATATTAAATAGGTCTAGTCTACTTGATTAGGGTAAATCCTACGTAGGCACAGATGCCCATATTCTGCACCACGTTGTCTCGCTCGCGGTAGGTAGAAATATTAGCCAACGCGTATTGTGCCGAAAGGCCAAAGACCAACCGTTTTACGTGCAGACCGGCTCCTGCACTTAAGCCATAATCGGGACGCAATAACAAATCGCTCTGCGGGTTGTTGCCCCAATGGATTTCCTCTTCAGCTGTGTATTCCTGACCTCTGAATTCGGCTTTGGAATATACCTTACCGGAAATACCGTAGCCAAAATAACCACCCATTAGCAGGTAAAAACGCAACTCCTGGTGTGGGAATGAGAATTTCATGTGTATAGGCACCTCGAGGTAATGGAGTGACATCTTTTCGAGGTATTCATATTCCTCCCAGGTTGGAATGTTGCGGGTTTCGTCAATTCGATATCCCTTGGTTATATAAAAGGCGCCCGTTTCAATACTGAAGTTTTCGCGTTTGGTAAAAAACTCGAGTGAAAAACCAGCCATAAGGCCGGGACTTAACTTAAAATCATTACTGTATTTATGATACTCGTCTTTAACAAACATCTTTGAGGCGTTAAGACCGGTTCTGATACCCAGGCTTTGAGCTTCCAGTGATAGTGGAAGCCACGAAATGAAAAGGCCAAATACTATGGCTTGAAGAAATTTCATGAAACGTAAAATCGGTTAAGGTGATGCAGTTTTTTTTGCGGCTGCAAATAAAGGTCATTTTTGATAGATGATCACATCGCCTATAGCTGGCTTTTGTCTTGGCAATTTGCCCCTTTTAGCATCATCTCCGTTTCCATGATCTTGATTGATCATGTTCAAACATGCAGATCAGTATCTAACGTAGATAGGCGTTTGGATCTTTTTAATACAGCTAAGTTGTTCCTAACGAGTGATCATTAACTGCCGTAATGCTCCAGTAGGTCGTGGAGATCATCCAGGGTATTGGCTTCGGAGGCCGGTTTATCCTGCCGCCAGCGCTTCATGCGCGGAAAGCGGAGTGCTACTCCGGACTTATGCCTTTTGGATCTTTGTATACCTTCAAAGGCAATCTCAAAAACCAGTTCAGGAGTTACGCTTCGTACCGGTCCAAAGCGCTCTATAGTATTCCGTTTTACAAAGGCATCCACCTTGCGGAATTCGGCATCGGTAAGGCCGGAATATGCTTTGGTGAAAGGTACCAGTTCATCTTCCTTCCAAACCGCAAAGGTATAATCGGTATACAAATTAGCCCTGCGGCCGTGGCCACGCATGGCGTAGATCATCACTGCATCAATGGTCAGGGGTTCTACTTTCCATTTCCACCAGTCGCCCTTTTTACGGCCCACCTGGTAGCTTCCTTTCCGGTTCTTGAGCATAATACCCTCTGCCTGCACGTCCCGGGAAGCCGACCGGATTTTAGCCAGTTCTTCCCAATTTTCAAAATCTATCAATTCACTCAATTGCAGAAGGGGATTAACCGGTAAAGAGCGGTAGAGGGTTTCCAGTATCTGGCGTCTTTCTTCCTGGCTTTTGCTACGGAGATCTTTCCCCTGCCACTCCAGTAGATCATACATACGCATCACAACCGGTGCTTTTTTAAGGATAGCAGTACTTATTGTTTTACGTCCAATACGGGTTTGTAAGTCCTGGAAACCCAGTATTTGTCCGTCCTTAAAGGGTAGTATCTCACCATCCACTACCGTTCCGTCCGGCAACAATCCAGGCGCCAGGTCAAATTCCGGAAACTTGTCGGTGATCAGTTCTTCTCCGCGGGACCACAGGTAGTGTTGCCCTCCACGTACGATAAGCTGTCCACGTATGCCGTCCCATTTATGCTCAGCCAGCCACTCACCGGGTTCACCGATTTCTTCGGGGCCATTCTCCAGCGCATAGGCTAAATAAAAGGGATAAGGCTTGCTAAGGTCATCCTCTTTACGTTCTTCGAGGATGAGTTCCTCAAAATTTTCAACGGCCGGGCTCCAGTTTCCCATAATGCGGTGGGCCAGTTCATTTTCGTCTTTGCCGGTATGCAGGCTTAGCGCCCGCACCATAAGTTTTTGCGAAATACCCATGCGAAAACCTCCCATCATAAGTTTGTTGAAGACAAACTTTTCAAAGTCGTCCAGCCGGTTCCAGGCGTCTATAACCCGGCTTTTCCTTTCGCTTAGTGTACATTCTCCCAGGGCCATGATGTACTCCATCCAGTAGGTGAGGCTATGGTCCGAAGAAGTGAGTGGGGGAGGTAATACCTTGGAAATAGTTTCGGCCAGGTCACCCACAATGTGGTAGGTTTCCTCAAAGAGCCATGCCGGTAAGCCGGAGAGTTCTGCACACCATTCCCTAAGATCCGTACTACGAACGGAGCGCTTGGGTCGTTTGCCGGAAAGCAGCGCTATACACCAAATCTTATCGGCATCATCTGCCTGGTTAAAGTAATGCACCAGTGCATTTACCTTGGCATTGGTTTTGTTCGTTTCGTCTAGATTCCTGAAAAGTGAGGAAAAATGCTTCATCCTTTGTAGAAGGGTAATTCATGCTAATTTGTTCTCCGCTCTAATTAAGTTGTAAAATGATCTTATTTAAAAAGCAAGCTGGTTTGCCCTTACATCTTTGTTTTTTCTTTTACATCTTGCAGTATTCCTTTAAGGCATGAGCAGATCCATTAAAGTTTTTATTGTAGATGATGAACCCAGGGCGGTGGATACCCTGAAAAAAGCCCTGCAAACCTTTTTTGATGGAATAGAGGTAGTGGGTGAAGCCAACAGTTTGGAAGAAGCCTATAATGGTATTCTGGCCAGTAGGCCGGAGTTGGTTTTCCTGGATATTGAAATGGGTACAGAAAGTGGCTTTCAACTGTTGGAAAGGTTTGACCGCGTGGACTTTCACGTGGTTTTTGTTACCGCTCATGAGGAGTTTGCCCTTAAGGCGATAAAATTCTCAGCCCTGGATTACCTTATTAAGCCGGCTGGGATCAGTGAACTCAAATCCATTCTGCAAAAAGTGAAAGAGGGGCAGGCAGCTGGCCAGGAAAATATGAAGGTGCGGCATATGTTCAGCAACTTCCTGTCCAGGGATAAAAGCGAGCATAAGATCACCCTTTCCGTGGCGGAAGGGTATGAATTTATCAAAGTGGATGATATCCTCTACCTGCGGGCAGATGGCAGCTACACGGATTTCTTCCTGAAAGATGCCACCCAGCTTACCACCTCCAGGAATCTGAAGTTTTTTGAAAGCATCCTGGAAGGCTATGGGTTTTACCGTATTCACAACTCTACCATCATCAACCTTAAGTATATAAAGCGCTTTAACCGGAGTTCCGGGGGATATATTGTGATGGAAGATGATACGGAATTCAGCATTTCCAAAAGCCGCAAGGATGAGTTTATGGAATTGCTGGCCCTGAGATGAAAACCTACAACGGTAGCCCCAAAGGGTTCAACTACAAAGTAAAGCCATAAGAACCCTCTTAAATATACTTTCTTTATAGTATGAATAAGCCGTTTTCTTTAATCGTTACCCTGGTCACCCTCTTGCTACATGGCACTTTGGTACTGGCTCAGAGCCGGGAGGAGAAAATGGATAGCCTATGGCAGGTGGCCCATACGCAAACCGATAGCCTGATGAAGGGCGAAATGTTGCTTCGGTACGCAGAATACCTTAATTCCGGCTCTACGGATGAAGCCCTGGCGTTTACGGATTCACTGGCCAGGGTATACCATAAGCAGAGGGATACCATTAATGAGGGCAGGGCCCGTTCCATGAAAACCTGGTTCCTCAATTTTCAATCGCGGTACGAAGAAGCCATAAAAGAAGGACATGAGGTGCTGGAGGTACAAAGGCATATTGGTGATACCCTCGGTATGGCCAGTACCCTTAATCGCATCGGAATTTCATACCTGTATTTTGAGAGGTATGATGATGCCCATGCCTACCTGGAAAAGGCACTGGATATTTTCAGCCGGTATAGGGATACAGCCCGAATGGATATGATACTAAACAACCTGGGGGTGGTTTGTTCCCAGCAGGCTAATGAGGAGGAGGCGATCCAATACTACAAGCGCTCCCTGCAACTGCGCTTAAAACTGGGCGATTATTACTGGATAGCCTTTTCGTACAACAACATTGGCGATTCTTACAAGTCCATGGAAGAGTTGGATAGCGCACAGTATTACCTCCTCAAATCAGTGGAGATCTTTAAGACCAAAACCGTGCATAAAACGGTCCCGGCCCTGGTAAGTGTAGGCATAAGTGAACTGTATTATTTGATGGAGGATTACGAAGAAGCCTTGCCGTGGGGAGAGAAGGCACTGCGTGAAGCTGCGAAAATCAATCATACAGAAGTGGTATTGGGAGCCCGAAAAATATTGGCTGAGATACTGTTTAAAATGGGTCGGTTTGAACAGGCATACCTTATGAATGAGGCCTACCAGGAACTGCAGGCGGAAAGCGATAGCGCCAACAACTTTGCCAGGGTAGCGGAAATTGAAGCACGCTTTAAGAATGCTGAGAAGGAAACAGAAATAGCCCGCTTGCAATCGGAAACCCTACAGGCCCGGAACAAGGCTCAAAAACTGTGGATTATTGTTTTAGTAACCGCGGTTGTGGGTGCGCTCATTGTATTCCTGATCATTTTCTGGTATCAGAGAAAGTTGCAGAGGAATGCTTTGGAACAATCGGAATTAAAAGCAAGGGTTTCAGAGATTCGGATGCAGGCTTTGCGGTCGCAGATGAACCCTCATTTTATTTTCAACTGCATCAACACCACCCAGAATTTTGTGCTGAATTCAGACAAGAAGGCGGCTTATGAATACCTGGCCCAGTTTGCGAGGTTGCTGAGGATGGTGCTGGAGAATTCCGGTAAAAGCAAGGTGTCCCTGGAAGATGAAATGGAGCAGTTACGGCTTTATATAGAACTGGAAAGCATACGGTTTGAAGGTAAATTTGAGTATCACATTCAACTGGCGCCTGAACTGGAGAGTGGGGTGTTTGAGATTCCGGGTATGGTATTGCAACCACTTGTGGAAAATGCCATACTGCACGGTTTGCTAAACCGTAAGGACGATAAGGGCAGGCTGGAGATCCGGCTGGAGAAAGATAAAGACCTTATTCACTGTGAAGTAACGGACAATGGGGTAGGACGCATAGAAGCCAGCCGCATCAAAGGCCGAAAAACCGAACATTACCAGTCAACAGCTCTGCCCAATATCCGGGAACGTCTGGATATCCTGCAACAGGAAACCGGCCAGGTACTGCACCTGGAAGTAAGGGATCTTGTGGAAGGCGAAAATGCGTTGGGCACCGCGGTACATCTTTGGTTGCCGTATTCCTGAACATCAATAGTAAACCAATTTTGGTAAACTATTAGCCCAAACCGGTCATTGGTAAAAAATGCTGCTTTTTGCTTAATAGGGATGGTAGTTTTACTATGAATTCTAAAATCAACCCAGGATCCTATGAAAAAGAAGATTCCACCTTTTATCGTTTTAATAGCTCTGATGATCAGTGTGCAAAGTATGGCCCAGCAAACCGGTAGCTTTAATACCCAGGTTACCATCATGGGGCAAAGCCGCACCCTGGCGTGCTATGTGCCCACCAATTATGACCCTAATGTGTCGTATCGTTTAATGATTGGCTTACACGGACTGGGTGATAACGGCAATGCCTACCGTAATGCTCTTATAACCGTATTGAAGTGGCCTTCCATATTTCCCAATACCATTTTCGTATTCCCTGATGGAGGTACGGATGCCAATAGTGATTTTTACGTGCCTGCCGGTGATGAGATCATTATTGACTCAGCCCGGAGTTTTGCCATGAGCAACTACAATATTGACAACGACTTTGTGGTACTGCAAGGCTTTTCGCTGGGTGGAAGAAGTGCTATAAAATATGGACTCGATCACCCTACGGAGTTCAAGGGGCTATTATTGAACACCCCTGCCTTTCAGGGCAAGAATGATGTGCAAAACCACCCCGTTTCAAGCTTGCAATTCAACTATGCCAATGCCTCCCAGCTGCCTATATACCTCACCGTAGGCGACCAGGATTTCTACTATCGCATACTTGGACCAGCTGTAAAGAAACTGAAAATGAACGATGCGGTTATCCGGTATCTGCCGGTAGCCGGTTTGGGACATTCCATTCCGGATAGTGCAAAGGTGGTTCCCAGCTTTACCTTTTTTGAACATCCCGAGGTGGCAGATTTTGACCTGGACCTTTTTGATATTGAGCTTTCCCAACACACCTGTGATGCAAGCATTACACCCGCCTGTTTTGTTCAGAACCGGGGCTCTGCACCGGTTACCTCTGTGGAGGTGGACTACCAGTTCGCGGGTGGTAGCGGAACGTATACCTGGACAGGCTCTATCAATGCCTATGAGCATGCCCGTATAGACTTGCCCAGCATGGTTACAGCGGATGGTGAGCAGGCTCTGCAATTGAGTATTGGTAAGGTAAACGGGACTGAAAACGATACCGTGGTCCTGAACAATCAACGCAATGATACCATATCCGTGGACCTTATTGCGGAGAGTACTCCCTTAAACGAAGGCTTTGAGAGTGTACATTCGGATTGGGTGATTACGGAGACCGGCACTATTTTTCAATGGTCCCTGGATGATGAAGTAAGTCGGAGCGGGCAATATTCAATGGCAACCTTTAATACCATTCTGGCCATCTATACCTATGGGAATGTGGAAAGCTTTGAATCACCGGTAATGGATTTAACAAACACAATAGGTAATAAACTCACGTTTGATGTGGCTTATAATTACCATAAGTATACACCACCATACTTTTTATCAGATACTATTTTTGCGGATACCCTGGAGGTGGTACTATCAACGGATTGCGGGCTTAGCTGGCAAAGCCTCTACAAAAAGGGAGGAGCAGAACTTGCTACCGTGCCTGATCCGATTGTCAATGCTTTGAATTTAAACCAGTGTTTTTTAATACCAGCCGATAGTTCGGAGTGGAGAACAGATACCATTGACCTTTCAGCTTATGATCAGGAATCATCTGTAATCATCCGTTTTAATTATATTTCAGGAGAGGGAGGATCTATCAACCTGGATAACATACATGTAAATGGCCTTAAGATAGGCTTGGTTGAAAATCCGGATAACCTTTTTAAGGTGTATCCCAACCCGGCCAGGGATTACTTCCGCATACAGGCGGGCTTGGAAGAAATAACCTCTTTGCGTATATGGGATATGGGAGGTAGCCTTGTTTTGCAGGATGATCAAACGCAAGAACCCGATACCGAAAGACAGTTGGATATAAGTAACTTGCCAACCGGACTTTACCAGTTAGAGGTGGAGGCAGACGGACAAAGGGGTACAAGCAAACTGATGATCACTAAATAGAATAGGAAGCCCGGCAGATGCCGGGCTTTTTTTTGACTGTATCTGAAGTGTGCTTCACCAGCTTTTGTACTACTTTGCAGCTTAAAGCAAATGGGTATTGAACAGCGCCAGGTTTATAGAAAAGTCTAAACGTATGCTCACGTGGGAAGGCCGTTTACTTCGTAACCGGTTCAGGCGTTTGCTATATAAAGCTCCAAATCATAAATTCCTTTTTATCCTTTCCCCGCCTCATAGTGGCTCTACCTTGCTCAGTGAAGTACTTTCCCTCTCCGAAAATGTGAGTGAAAATAATCCGGTAGGTACCCGTGAGGGGCAGCAATTACCGGAAGTAGCCCCTTTGCTGTTCCGGCAGTCCAGGCGCTGGGAGCCTGATTTTAAACCAGACTGGCCCCAAATCAAAAGAATATGGTTGAAATACTGGGATGTAACCCGTCCGGTCTTGCTGGAAAAAAGCCCTCCCAATATTGTCCGGGCCGCTGAGCTGTCAATCCACTTTGTTCCGGCCTTTTTCATTGTATTATACCGTAACCCCTACGCTCATTGTGAAGGGATGATGCGTAGGAATAAGGTTTCTGCCAGGGAGGCCGCAAGGGTTTCCATGCGCTGTCTTGACTTTCAACGGAAAAACCTGGAGCAATTGGATCGGGTGGTCCGTGTTTCCTATGAAGAGTTGACGGACCGTCCGGCTGAAGTCCTGGAGCGATTTAAACAGTTGCTACCCGAACTGGGCGACATTCGCCTGGAAGGACAAACCTTTTCAGCTCATAATTTCCTGAACCGGCAAATGGGCCTTAAAAACCTGAACGCGCAAAAGATTGAGCGCATACCCCAATCGGACCTCACGGTCATGAATGAGGTTTTCCGGCAACATGCAGAATTATTGGATTACTTCGGATATGTATTGATAGAGGATTAATTCCGCTTAATGCGTAACCTTGTGCCAGGCCTTCTGGAAGAGAAAAACCAGGTCCCGCCAATTCTTTGGAGCGTGCCTTGAGATCAGGTAGCGTGAATCACCGGCTTTTTTCAAAGGTACTTTCTGACCGTTATAGCTGCCCCACTCACGCTGGCCGGTGGCAATGTTGATCTGCGAGGCTACGGACCATTCACCCGTTACTATATTGGAGTGTGAAGGATTGTAATACAGGCAATCTTCAAAAAAATAATGGGTAACCTGAGAGAAACGGGTGCGTCCTTTCTGGCGGATGGGAAGCCCACCGTGTACCAGATTGGCGGCCCAGATGATCACATCACCCTTTTTGGCCCTTAATACCTCCGGTTCAGCCCCTATATCCTTGATCATGGCTTCCATAAAAGTTTCATAGTTGTCCTCATAAAACTGTACATCTCCAGCATGTTGGGCGGTCTCCAGCTGGTTCATGATCACAGAATAGTCGAAAATGGGCCAGCGTTGAGAACCAGGATAATATTGCAGGGTGCCATTGTCTTCATTGGTTTCTTCCAGGGCTACCCACACGCCAGCCAGGTAGCGTTGCGGCATGCTCTGGAAGTGGATGCTGTCCGAATGGGCTCTTTGCTGGGATCCGTATTTGAAATTCAGGGTTTGAAAAGGGATGGGTCTGCGGCCGTATAACATTTGCAGTGTATCCATTATTTTGGGGTCGGAGGCCAGTTGCTTAACAGCTGGCTTGGTTTGCCAAAGGTTGAGAGCCCGGTCTTTCTGCACTACGCCAAGCTGGTCGTAATGCTTATTCATTTCCTTCACCGCCTGGTCGATCAGGGTTTCATCAAACATACCGGAAAGAACCAGGAAACCATCGCGGTGATAGGTGCGGGCAAGTTCCGCATCTTCCGGGCTAAGGTTTTTTTTAGTGAGAAGTTCCTCAAAAAAGGGCGATTCCACCCAGGGCATATTCAATTCCATGGCTTACGGCTTTGAAAGCTGGAAGATAGAATTTTTGAAGCTAATCCTGAATGGATTTAATAGGCTCTTACGTTCTTCCCTTCGTAAAAATTCAAGAAAGCCCGGTTTACCACCCGCATACCGCCAGGGGTAGGGAAGTTCCCGGTAAAATACCAATCGCCCAGGTTATTGGGACAGGCCTCGTGCAGGTCTTCTATCTTCTGGAAGATAATCTTTACCTCGGCTTTCATATCCGGGGGTGTTAATAGCTGAGCTATCTTGTCCGAAATCTGTTCAGCAGAGAAGGGGGCGTAAATGTCTTTCACAAAATTCTGGATCTCTTCATCCGGAAGGTGCTTCTGGGCCTGGCATTTTTCGTAAACGTTGTCAATCACGTTATCCAGCCCGCTTTCCTTCAATAAGGATATAGCTGCACGGAAGGCTACAAAATCCCCCAGCTTGGCCATGTCTATACCGTAGCAATCCGGGTAACGGATCTGCGGGGCGGAAGAGACCACCACGATCTTTTTAGGATTCAGGCGGTCCAGGATCTTCAGAATACTTTGGCGGAGGGTAGTTCCGCGCACAATGCTGTCATCAATAACGACCAGGTTGTCATCCTTTTTCACCGTTTCATAGGTGATGTCGTAAACGTGAGAGACCAGATCGTCACGGCTGCTGTCCTCGGTGATGAAGGTGCGCATTTTTACATCCTTCCAGGCAATTTTTTCCACGCGTGGGCGGATAGAAAGGAGTTCATCCAGCTTACTGGCATCCAGCTCACCCTCGTGTTTCAGGATCTTATCCCGCTTTACGTGGTTGAGGTAGCTCTCCATACCCTTTACCATGCCGTAAAAGGATATTTCGGCCGTATTGGGGATAAAGGAAAATACGGTGTGCTTCAGGTCATGATCCACCTCGTTCAGTATGGCCGGACAAACCCTTTGCCCCAGCTGGATCCGTTCGCGGTAAATATCCGAGTCATTTCCCCTGGAGAAGTAGATACGCTCAAAGGAGCAAGCCATACGTGGCAAAGGCTTACGGATCTCTTTCAGGGAAGTGCTGCCATTCTTTTTAATGATCAACGCATGTCCTGGTTTAACCTCCTTGATCTCCTTAAAGGGAACGTTGAAAGCTGTTTGTATCACCGGGCGCTCGGAAGCGGCTACGGTTATTTCATCATCATCGTAAAAGAAAGCCGGACGGATACCGGAAGGGTCGCGAAGCACAAAGGCATCCCCGTGCCCGAAAAGGCCGGCCATGGCATAGCCACCATCCCACTTTTTGGCGCTTTTACGCAGTATTTTGGCAATGTTTATTTCGTCAGCAATGCGTTGGCTTACATCTTTTTTGGCAATACCCTGTTTCTTGAATTTACGGTATAGCTTTTCGTTCTGCTCGTCCAGGAAGTGACCTATCTTTTCCAGTATAGTAACGGTATCCGCTTTTTCCTTGGGATGTTGGCCCAGATCAACCAGGTGGTTAAAAAGCTCATCCACATTGGTCATATTAAAGTTGCCGGCCAGGATGAGGTTGCGGCTTACCCAGTTGTTTTGGCGCAGGAAGGGGTGGCACTGCTCAATAGAGTTGCCACCGTAGGTTCCGTAGCGGAGATGGCCCAGGTACAGTTCCCCCACAAAAGGGAGATTTTCCTTAAGCCAGGCAGGATTCTGGAGTTTTTCCCGGTCATCACCAATACCTTCGTGAATGCGTTGGTTTACCCTTTGAAAAAGATCCTGGATAGGTGTTTTATCATTGGAGCGGTAGCGGCTGATGTAACGTGTTCCGGGAGGCATATCCAGCTTGATGTTGGCCAGCCCGGCACCATCCTGCCCCCGGTTGTGCTGCTTTTCCATGAGCAGGTACATTTTGTTTACCCCATAAAGGGCCGTACCATACTTTTCCAGGTAATAATCCAGTGGTTTTTTGAGACGAATAAGTGCTATACCGCACTCATGCTTTATGGCATCACTCATGAAAAAACTCCTTGCTAAAAATGAGGGGCAAAGTTACGGGTTTTTGCTGACCTTCTGCTCAGCTTCATCAACCCCGTCTATGGTGAACCGACTTTTATCAATATCAAGCCATTCCAGGGTAGAATTGCAAAAAATATCTTCTACTACCGAAGGCTCCAGGTCCATTTCATTGATGAACTGCCCGATCTCCAGGTCGCCTAGCGGGAATGGATAATCGGAACCCAGGGTTACTCTTTTGGAGCCCTGCATCTTCAGGATGTATTCCAGCATCAGAGGGTCATGGGTAATGCAGTCTACCCAAAAATCACCAATGTAGGCCCGGGGGTTTACGTTGTTGTGGATGGCCACCAGGTCAGGGCGGCAGTTAAAACCGTGTTCCACCCGGCCAATGGTTGGCAGGAAGGAGCCACCTGCGTGGGAGAAGCACACCCGCAGTTGGGGTAGTTTTTCAAAC
>CETZ01032399.1_pt1 | contig 12222 bp, 8 predicted proteins | sample 531441 | NCBI WGS metagenome assembly CETZ01 (sample SAMEA2623098, study PRJEB7988) | marine metagenome | isolation source: saline water (ENVO:00002010), including | reverse complement strand
AAAAACACTAATAAAATCTTTAAATAATTATCCAATATCTTTTTTTACTATCCCATCAATTGCATTGTAAGCTGATAAAATAGCCCCTTCTTGCCAACCCTGAAGAATACTAAGATGCTCACCTGCAAAGAAAATATTATCATCAGGATTCAAAAGTACATTGGGTGTTGAATAACCATAAGCACCCATTTGATAGGGAACTTTTAACCAAGATACGCTAATTCCGTGAGTAACTTCTGACGTATACTCCGAATGCAAAATACTTCCTTGAGTCATTGCTGCAGTAATTCTTTGTTGAGGAGTTTGATTAGCGAAAGAATTGGCAGCCGTCGCTCCCCATATATACGCGCCAACTAATATTCCTTTCGATTTTCCAAAGCCAAAACTTGGGTACCAGATTTGCGTAATATCCTGATCTGTCCATGAAATTCCCCCGTAAATATTATGATCCTTTTCCCAAAAACGCTTTGACTGAAAAGCAAGTTTTGCAGCAGAAGAATAGCCAAAATTACTGATTTCCTGTTGAAATTCTGAAGAAAAATCATTCGGGATATCTTTTAAAACCGGGGCTGGTATAGTGCAAACGCAATAATCTACTTCAAGACTTGTCATGATGCTGGACTTTTCATAAACAACACGAACACCATTCACAATTTTTCTTATTTCTTTGACAATTGATTCATACTGAATATCGCTTCCAACCTGATTTTTAAAAGCATCCGCAATACGATCCATTCCCCCGACTGGTTGTAACATTGTAGCTTGTTGATTTAAGCCATGGAAAAAATCTAATCTAGCTTGCCATATGGGTTCGCTAATCAGTTCTTGGATTTGCCTTGGAGTCAAGGACTCATCTCGTTGGCGACTACCTTTATCTTCCTGCCCGGGAAAACCTGCTCGACTGGAGCCTGTATAAGTATAATTGGAACCTAAATCCCCAAACCTAGTTAACATTTGCAATATTTGTGTTTTATCAGTCGCTGATAATTCTTGATCAAGGGCATTTTGATTTACCGCGAAAGATAGAAGTCTTCCAATATGGCCACGACTATCTGCCAAAATACTTCTTGCGATTTGGGGTTGACCGCCAAATGATGAAGTCGAATGAATTAGTGCGGCACGATTGTCATTAACGAAAGTCTCGAGTTCCACATTAAATTCACGACAATAGGAAATTAGAAATTCATGGTGATGTGAGATTCTAGCTGGACCTGGGTTAAAATACAGATCATCATCTACATCGAATAAACATGTCTGATTTGAATCTGTTTCGACAATTGTATCTCCACTCCTAATGGTACGGTTACGCCCTCCTGCTCTATTTGTAGCTTCTAAAATAGTGCAGCTATATCCTAACTTTTTCATTTCATAGGCAGTAGTCATACCGGCAATACCTGCTCCAAGTATTACCACTGATTTTCCTGACCCTATGTTATTCTGCCAATCCCCAGGGCGAGGAGACTTTAAGGCTGGTGAATTAGAGGAAGTTGATGATGAATTAGTTGTTAAAGATTGTCCCGATACCGATGGACTTCCTCCTCCCGCTGATGATGAACCACAACTAGAGGTAGAAATAGATATACCCATTGCAGCCATTGCACGTAACATAGCACTACTTCCTGCAACTCTACCAATTGAAGTTAGAAATTCTCTTCTAGCTATACCTTTTTTTTTCAAAACTATTATTTCTCCCGTTAAAAAGATGTAAGGATAATTTGGTACCAAGAAATAAGTTTCACATCTTTAACAATAGGACTTTGATTTTATAAATATTACGTGAAATTTCACATAAATGTTGAGTTATTGGAAACGTTCACATATTTTAAATATGATAAAAATAAATAACATTAAATATAAACCTATAAATCATAAAAAATTATTTTTTGGAGATAAATTATGCGTTTTAACAAAATATTACTGTTGTTAACCTGCATCATATTGGGTGGCATGGGAACCACAACAGTAACACTTGCAGATGACAATGATCAGGTAAAACTTACATTTTTAGGGACAGGCGCACCAAGACCTTCTCATGATCGTTATGGCCCTGCAATTCTCCTTGAAGCGGGCAAGCACAAAATTCTCGTAGATGCAGGTCCTGGATTGCGTGAAAGATTATTTCAAGCGGGAGGATTTGAATTAGTTACAGATATACATCAGGTTTTAATAACCCACTTACACTATGATCATACAATCGGGTTACCTAACCTCTGGCTGACAGGATGGCTGTTTGGACGAAAAACAAATATGGAAGTCTATGGCCCGATGGGCACATCAAAATTAATGAATCATTTTGAAGATGCTTATGATTGGGACTTAAGATATCGATATCTTACGAATGTCCATAAAGAAGGTTCTGATTTAATATCTTATGATGTAACTCCAGGAGTTATTTTTGATGAGGATGATCTGAAAATCACTGCTTTTAAAGTTGAGCATATGCCAATAAATATTGAGACCGGAGAGCTTCTAGGTCTGGAAGGCGCAACTCTTGGGTATCGAATTGATTATAAAACCAGATCAGTTCTATTTTCAGGTGACACGAGATCAACTCCAGATAGTGACATTATAAAATTTGGAAAAGGAGTGGATGTACTAATTCATGAAACCCAAGTCCCTTCTCCAGGAACTTCTAAAGAGGCTTTACTAGCAAACGTCAGTATGTCTGTCCATTCAACTCCAGCTCAGGTTGCCTATGTCTTCAACAAAACACGGCCGCGATTGGGTATTTATTCCCACATTATCCCTCCGGAAACGACTAAAGAACAACTCATAAGTATGACTGATTATGATGGCGAAATGAACGTTGCCGAAGATTTAATGACTATAACAATTGGTGATAAAATTACCTTTGGTAGAGCAGAAAATATTGGCAACACTATCTTCACAAATTCTGATGTAGTGGATGAATAATCATAGAGAAGAATGAAAATTGGCCAATAAGAAAATTCGCATGACAACATGGTCTAATCGACCAGCCTTCCTGTTAGCAACCGTTGGCGGTGCTGTGGGATTAGGTAATCTGTGGCGCTTTCCTTATATTGCGGGTGAGAATGGTGGTGGTGGTTTTGTTTTAATCTATTTAGCCTTTGTTTTTTTACTCGGTTTGCCGATTCTCTCCAGCGAACTGCTCATTGGGAGAAAATGCCACAAGAGTCCTCTTAATTCAATGAGAGAGCTTGTATCTTCCCATGATGCCAACTCGTTGTGGAAATCCATCGGTTGGATGAGTATTTTATTGCCTTTTGTAGGATTTAGCTATTATGTTGTGGTTTGTGCCTGGTCCATTGACTATCTTTATTTGGCTCTGATGAACTCATTTCATGCGGTTGATGGCAGCAGTTCGGCTCAACTCTTTAATGAACGAACCAGTCATTCATCTTTACAGATTCTCCTCAGTGGTTTATTCATTTCGATGACTGTGTGGGTTATTGCTCAAGGCGTAAATAATGGCATTGCCAGAATTTCTAAAATCTTAATGCCACTATTGTTTCTCTTAATCATAATTTTAGTAATCTACGGTATGATTCAAGGTGAATTTCTCAAGGCAGTAGAATTTCTCTTTAAACCTGATTTTAGTAAGATTAATGGTCAATCTATTCTAATGGCCCTTGGCCAAGCATTATTTTCCCTAGCAATAGGCACCGGCATGATCATGACTTATGGCGCTTATATGCCCAATCACTATTCAATTAAAGAATCTGCAGCAATTGTATGTATTGGAGATACGCTAATTGCCTTGTTAGCAGGCTTAGCTATTTTCCCAATTGTATTTGCAAACAATTTAAATCCCGGTGAAGGCCCCAGCTTAATTTTCATCACCTTACCGATCGCGTTTGGCAACATGTCTGGCGGTCATTTGATTGGCATTGTTTTTTTCGTGCTGTTGATCTTTGCTGCCTACACTACCACGATGGGAATGTTAGAACCGATAGTGGCTTGGCTCGAAGAAAAATACCCTGGTAAGAGAAAACTCTTGAGTATTATCTCTGGTTTCACGATTTGGTTGTTTGCTCTGGGCTCAGTATTATCTTTTAGCACTATGGCGGATATCAAACCATTAGCTTTTATAAATATAGATCGAAATTTTTTTGGTATTATTGATTTCACGGTTGCCAACTTACTCCTCCCAATCAATGCACTATTGATCGCTGCCTTTTCAGGATGGGTAATAAAAAATTCAGTGGTAGAGGAACAATTCTCTCAAGATACGTCAAACTGGAGAATATACTGGCGATTTATCAATCGGTATGTTGCGCCTGTTGCCATCTTTATTGTGATGCTGGATTTGGTGACTCAATAAGAAATTTCTAATAATTTTCTGGGCATGAAATCTCAAGTAATTCAAGGTTGTCTGAATGTTGAGATAATATATATGTGTCTCCTTGGGGAACAATAAAAGAATCTCCTGCTGTAAGATGATTCACTTTTTGGTTATCACTATTCAATGATGTCTGCCCTTGTAAGACAAAAGTAAATACAAATGCATCATTACATTTACTAACTCTTGTTGTTGAACATTTGATAGGTCTTGTCACAATGACATTAATAAGCCCATTGGTTGCCTTGTTGATTCCGGTATCTCTGGATTCAAATTCATCTTGTTTTGACTTAACCCAAACAGAATCTGAGTTCTTATGGAAAATAAAATTTTGTCCATCAAATTTACGTTCTGGTTTAAAATCTTTAGTTGGCAATTCCATATTATTATCGACCATTGTGTCATGTTCAGCTGGGCAACATACTTCTATTACTTCAAATTGATCGGAGCATTCTAATACTTGATGTCTTATATGGGGAGGTTGTAAAACACAGTCTCCTTGGTTCATTAAAATTTCTGGTCCCTGGTCTTCATACACGGCTCGAACCCAACCCTTATAACAATAAATTATTTGAAAGTGAATATGGTGATGGTGAACATAATCGGAAACCGGCCCTCCTTTCAATATCCGAATATGGGATGCAATAAAAAACCCGCCAAGACGATCAGAAACAAGATCGCGATATTGCATTCCAGCGCGCCCATCTTTCCACTCTTTCTTTTCTTTGCTATTTGTGACCGAAAACGATGGTTTTACATTAGGAATAATTAATTCTTTTTGAAGAAATTCAAATTCTACTAGCATACCGTTTGGAGCTACCAAACCTTTATCATGTTTTTTAACAAAAGCATGATCGTTACTAAGTAATCGTAATTTTGACTGAGTAGTTATATCGCTAATCTCAAGCCTTAAAGTCACGCCAAAACCAGAAATAATAGCTATGCGTGGTGAATCCGCAGGATAAATTTTCTTCATAGAAAATGAAAGTTTATCGATAAAAAACTCAAGAGTTTCGTTTAATTCCCCACAGGGAATAACTACTTGTGCTGAATCGATGCTTGTGAAATCGATTTTCGACATAGGCAATATAAAAATTTATTCGGTAACGGTTTTTGGTTCGCCGCTTTTTATATTAGATTTTATTGATAAATCGTCCTCAACAGTAAGAAAACGATCAGTAAGAACACCAGCAGTCATTGCTCCATTAACATTAAGCGCTGTCCTAGCCATATCTATTAGAGGTTCAATTGATATTAATAAAGCCACTAAAGCTACAGGGAAACCCATGGCCGGAAGAACTATCAGAGCAGCGAATGTTGCGCCACCACCAACCCCAGCAACTCCAAAAGAACTTATTGTTACAATTCCTACTAAAGATAAAATAAACATTGGATCCATCGGATTAATCCCCATCGAAGGCGCTATCATAGCAGCTAGCATTGCTGGATATATACCAGCACAGCCATTCTGACCTATCGTAGCTCCCAGGGATGCTGACAAATTTGCAATAGATTGAGGTACCTTTAATTTTTTTACTTGAATTTCCACATTCAACGGGATAGTGGCAGCAGAGCTTCTGGATGTAAATGCAAATGTAAGCGCTGGCCACACTTTTTTAAAATATGCCGAAACATTAACTCCATTAAGCCTCAATAAGAGAGCATGAACTCCGAACATAACAGCAATTGCTAAATACGATGCAATAACAAAATTTATAAGATTAAGGATATCGCTGCCATTAGATCCAGCCACGACTTTTGTCATTAAAGCTAAAATTCCGTAAGGTGTTAATAACATGATCAATCGCACTAATTTCATAATAATGGCTTGGGTCATTTCGGTAAAAGATACAATTAATTCGCCTTTTTTTTGATCTTCTTTAGCAACAAATAATGCGGAAATTCCAAAAAGGATACCAAAGATCACAACAGCGATAATGGATGTTGGACGTGACCCCGTAAGATCCGAAAAAATATTTGATGGAATGAAACGAACCAACATGTCAGCTAAACCGAGACTTGCAATTGATTCTTGCCGTGACTCTATTATACCAAGTCTTGAAAGCTCCCTAGCCCCTTCAGTTAAACCATCCATTGAAAGACCAAAAATATTGGAAAAACTAATTCCTACCAATGCTGAAATCATTGTGGTACCCAGCAAAAGTCCAATTACAGATCCTCCAACCTTTCCGAGTGCAGCAACATCTTTCATTCTAATCACAGCTGCGATCATCATAACTAGCACTAACGGCATGATAATCATGCGTAGTAGATTAACATAGCCAAAACCTACAACATTTGTCCAAGTAAGGGTGTCTTGAATTACCTGAGGACTATTGGCATAAAAAAATTGCATTCCAAAACCAAAAATCACACCGGCAAATAGTCCGCCAAGAATCTGTTGAGATAATGAAAATCCAGCCTTTGTTAGTTTGGCAAGAACAACCATAAAACCAACAAATACAGCAATATTTATAGCCACAATAATCGACATAACTCACCTCCGATGCCTTATTGCGATACGTTATCAGTTCCTCACAATTTACGCCAGATAATAAAATATCAATAGACCTATGATTTTCTATCCGAAGACACTAAGATATTAGGAAAAGATTAATCACTATGTAAAAAGCAATGGGATAATAATGAATAAAATCATACCTTTATTAGTGCTACTACTATCTAATTCACTCTGGAGCGATATCTTATCTGAACCAGGTTTTAATGAAGATACATTTTTAGGTCTTAAATTCAGAAGTATTGGGCCTGCAATGATGTCCGGACGCATTGCTGATATTGCAATAGATCCTAACAACCAAAGCACGTGGTACGTTGGTGTTGGTAGCGGTGGTGTATGGAAAACTAAAACTGCAGGTATAACTTGGGAAGCAATATTTGATAATGAAAATTCTTACTCTGTAGGTTCTGTAACAATAGATCCAAAAGATTCTAATACAATTTGGGTAGGTACCGGCGAAAATATTAGCGGACGTCATGTCGGCTACGGGTCTGGAATTTTTCGCAGTGTTGACGGTGGTATTAACTGGAAGAACATGGGTCTAAAAAATTCTGAACACATAGGAATGATACGCATTGATCCTCGTAATTCAAATATAATATTTGTAGCATCACAGGGTCCACTTTGGTCATCCGCAGGAGATCGAGGGTTATATAAATCAATCGATGGCGGTGAATCATGGCGAAAAATCTTAGGAGATGGGTTAGGTAATAATGATACCGATGATCAATACACTGGGGTATCAGAAATTCATATTGATCAAAATAATCCAGATGTATTGTATGCTGTGTCTTGGCAACGTTTTCGCAATGTTGCAGTATTAATGGATGGAGGTCCTGGTTCAGGGATTCATAAATCTACGGATGGTGGAGAAACCTGGAATAAACTTACTGAAGGGCTTCCAGAGGGAGCAATGGGTAAAATAGGACTAGCAGTTTCCCCTCAAAATTCTGACATCATTTACGCAACTATCGAATTAAAAAATAAAAGCGGAGGTTTCTGGCGCTCTACTGATAGAGGGCGAAGCTGGGAAAAAATGAGTGATTATCTTTCGGGTGGAACTGGCCCTCATTATTACCAGGAAATTTTTGCCAGTCCACACAAATTTGATCGAATTTACCAGATGGACGTACATCTCCATGTTACAGAAAACGGTGGTAAAGAGTTTACAAAAATGGACTCAAAAACTAAACATGTAGATCATCATGCAATGGCTTTTGACCCTGATGATGAAAATTATCTATTGGTAGGAAATGACGGAGGATTATATGAAAGCTTTGATTTAGGTCAAACCTGGCGTTTCATATCAAATATGCCTATTACTCAGTTCTATAAAGTAGCCGTTGATTATGATGAACCTTTTTATAATGTTTATGGGGGAACTCAAGATAATAGTAGTTTTGGGGGCCCTTCTCAAACCGACAATGTGGTTGGTATCCTTAATTCTGACTGGTATCTTACGCTAGGTGCAGATGGTCACCAATCAGCAGCAGATCCGACTAACCCCAATATAATTTATGCAAACTGGCAAGAAGGCAATCTTACCCGATATGATCGAAGCACGGGAGAGAGTGTATACATACAGCCACAACCGGCAGTTGGTGAAAATCAAGAACGTTTTAACTGGGATGCACCGATATTAATTAGCCCTCATGACTCTAAGCAGTTGTACTTTGCAAGCCATCGTGTCTGGAGGAGTGACGATCGTGGTGATTCATGGAAAACCATTAGTGAGGATTTGACCCGCAATCAAAACCGTTTAGAAATGCCAATCATGGGGAGAAAATGGAGTATTAACTCCAACTGGGATCTCTCTGCTATGTCCCAATACAATACTATTACTTCTCTATCTGAATCACCGATAATTGAAGGCCTCATATATGTGGGCACAGATGATGGATTAATTCATGTGACTCAAAATAATGGAACTACATGGCAAACTATTAATAAATTACCAGACATGCCGGATGACTTCTTCGTAAATGATATAAAAGCTGATCTTCATGATGAAGATACGGTATATGTGGCTGTTGATAATCATAAACGAGGTGATTTTAATCCTTATATCTTAAAAAGCGAAAATAAAGGCAGAACATGGAAAAATATATCAAACAATCTTCCTGAGCGACATCTTGTGTGGCGTGTTGTACAAGACCATGTCAATCCTGATCTTCTCTTCATTGGAACAGAGTTCGGAGTTTTCTTCTCCATTAATTCAGGAAAATTGTGGACAAAATTAAAGGGCAATGTCCCAAATATAGCTTTCCGTGATCTTGTTATTCAAAAACGAGAAAACGATCTAATTGGAGCGACATTTGGTAGAAGTATTTATATTCTAGATGATTATTCACCGTTGCGTAAAATATCAGAGGAAACGCTTAAAAATGAAATAACACTCTTCCCAGTTCGAAAAACCCACTGGTACGTACCTAAAAGACCTCATTCCTGTGTTTCCGTAGGATGCGTTGATAGTCAGGGTGATAGCTATTATGTAGCTCCGAACCCACCGTTTGGTGCGACATTTAGTTATTATCTCCCAGAAACTTTAGACAGCCTTAAAGATAGGCGGCGAAAAAGTGAAAAAGAAGATGAAAAAGAAAATAAAGACATAGTAATTCCAGATTGGGAACGCCTCACTGAAGAAGAATTAGAAGATAAACCAGCTATTATATTCTCAGTTAAAGATGCTAATAATAATATTGTTCGTTATATTGAAGGAGCCACGGAAGCTGGGTTTAATAGGACTACATGGGACCTTCGTTACCCTGTTGTAAATCCTTGGATACCAGCAGAGCAAAGAAATACAAATGGAGGTTCATTGGGTGTTCTTGTGGCTCCAGGTACCTTTCAAGTATCAATGCATAAGCGTATTGATGGAAAACTAATCGACCTAAATCTAAAGGAATTTTTTGAAGTAGTATCAATTCGTACCCCAACACTTCCAGGATCATCCCAGCACCAACGAGTTGTATTCTCACAGCAAGTAAATGAAATGCGACGTGCTGCTGAAGGAACCATTAAAGTAGTTGGCAATATCATAGAAGAATTAGAGTCAATAAAAGAAATATTATCCTTCTCGACAGCCGATATGTCACTCTATGAGAAGGCGAATTCATTAAAGAAAAAAATTCAGATGGAACATTACCGATTGAGTGGAAATCGAACTAAAAATTCACTTGGTGTTCTCGCTCCTCTTTCTGTAAAAAGTCGCCTTAGTTATGCATCTTACAATCCTAGTAGAAATGCATATGGGCCAACGAAAACAGAGAGGGATTCATTAATGATTGCTAACGATCTCTACAACGAAATAAGCACCCACCTTACATTCCTTGTAGACCAAGAATATGAGAATCTCAAAAAATCGCTTGATGAGGCTCATGTTCCCTGGTCACCAGGAAGAAGCATACAAAAATAATGTGGCAAAAAAATAGTAACAATAAAAAGAGTGCTACTTGACTTTATTACCTGATTTCAAACTCGAAACCTATTTTTCAGAATGGGAATTTAAGGTTCGTTTCAACCTATGTGGCTCAGATATGGAGTCAATATCCATAAGTGAACTTCTTAAAATGGCAATAAAAGAAGATAAGAAATTATGGGACAACATGCAGTTAGGTTATACAGAAACATATGGATCTCTTGCTTTGCGATCTGCGATAGCTAATACGTACAAAAATGTTAAGCCTGAAAATATTTTAGTATTTGCAGGTGCGGAAGAAGGTATATTTATTGCAATGCATACGCTGCTTACTCAAGATGATCATGCCATAGTAATAACACCAAACTATCAATCTTTAGAAACAATACCTAATAGCATTTGTTCAGTAACAGGCATTGGATTAGACCCGAACAAAAACTGGAACTTGGATATAAATAAAATCAAAGATGCAATAAGACAGAACACTCGTCTTATTTCAATTAACTTCCCTCATAATCCAACAGGTAAAATTATTTCCGAGAATGAATTTCATTCAATCGTAAAAATTGCCGAAGAAAAAGATATATATCTATTCAGTGATGAAGTTTATAGGCTTATGGAGAGAGAGAAATCCTTACGCCTACCACAAGCGGCTGATATTTATCAAAAAGGGTTGTCCCTGAATGTAATGTCAAAAGCATATGGTATGCCAGGATTACGTATAGGATGGATTGCCTTACGCAATAAAAAAATACTGAGTAAGATGGAGCGATTAAAACATTATCTTTCTATATGTAACTCCGCCCCTAGCGAAATTCTTGCTACTATAGCATTAAATTCAAAGGAAAATATTCTCGAACGCAATAAGAAAATTGTCGCAGATAACCTGATTATCCTAAATCAATTTTTTCATAAATACCCTAATCTTTTTGATTGGAATGAACCAGATGGTGCCTGTATAGGTTATCCAAAATATCATGGGGAGGGGGATGTTGAATTTTTTTGTAAAAAGTTAGTTAAAAAAACAGGCGTTCTTCTCCTTCCATCTAGCATGTTCCAATCTAATGTGGGTCCAACACCAACTAATCATTTCAGAATTGGCTATGGAAAGATTAATATGAAAGATGGTTTGATGGCATTGCAGGAATTTTTATCAAAAAAATAACGTTACTCTTAAGATATTAAACGAATGAAACTAAAAAATGCTCAAAAATTACTCATCTCTGTGGGACAAGAAATGTTTTCACGTGGATGGGTGCCAGCAACTAGTGGTAATTTTTCTATTCGATTAAACAATAGTGATATTGCTATAACAGCTTCTGGAAAAGACAAAGGAAAACTTTCTGCGAAGGATATTATTTGCATCAAATGTAATGCCTATAAAGATGCTGTCTTCGATACAATAGCAAAACCTTCTGAAGAAACGTTATTACACTTACAGCTCTACAATCGTAATAATAATATTAACGCGGTCATTCATACTCACTCGGTAAATTCAATAGCAATCTCTGAAGAATATCCTAAAGGACTGACATTCAGTCAACTGGAAATATTAAAAGCATTTTCAGGTATTAATACGCATGATACTTCTATTTATATACCTGTATTTTCCAATCAGCAGAATATTTCTTTATTAGCTGGTGAAATTGAATGCTATATGAAGGACAATAATCAGGGTTTTGCTTATTTAATTAAAGGGCATGGCGTTTATACATGGGGGTATGACATAAATGAATGTATTCGGCACTTAGAAGCTCTTGAATATTTATTTGAATATAATCAACTAAAAAAATGAGTATACACATTATGAGTGAATTAAAAATTTTTTCTGAAAACAATCCGAGTAAAGCGAAAAGAATTGAAACTAAACACAGTAATATTGCAAAAGCGCTATCGGAAAAGGGCATTCGTTTTGAACGTTGGACAACAAACCAAAATGTTATAGCAGGTGATTCTCAAGAAAAA
>CETZ01264344.1_pt1 | contig 12251 bp, 10 predicted proteins | sample 531441 | NCBI WGS metagenome assembly CETZ01 (sample SAMEA2623098, study PRJEB7988) | marine metagenome | isolation source: saline water (ENVO:00002010), including | reverse complement strand
GGTAAACGGGTGTTACCGGTGATTGGGTATTACCCAGGTCAAAACCCTTTTCGCGTAAACCGGATTGGAGGCGGTTCACATTATTCCATAGATTGGTACGAAGGCTGCTCTCATTTTGAAGTAGTTCCAGCCGAACCAGGGCTCCTTCAACCATAGGCATGGGTAATGCTTTGGCAAAGATCTGCGAACGCATGGTGTAGCGCAGGTAATCAATAATGCTTTTCTTTCCGGAAACAAAGGCGCCAATTCCGGCCATGGATTTGGCGAAGGTACTCAGGTAAAGATCCACTTCATCCTGCAAACCAAAATGTTCTCCGGTGCCGGCCCCGGTCTTTCCCATAGTACCGAAGCCATGAGCATCGTCTATAAAGAGGCGGAAATTGTATTTGGTTTTGAGTTTTACGATCTCATCCAGTTTTCCAAGGTCTCCGGACATGCCAAAAACCCCTTCGGTAATAAGCAGTATGCCTCCTTTGTTCTGTTCCGCTATTTGCTCGGCCCGGATCAGTTGTTTCTCCAGGTTTTCAATATCGTTATGGGTATACACAAAGCGTTTTCCCATGTGCAGGCGAACACCATCTACAATGCAGGCGTGTGATTCAGAGTCGTACACAATTACATCATTGCGGTCTACCATACTGTCAATAAGGGAAACTACGCCCTGGTAGCCGTAGTTGAGCAGGTAGGTAGCTTCTTTGTGAACAAATGCAGAGAGCTTTTGCTCCAGTTCTTCATGCTTTTCGGTATGGCCGGTAAGCAGGCGGGAACCCATCGGATAGGCCAGACCCCATTTTTCGGTGCCGGCTGAATCAGCCTGGCGTACTTCCGGGTGGTCTGCCAGTCCTAAGTAATTGTTGATGCTCCAAACCACTACTTCCTTACCGTTAAACTGCATACGGGGTGCAATTCTACCTTCCAGCTTCGGAAATATATAGTAGTTCTCGAATTGCTGGTGTTGGCCCAGTGGAGTGTTTTTTAGTTGACGCTTGTCAAATAAATCCATAAAAGAAAGTGTTAGCTTTTAATAAGTTTTTTTTTCCTCAAAAGGTTTGGGTCACTTTAGCTCTTTAGGCAGTGCTACTATGAAGTCTTTGCCTTGCATGGATGAAAAAAGACCCAAGTTGATCTTATACCTTACTTGTTTTACTGGCCAAAAACCCGATGAATTACGCCTGTAGCACTCCAGGGTTATAAGCCTTTTTAATAGGAGCATGATTGGCCATTTCAATACCCATGCTTATCCATTTGCGGGTGTCCAACGGGTCTATGATAGCATCCGTCCAAAGGCGGGCCGCAGCATAATATGGAGAGGTTTGGGCATCATAACGTGCTTTGATCTCCTCGAATAATTTCTTTTCCTGTTCCGGTGTAATCTCTTCACCTCTGGATTTAAGGCTGGCCGTTTCTATTTGCAGCAAAACCTTGGCGGCCTGTGCTCCTCCCATTACCGCCAGCTGAGCGGTTGGCCAGGCTACAATTAGCCGGGGGTCATAGGCTTTTCCGCACATGGCATAGTTTCCGGCCCCGTAGGAGTTACCCATAATAACGGTAAACTTGGGTACCACGGAATTACTCATGGTGTTCACCATCTTGGCCCCGTCTTTAATAATGCCTCCGTGCTCCGAACGGCTCCCTACCATAAATCCGGTTACATCCTGTAGGAAAACCAGGGGTATCTTCTTTTGGTTGCAATTGGCAATAAAGCGGGAAGCCTTATCGGCAGAATCGGAATAAATAACTCCACCAAATTGCATTTCGCCCTTCTTGCTTTTGATCACCTCACGATTGTTGGCCACAATACCTACAGCCCAGCCATCTACACGGGCATAGCCGGTTATTATGGTTTTGCCGTAACCGGCTTTATACTCTTCAAATTCACTATTATCCACCAGGCGTTCAATAATCTTCATGGTGGAATAGGGCTTGGAACGGTCTTCCGGGAACAGGCCGTAGATTTCTTTGGGGTCTTTAGCCGGTGTTTTGGGCTCAGCACGGTTGAAGCCGGCTTTATCAAAGTCCCCGATCTTGTCTACAATATTGCGTATGGATGACAGGCAATCCGGATCGTCTTTACTTTTATAATCTGTAACTCCTGATATTTCGGAATGAGTGGTAGCTCCCCCCAGGGTTTCATTGTCAATATTTTCACCGATGGCGGCCTTTACCAGGTAAGAGCCGGCCAGGAAGATACTTCCCGTTTTATCAACGATCAGCGCCTCATCACTCATAATAGGAAGATAGGCTCCACCGGCCACGCAACTACCCATAATAGCCGCAATTTGTGTAATACCCTCGGATGAGAGGATAGCATTGTTCCGGAAAATGCGTCCGAAATGTTCCTTATCAGGAAATATCTCATCCTGCATGGGCAGGTATACACCTGCACTGTCCACCAGGTAGATGATCGGCAAACGGTTTTCAAGGGCAATCTCCTGGGCTCTCAGGTTTTTCTTACCGGTAATGGGAAACCAGGCTCCGGCCTTAACAGTAGCATCATTGGCTACCACAATGCACATTTTGCCTTTTATGTAGCCAATAACCACAACCACACCACCGCTGGGGCATCCTCCGTGTTCCTTGTACATTTCGTATCCGGCAAAGGCACCCACTTCTATACAGGGGCTATCTTTATCCAAAAGATAGTCAATGCGCTCGCGGGCCGTCATTTTGCCCTTTTCCTGATGTTTGGCGATCCGCTTGTCCCCGCCACCTTTATAAATGGTGTGGAGCCTGCTTTTCACTTCAGACATCATCAGTTTTAACTTATCCTCGTTTTTGTTGAATTCAAGGTTTTGTGACATAGGCATTTAATAGCATTTATCAACCGTCCAATGCGCCTTTTTAACCACAAGGGCATTGTCCAGTGTAGGGTCGCTTACAAAGAGGGTAAAACGGTTGCGGTCTTCATAGACCGATACAAATATCATTTCCGGTACATCATCCCCGTTCAGATCACCAAACCAGTAAATTTCCGGCATTCCGCACTGACCGTTATCATTAAGTTCTTCCGTAATATTCTGGTTCACGGGAAGAAAATACTTGGTTCCGCTAAGGGTAAGTCTGTAATTCTTAAGATCAGGACAGGGCCCGGTGCTTTCCACGCTTCCGGTGGCAGACAATTTCATTTTTGTGGGTTCTCCGGTAAGGTCCCATTGTTGGCCAGGGAATATTTTTCGCCCGTTCATCCGCAGGAGGTCGCTGTTATCCTCAATGGAATTTTGCTCCAAGGGCAGTAACTGATTGACACCCAGTAGAAAAATACTGCGTTCTTCTTCGTCCGTAAGTACATCAAACTCCAGTTTTTTACCTACTTTTTGTTTGCTGAGCATTACGTTTACGTCTACGCGCTTAATGCGGTAGGTGGTACCACCATTATCTTCATCACGGGGATAGATCCCGTACCAGATCAAGCCCGGGTCTATGCCTTTTACCTCTCCACAATAATTGTAAGTTTCTGTAAGCAGACTATAGGTAATTTCCCTGGTTTTGGGAGTTTCTTTTTCTGGTTTAACAGATACTTCTCCTTTAGGTGTATCAGTCACAGATGTGTCGGCTATTGTGTCTGTGGTAGCGGGTTTATTAAGCAGTCCTTTTACTTCCATGAAACCGTCAAACATATAACCCAGCTTTCCATTGTATTGCACCTTTCGCCAAAACCCGCGTATTTTTTCATATTCCATACTACCAAAGGTTTCCTGGCAGGCGGTAAGTGTACTATCAAAAGGCACATAGGTAACCACTTTAGCTTTGAGGGAAGGCTCGGCCCGCATACGCATACCCGAAGGGGCAACAATACGGCACTCCAATGCCTGTTCACAATTGATCTGGGCTTCAGTAGCTAAAGAAAGGGCAACAAAAAGCAGGCAAACAAAATATTTCATATATCTAAACTGCGGTGCAGCGAAAATACAAATTAAAGACTGTTGAGGTAACCCGCAGCGGCCGGCCCTTCGTTAAACATTAGGTCTACTATTGACAGGTTGGGAATGAAATTGTTCTTATGATCAAAAACCTGCGGATAGGATGGTAGGGAAATCATTTCCTCCCGCTTGGGGTGAAACGCTTCTCTGTAATCGTTTCCGGCACTTTCCATCCATTCCTTTGTTTCCTCCCATTTGAATTTATATTGAAGCCAATCCATCACGGTTGTCATCAGTTTGAGGTTCAGGTCCCAGAGAAATTGGGGTTTTTCCAGGTAAACGCTATGGAGGTCAGGAGCCAGGATCTCAAAAAAGGGAGAAGTGTTATAAGTAGTCTTAAGGGCATGCCAGTGTTTTTGGTGCCAGTTATCCTTATAACTTACCTTAACATCCCTGATAATACCCGTGCTGGAAGCCTGTACCGGTATAGAAAGCATCAACTTTCCGTTAGGACCGTCAATATAACAACGGTTGCGGTAGCTCTGTTTTTGCCAGCTTTCACAAGCTTCCAACAAAACCGAATCAGCCGTAAGCAATGATTTGTAGTACAATACCGGCCCGAGGTATGTAGTACTTAAAAGCACGATCAGGCGGCCTTATCAGCCTTTCTGCGTTTGCGGAAATAGTTAAATCCGTAGATCAGGGCTACTATTATAACGAAAGGCCAGAAGTAGCTTACTCTTTCACCTTCACCACTTACGGTGGTAAATATGCGCTTGGTACGCAAGCGGTCACCGAAGTCCGAAGCAAATTTATCCCAACTCATCCAGATGAAAACCGGCTTACCCACAATGTGATCGGCCGGAACATAACCCCAGTAGCGGGAATCCAGTGAGTTGTGGCGGTTATCTCCCATCATCCAGTAGTAATCCTGCTGGAAAGTATAATCAGAAGCTTCCTGTCCGTTTATCCAGTACTTTCCATTTCGTACTTCCAGGGTATTACCTTCATACACTTCTATGATACGGTTGAATTTCAGGAAGTTCTTATGACTGAGTTCAACCTTATCACCTTTTTTCGGAATGTATAGAGGACCATAATTATCACGGGTCCATTTAAAGTCCAGGCTATCACCATGAGCCGCATTAGGGAAGATGCCGGGTCCGGCCATAAAGCCTTCATAGCGAGTAAGGTGATGCACCAGGGCAGGAGGCGAATCCGATGGAAAATCCCGGATCTCCTGGTAACTGTTAAGGCGTATTACACGCACCAGGTTGGGCAGGGTTTTAAATTCCTCCAACTTGTGTGTAGGAATGGTTATGATATAAGCAACCGCATTAAAAGCCTTATTGGTACGGTAATCCTGCATCCTCAACCCTTCTTCATTGATCAGGTAATAGGCATCTGGATCAATATCAAACTGCTCCTTCAGCAATTTCTGGCTGTAGCCGTTTCCCTTGAATTCAGCATAATAGGTGTATTGCGGAAGCGCACGGTCTGGCATTTCCTGTTTGTCTCCATTTATGTAAACCTGCCCGTTAATGATCTGTAGGGTATCTCCCGGGGTGGCAATGCATCTTTTTACGTAATGTTCCCGCTTGTCCACCGGTTTTTCCGTTTCCATAGGGTAGTTGAATACTACCGGGTCCAGGCGCTGAACATCACTTATTTTAGGCAAACGCATATAGGGGAGTTGCACCCAATCCAGGTAACTGGGTTGGTCAGTTCCGGGAATACGATTGTGAACCAGGGGCAGACAAAGAGGTGTAATCGGTAAGCGGCTTCCGTACTGCAGCTTACTTACAAAAAGAAAATCGCCTACCATCAGCGATTTTTCCATGGATGGTGTGGGAATGGTGAAAGCTTCAAAGGTGAAAGTACGGATGATAGTGGCGGCTACGATGGCAAATATGAGGGAGGAGGCCAGCTCACTAACGTGTGTCCGGATATTTTTATCATCACGGCCAACATATTCCGGCTTTTCAGTATAATTGAGATAGGCCAGGTACAAACCTGCCGTAAGTATGGTATATATGGTGTATTTGAGCTTACGATAGTTAAAAACATGAAGCAGTTCAAATACCGCTACAATGCCCATAATATTGCCAACAATGGGTATGTAAAAAAGGATAACCCACCATGCTGGTCGCTTAATGATCCTGGTTAAGAGGTAAGTATTGTAAATGGGTACAAATGCTGCCCATGCCGGGTGACCGGCCTTTTGATAGAATTTCCAGGAAATAAGGCCTGCATACAGTTCTACGGCCAAAGTAAAGATCAGGGTTTCGAGTATGGTCATGCTCAGATTTTAAGAACGTCCTTCATAGTGTACACGCCTTTTTTGCCGGGTAAAAATTCAGCCGCTAAAACGGCTCCCAATGCAAAACCTTTCCGGCTATGTGCGGTATGTTCTATTTGGATGGTATCAATTTCGGAAAGATAACGTATAATGTGGGTTCCTGGTACATCCGGTTCCCGTTTTGCACTGATATGTATTTGTTCCTTACTGTGCTGCTCGTCCATGGTCCAGCCTTCTTTTCGTTTCAGCTGATCCTCAATTTGCTCGGCAAGAGTGATGGCAGTGCCACTGGGAGCATCTTTTTTTTCGGTATGATGTATCTCTTCTATATCCACTTCGTATTCCGGGTAGGCGTTCATGATCCGGGCCAGGTGGCGGTTTACTTCAAAAAAGAGATTCACCCCAAGGCTGAAGTTAGAAGCGTATAAAAAAGTACCTTCTTCCCGTTCACACAGTTTTACGGCTTCATCATACCGGGCTAACCAGCCGGTTGTACCCGAAACCACCGGAACACTGCACTCAAAACAAGCGGCAATATTACCGAAGGCTCCTTCCGGGCGGGTAAATTCAATGGCTACATCAGCTTTTTGTAAAGCCTGTTTATCAATGCCGTCCCTTCCAAAACGGGCCGTAACTTCGTGCCCACGTTCGGCCAGGATAGATTCTATGGAATGTCCCATTTTGCCGTAACCGATGAGTGCTACTTTCATTTTATAGTGAGTTTTAAGCTTACCCCCATTGCATGGTATCCTGGTCCCCGGATAATGGTAGGTTCCCAACGGAAGGTCAGGTCATCATCAATGTCATAATAATATAAATGGGCATCTACGTGTGCATCCAGTATGTTCAGGGCGTATGCTACTCCGGCCAATACTATATTGAGATCCCGCCATTTGCGATAAATATTCTGCAGCTCTATCAGTTGTCTTTCATCATATACACCCAGAAAACGGTCGTTTTCCGGAGTAGCTGTTATCTGATAAAAGCCATCCAGGAAATAGTGGTAGCTTTTGTTGTTGTCAATGATAAAGTAGATGGTAGTTCCCAAGGCACCGTAAACAATGGGTAGTTTCCAGTATTTACGATTGTAGATCTGGCCGAGGCCGGGAAAGGCCGTGGATAGCCAGGTGGCGGTGGCTACGGAATGGGTCTGCGCGGTATCTTTGGGTTCAATTTCTTCGGCAGTGGCGTTCACAGTGGTATCATTCACTAAGCCATACAATACCGAATCTTTAGAGGCTTCGGCAGTGGTATCCGGTTCCTGGGCAAATACTGTAGTGCTGCTTACCCAGCAGAAAAGGAATATCCAAAAGGCCTTTGAACAGCGTTGGTATTTCCAGCCGAAAGGATTCAAGGCGTCAGCAGATCAAGAATTCGTTCAAAATCGTGATCATTTTTAAAGGGAATAACGATTTTTCCTTTACCGCGATTAGAGCGGCTGAGGCTCACCTGTGAATCAAAATGCTGGGAAAGCACATCGCGAATTTCGTGGTATTTTTCAGGAAGGGCGGGGGAGTCTTTGGACGAACCTTCCTTTTTAGCCTTACTGTCTTTTTCCTTCAGCCTGCGTACGGCCTCTTCTACCTGCCTTACCGATAGTTCGCGGGCAATGGTTTGTTCGTATATATCCAGCTGTTCATCCGGGTTTTCCACGTTTACAATAGCGCGGGCATGACCCATGCTGATCATTTTATCACGAAGTCCAGCCTGGATAATAGGTTGTAGTTTAAGGAGCCTGAGATAGTTGGTAACGGTAGATCTCTTTTTACCTACTCTTTCGCTCATGGCTTCCTGGGTTAGGTCACATTCTTCGATCAGGCGTTGGTAGCTCAATGCTATTTCAATGGCATCCAATTCCTCGCGCTGGATGTTTTCCACCAGGGCCATTTCAAGCATGCTTTGGTCGTCAGCCAGGCGGATGTAGGCGGGTATGGTTTTAAGGCCGGCCAGCTTACTGGCCCTGAACCTCCGCTCGCCACTGATGATCTGGAAAGAGTTTTTACCCATTTTCCGCACCGTAATAGGTTGAATAACACCTAATTCGCGGATAGAAGTACTAAGCTCTTCTATAGCTTCCTGGTCAAAGTTGGTACGCGGTTGAAAGGGGTTTTCTGCAACGCGGTCAATTTCGATCTCGGCAATGGCACCAACCAGCTTTTCAGCATTCTGGTCACTGGCCGAACTTACATTTTCGGTTTCTTTTAACAAAGCTGAAAGTCCTCTTCCCAGGGCTTGTCTTTTGGGTGCTGCCATTCCGTTACGGTCTTTTATTTTGAAAATGCCGGACTCTCCCGAACAAATACGGAGCCAAAAATAATGAGATTAATTGAGCTTTATAAAATGAATGAGGGCTGGAAAATTATCAGGCCGTTTCCTTAACAGCTTCATTTTTCTCCAGGAACTCCTGCGCCAGGTTCAGGTAATTGGCTGCTCCGTTGCTGGCGGCATCATACATAATAATGGATTCCCCATAGCTGGGTGCTTCACTCAGGCGCACATTACGCTGAATAATGGTGCTGAACACCATTTTCTGAAAGTGGGTTTTAACCTCTTCAACTACCTGGTTGGAAAGGCGCAGACGTGAGTCAAACATAGTGAGCAGAAGCCCTTCAATATCCAGGTCCGGATTGTGCAGGTTCTGAACACTTTTAATGGTATTGAGCAGTTTGCCCAAGCCTTCCAGGGCAAAATATTCACATTGAATAGGAACAATTACCGAGTCTGCAGCAGTGAGGGCATTCAGTGTAATAAGTCCCAGCGAAGGGGCACAGTCAATAATGATGTAATCATAATCATCCTTTACATCCTGCAGTGCGCGTTTCAGCATCTGCTCGCGCTGATCCTTATCCACCAGTTCAATTTCAACCGCTACAAGGTCTATCTGGGCGGGGAGCAGGTCCAGGTTTGGAGATTTGGTTTTCAGTATCACTTCTCCTGCCTTGTTCTCGTGTTCCAGTACCTGGTAGGTTCCCAGGGATATATTATCAGGATCAAAACCCAGGGCCGAGGTTGAATTGGCCTGGGGGTCAGCATCTACCAGCAAAACCTTTTTTTCAAGCACACCCAGGCAGGCGGCCAGGTTTACAGAGGTTGTAGTTTTTCCCACGCCACCTTTCTGGTTAGCTATAGCTACCGTTTTTCCCATAGTTCTTCAATTCTGTTTATTAGCAAGAAGACAAAAAATATTCAAATGGCTTTAATTATTTAGAAATCAGAGGCATTTTAGCAATCAGGTTCCAGGAACTAAAGCAGCCCTAAAATACAATATTCAATTGTTTGGGAAGGCCTGATTTAACGAAGCTTCCCGATGTTTTTTTAACAAGCTGATGATAACCGTAATATGTACCACCCACCGTCCTCAAAATCAAACCTTGAGGATAGTTGAGAAATACCACGAAATACTGGAGGAGCTTGGAGAGGCTTCCGAGGTTTTTCAAATGGCCGAATTGCCGGAAGACTTTATGTACAACGACAGTTTTGGCAACCGCACTGAAACCTTTGAGGATGTGATCCATAGAAAAATTGTTCCGGCCAGGGGGTTAGTTATTGTTGCTCCTGAATACAATGGGAGTTATCCGGGTATCTTCAAAGCCTTCCTGGATGCGGTGAAACCCACTGTATGGAAAGGTAAGGGGATTGCATTGGTTGGTGTGGCTACTGGCCGTGCCGGTAATTTGCGGGGGTTGGATCACCTTACGGATGTCATGCATCACCTGCGGGCGGAGGTGTTTTCAATGAAAGTGCCTATTTCACGTTTAAACGAACTGATCATAGAGGGTGAAGATGGGTTTGAGCACACGGAAACCGTAACGGTTTTGCAAAAACAGGCTAAAGAATTCCTGAACTTCCTTAAATAAAAAAAGCCGCTGAACGCGGCTAAAGAGTTTCCAGAGGAGGAATCAAACCTTCCTAAATATCTTCAAAGTTTACATCCGTAAAGGAGTTTCCGGTTTCTATAGCCATAGGTTCGGGTTTTTTATCCTCCTGGTGGTTATTACCTTCTTCCGCATGGAAATCAGGTTGGTGTGTTTCAGAGATCACCTCTTCTCCTTTTTCATCAATAATGTAATCGGTAACCTCGTTCAGCAGATCACAAAAGCGTTCAAAATCTTCCTTGTACAGGTAGATCTTATGCTTTTTGTAAAAGGCGGTGCCGTTTTCATTGGTATGCTTCTTACTTTCGGTAATGGTCAGGTAATAATCATCTGCCTTTGTGGCTCTTACGTCAAAAAAGTAAGTTCTCCGTCCGGCTCTCAGCACTTTAGAATGAATTTCCTCTTTGCTATGGTTGTCGTGTGCACTCATTGTTCTTTTCTAATTTACAATAGCTTACTATAGCGACAAATCTATAAAAATTCTTAAAAGAGCAGCTATAATTCATTCTTTTTGAAGATCAGACTGCTTTTCGCGAATCTTCCATGAGTTGTTGCTCGTACATCTTACGGTAGTAGCCATCGTTTTTCATGAGTTCTTCATGAGTACCTTTTTCAATAATGCTGCCGTTTTCAAGTACCAGGATCTCATCCGCATGTTTTACCGATGAAACCCGGTGGCTGATGATAAGCGTGGTGCGCTGGTCAATGAGGCGTTTAAGGTTGGCCAGGATGTTTTCTTCCGTTTCTGTATCCACGGCCGAAAGACAATCGTCAAAAATGAGGAAACGTGGTTCCTTGATGATAGCCCTGGCAATGCTTACCCTTTGTTTCTGCCCCCCAGAGAGGGTAATCCCTCGTTCGCCCACCCGGGTTTGGTAAGCTTGTGGAAAATCAATGATGTTAGCGTGTACCTCGGCATTTTTGGCGGCTTGTTCCACTTTTTCCTGTGAAGGATCATCCACACCAAAGGAAATATTGCGGGCAATATCGTCTGAAAACAGGAAGGCCTCCTGTGGTACGTAACCGATGGACTTCCTCAGGTCATAAAGGTTAAGATGCCTGATGTCCTGATCGTCAATCAAAATCTTACCCTCAGTAACATCGTACAGACGACCTATAAGCGAGGCCACGGTTGATTTCCCGGAACCGGTTTTGCCGATAATAGCCAATGATTTACCTGCTTCAATGCTGAAAGATACCTCGTTAAGAGCTTTAATACCGGTATCCGGATAGGTGAAGCTCACATCCTTAAACTGGACCTTTCCCTGCAATACGAAGGGCTGATCGGAAGGATTCTGTATTTCAGGTGTAATGTGTAAGAACTCATTAATACGCTCCTGTGAAGCCGCAGCTCTTTGTATAAGAGACGTTACCCAGCCTATGGAGGCCACCGGCCAGGTGAGCATATTTACATAAATAATAAACTCCGCAATATTACCGGTGGTTATATGTCCGTTGATAGCTTCCTGCCCACCAATGTATACGGTAAGAATAGTGGAAAGCCCGATGAGCAGCACCATTAAAGGAAAGAAAAGGGCATTAATGCGGTACAGCTCCTCATTTCTGGCCAGATATACGTTGGCTTCTTTAGTAAAATCCTCTAGTGAGCGTTTTTCACGTACGTAGGCTTTCAGCACCCTAATGCCTGAAAATGCTTCCTGTACATAGGTACTGATGCTGCTCAATTGCCGTTGCACCTGCTCACTCTTTACGTTGATCTTGCGGCTGATGTAATAAATAGCCACGGAAAGTATAGGCAGGGGAATGAGCACGAAAAGGGTGAGGCGCACATTAATGGTAAGCATAATGGCAATGATAATGATCAGCGAAATGGCTACGTTGATAGTATACATAACGGCTGGGCCCAGGTACATTCGCACGCGGCTTACATCCTCACTGATCCGGTTCATAAGGTCACCGGTATTATTACGCTTGTAGAAAGCCAGGGAAAGTTTTTGATACTGGTCAAAGATCTCATTCTTCATATCATACTCAATGTAGCGACTTACTACAATGATGGTTTGCCGCATAAAGAACATAAAAAGGCCTTTGAGCAAAGAAGCCCCGATGATAATTGCCCCGTAAAGGAGCAACTTGTTGCGCAGTGCTGAATTGTTGATTTCCGCAGTGCCATCCTGGTAGTTTTGAATAGCCTGACTGACTATGTCAAACGACTCACGGACATAGATAGCGGGGAAGACCCCGAAGATTACGGAA
>CETZ01264345.1_pt1 | contig 12255 bp, 8 predicted proteins | sample 531441 | NCBI WGS metagenome assembly CETZ01 (sample SAMEA2623098, study PRJEB7988) | marine metagenome | isolation source: saline water (ENVO:00002010), including | reverse complement strand
CCGCCTCTTTGGCTCGTTCATCCAATTCCTGCATTTCTTTGGATATGTAGGACGCGGTAACCATGTGTTTCCTGAGAGCAATGCAATCACGTGCCACCGGAATGTGCATGTGAGCTGGCAGCATGCTGATCACCAGGTCTGCACCCGAAATAGCACTGGTACGTTTCATATCATCCGTTACATCCAGCGCTATTGCCCTAGTTCGGGGATGATTGCCTGCCCTCTTTTGCGCCAGTTCCAGCGACTGATCAGCTACAACAATCTTCCAGTCTGCTTTTTCAGAATAATGCTGCAGATACGTAATAAGACTTAATGTGGAGCGGCCCGCTCCTATGATGAGAATTTCTTTCATAGTTTGATTTGAGAGGTGAGCAAATTTAGAATTATTGGCCTTCCACGCAATTGAAAGCTCTAACTATTACTTTTGCGCTATGCACTGTATCCGTCTGGTTATTTTGGTCCTTTTCTCCTTTACCGCTCAGGCCCAGGTGAATATTATGATCTCTGATGAAACCGGAAGTAGTTTCCTGCTGGGGGTGGACGGTTACCTTCAAAATACGGAACCGGTTAAAAAACTGATCATTGAAAAGCTGGATACCAGTAAACACCTTCTGAACATTCACCTTATTAAAGGTAAAGACACCCTGAAACTGGCCAGGCCTCTGCACCTTCCGAAAAATGGAAATCACCAGTATGTGATCATGCAAAACTTCGAGAAACAATATCAATTGAGGTACCGGGGTACAGTGGCTTCCTACCCCGTTGGGGTGATTTCCATGAGCCGACAGAAAATACTGCCCTGGCCAACTCCCAAAAAACCGAGTATAGTAACAGCCAGCACTACACAAACCAAAGCTTCCGAACCCACCAGGAAACCTCAGCCCCCCAAGCCAAAACCAGTGGTGAAAAAGGATACAATTGCAACAAAATCTGTGGTTCAGAAAGCGGATACGGTTAAACCGAAACCTACGGTATCCATTGATAAACTTCCCGTTAAAAATACAGACAAAGCGCCTGCCTCTCCCCCACCATTTGAGGTTCTTATAACATCATTACAACAAGCGGAATTTGAATTTGTAAAGCTCAACCAGGCCAAGGGATATTCGGATAAACATGCCATGAGTGTGGCAGAGGTAAGAGAGGTGTTTCAGTATTTTCAATACGATAATACCCGCTTGCAATTCCTCCACCATGCGGTTGAAAAAATCCGGGATCCTGAAAACATAAAAGAGCTGGAAGCAACGTTAGAATATGAATTGAGCAAAGAGCAGTTTAAAAAGAAGTACTTGTGAACAACAGGAATATTTTGATAGGTGGCGGACTAATGGGATTTACGGCCGTAATACTGGGAGCCTTTGGTGCACATGCTCTTAAGGAGCTCCTGGATCCTGCCACCCTGGATAGCTATACCACCGGTGTACGCTATCAGGCATGGCACAGCCTGGCTTTACTGGCCATTAGTTTTTCGCCTGCAGATTTCCCTTTCAAGAAACGCATATTTCAATGCTGGGTAATTGGTACCTGCCTTTTTTCAGGAAGCATCTATCTTTTATCACTGGATAGTGCTATGAACATTGACCTCAGTCTTTTAGGCCCTGTTACACCCATTGGAGGATTGTTTCTTATAGCCGGTTGGTTTCTTATCCTTTTAGCAGGTTTTCGTCATTCAAAATCTTGATAAAGTGTACATATCACACTTTCTAAAAGGTGAAAATTAGCCGCCATTCTTATAGTGCTTCGTGTAAATAAGCCTAACTTTGCGGCTTTAATTTTTTGTGTGAAACAAACTTTCAGACTTTATGAATTTCACGGAAATAAAACCCTCTAATTTCTCGCTGGAGAAATACGGAATTAAGGATGCCGAGGCTCACTGGAACCTGAACCCTTCTGATCTTGAAGAAATTGCTATTGAAAAAAACATGGCAGTAAGGTCAGCGTCAGGAGCCATAGCCATTGATACTGGAGAGTTCACCGGCCGGTCACCCAAAGACCGCTTTATTGTTGAAGATGAGATTACCAAGGATGCAGTATGGTGGGGTGATGTCAACATTAAATTTGATGCTGACAAATTTGACAGCCTTCAGGGCAAGATGGCGGACTACCTGAGTGGTAAAGAAGTTTATGTGCGTGATGTGTACGCCTGTGCGGATGAGCGTTACAAACTGAAGATCCGGGTGATCAACGAATATCCCTGGTCCAATATGTTTGCTTACAATATGTTCCTTCGCCCTAGTGAAGAAGAACTTAAGGACTTTGAACCGGATTGGGTAGTGATCAACGCCCCCAGTTTTATGGCTGATCCCGCAGTAGACGGTACCCGCCAGCACAATTTTGCTATTCTGAACTTCTCCAAACAAACCGCCATTATCGGTGGCACCGGATATACCGGGGAGATCAAGAAGGGAATTTTCTCAGCACTTAACTTTATTCTGCCTCATCAACGTGACGTATTGAGCATGCACTGCTCCGCCAATGTAGGTGAAGCCGGTGATACTGCTCTTTTCTTCGGATTATCCGGTACCGGTAAAACCACGCTTTCTGCTGATCCCAACCGTAAACTGATCGGTGATGATGAGCATGGCTGGACCAAGGATAACGTTATCTTCAATTTTGAAGGTGGCTGCTACGCCAAGGTTATTGACCTCAGTGAAGAAAAGGAGCCCGATATCTTCCGCGCTATTAAACAAGGCGCCTTGTTGGAGAACATTGTTTTCAAGGAGGGTACAAACGAAGTGGATTATGAAGACGGTAGCAGAACCCAAAATACACGGGTAAGTTATCCTATTAACCACATTAACAATATCCAGAAGCCATCCTACGGTGAGAACCCAAAGAATATTTTCTTCCTTACCTGCGATGCTTACGGGGTTTTACCTCCTATTTCCAAGCTTACTCCCGGCCAGGCAGCTTTCCATTTCATTAGCGGATATACGGCAAAAGTGGCCGGAACAGAAGCTGGTGTGGACGAACCCCAAACCACTTTCTCGGCTTGCTTCGGAGCACCCTTTATGCCTTTACACCCTACCCGCTACGCGGATATGCTAAGTCGTAAAATGAAGGATGCCGGTGTTAACGTATGGTTGGTAAATACGGGTTGGTCCGGAGGTGCGTATGGTGTAGGCCAGCGTATGAAACTAAAATACACCCGGGCCATGATCACCGCTGCTCTTAACGGTAAACTGGATGATGTAAGCTACTCTGAGCATGAGGTTTTCGGTCTGATGATGCCTGACAGTTGCCCCAATGTTCCAGAAGAAATCCTTCACCCACGTAACACCTGGAGTGATAAGGACAAATACGATAAAACAGCTTTGTCTTTAGCGCAGAAATTCAATAACAACTTTACGAAGTTTGCTGAATACGCCAATGAAGAAATATTGGCCGGTGCGCCCAAGGCAGCCGAAAAGGTGTAAAAGCTTATTAAAATAATGTACATTAGGATCCCGGTGCCCAAAGCATCGGGATCTTTGTTTTAAAACCACTCTTATGAGCAAACCTGCTTTGTTGGCAGCACTCTTGTTAAGCTTCTCCGTATTTGCCCAAAAGGTACGTATCGAAGTAGAGCAGCCTATTCCCATTGGAGAAAAAGACACCGTATATGGCACTCTTTTATCCGAAGGGAAAAGTCTTAAGGAGTACCACGATATTCCCCTGATCATCATTGTTGCCGGTAGCGGCCCTACCGATCGCAATGGCAACTCTGCCGTACTTCCCGGGCCTAATGATGCATATAAACAAATGGCGGATTCCCTGCTGGAAAAGCATATTGCTACCTTCCGCTATGACAAGCCTGCCATTGGGAAATCTACTTTTTCAGGTACTGAAGAAAAAATGCGGTTTGAGACCAACTCCGAAGTCCTGGGAGCGGTAATTGCCAGTATGAAAGACCTCGGCTTTGACGATATTTTCCTTTTAGGACACTCGGAAGGTTCATTGGTGGCCATGCTTGCCGCCCAGCAAAACAAAGTTTCCGGTTTCATCAGCATGGCCGGCCCCGGCCGTGATTCCCATACCCTCATTAAGGAACAACTGGCTGGTAAATTACCGGAAAAGCTGGAGAAACAAACTTTTGAAAAACTGGACAGCATAAAGGCAGGCTATACAGTTGAAAAATACAATGCGTCCGTAGCCAGCCTAATACGGAAATCCATTCAGCCCTATTTAAGGAGTTATTTTCAATACAATCCGGCTAAAGAAATCAGTAAACTGGACATTCCCGTACTCATTATACAGGGCGGGCGTGATATGCAGGTAAAGGAAATGGAAGGAGAGATCCTGAAGAAGGCAAAACCAGAGGCGCGCTACATCTTTTATCCTGAAATGAACCACGTTTTAAAGCGCGTGGATGAAAGCCAGGAGCAAAACTCAGCTGCTTATTACGATCCTGATTTTCCGCTGGAGGAAAACCTGGTCAAAGACATGGCCAGCTGGGTTCACAGCCACAAATAATCTTACAAGAGTTCGTTAGCAAGATTAGCCAACTCAGATCGTTCCCCTTTTTCCAGGGTAACGTGAGCAAATAAAGGATTTCCCTTGATCTTATCTATGAGATAGGATAGCCCATTGGACTGTTCATCCAGATATGGGGTATCAATCTGGCGCACATCTCCGGTAAAAATGAACTTGGAGTTTTCTCCCGCCCGGGTAATAATGGTCTTTACCTCGTGAGGGGTGAGGTTCTGGGCTTCATCCACAATAAAGATCACATTGGAAAGGCTGCGGCCACGGATGTAGGCCAATGGCGTTACCAGTAGCTTTTCCTGGTTTACCATTTCATCCACCTGCTTAAACTCCTTATCCTTTTCACTGAACTGGTTCTTGATAAACTTCAGGTTATCCCAGAGCGGCTGCATATACGGATTGATCTTGGCCTTCATATCACCAGGCAGGTAGCCGATATCCTTATTACTGAGAGGTACAATGGGACGGGCAAGGTAGATCTGTTTAAAGTCCCTTCTTTGTTCCAAGGATCCGGCCAGGGCTAAAAGCGTTTTACCGGTTCCGGCCACTCCGCTCAGGGAAACCAGCTTTATATCCGGGTTGCTGATAGCCTGCAGGGCAAAAGCCTGCTCTGCATTACGTGGTTTAATACCATAGTAACTTTTCTTTTCTACCTGGTCCAGGGTTTGGCTCTGGGCGTTGTAAAAGGCCAGGGTACTGCTCTTGGGTCCTTTAAGGATGTAATAGTGATTATTCTGCTCCTTAAAATTCTTTTCTCTCTCCTTTACACTATCAATGGCAATGGCCTTGCTTTTATACAGGGCATCGATTACTTCCTGGTCAAAACCTTCCAGGGTACTCTTTCCTGTATACAAAGATTCCACATCCTGTATCTTACCCGTTTCGTAATCCTCGGCATTAAGCTCCAGGGCTTTTGCCTTCAGGCGAAGATTAATATCCTTGGTAACCAGGATCACCTTTTTATTTTTCTCCTCCTCTACCAATTGCAAGGCCGCATTAAGAATACGATGGTCATTCTTGTTAAGTCCAAATATCTTATTGGCATCCAGGCTGTAGGTGGTATTCATAATCACCTTGAAACGTCCTTTAGTACCACCGTTCAATGATATCCAATCCTGCAGCCCCTTTTCCCCGGACTTTTTGTCCAGGAAGCGAATGAACTGGCGGGCTTCATAATTTTTGGTATCGCTACCCTTTTTGAATTCATCCAGCTCTTCCAATACCGTAATCGGTATAGCCACATCATGCTCGTCAAAATTGATGATGGAGTTATGGTCGTAAAGGATTACTGAAGTGTCGAGAACAAATATTTTCTTCTCCTTCTTTGGAGCCTTCGCCTTGCGGGGGGAGGCGGTAGTGCGTTTCGCCATGAAGTTAGTTTACGAACTCAGATTTATGATGTATAAATGTAGCCAATACGCCAACCGGACCCTAACAAATACAACAGTATGTATTCACAAAAAAGACCCTGTATCTGTTGATAAATTCCGATCGGCATGCAAACTTTCGCTCAGAACCTTAAATTTGCTAAAAATAACCGGGAGGGAAACGGTTTTAACCAGAGAAGGAATCTCTTTATCTTAATCATTTTCCCATTTTGGGATTTTGCAATCTGCAAATACAAGCTAAATGATTAAAAAATAACCACTTATGTTTTTGGCCCGATTATACACAACTGTGTCTGACGACTTAAAAACCTTATAATGAAACGTATATTAGGATTAACACTTGCAGCATTTACGATCGCATCCTGCACTAAAGTACAAGAACCAAAAAGCTCCAATCCCCCAAACTCCAAGGACCTAGGCTCCCTGGTAATACCTCAGGAATTTAACTGGAGTAGCAGCACCAAGGGCCGTTTAACGGTAACCCTTACTTCAGATACCGCTGCTTTTTCTGCAGATGGCCAGGAATTGCAACTGATCGATGATAAGGGGAAAGTAGTTGACCGTAAATGGATAGAAGGCTCTTCTGCCGACTTTTACCTGACCATGCCTCAGATAGGAAGTGACCTCTTTGTATTTTACCCCAACTCAGGCGATAAAATACAAGTTTCCCAGCCTGGTAACATTACCATGAACGTTAAGACCAACTTCTTTAACGTGGATTACAGCGTTATTTTGGACAACGCCAGCAAAGGGAAAAAATCATCTACCGGAAGCAAAGGCAAGATACAGGGCACCGACCTTCTTGTAAACGGTGATTTTGAAACCGACAACTTCCCGAACTATCCTGGCAACCATAACCTTACCGAGGGGCACTGGTACGTGTACAGCCACAGTAAATACGACTGGGCCAGCGGTAATGGTGGAAAAGTTTTCAAATCCAAGAGCAGCCATCATGGCTACGCTTACCAATTATTGGACGTAGACGGTGGAGAGCTTTATACCACTACCGCTTCCACCAGTGGCAACTTCTGCGTATATGTCTTCTTCATCGATAACAACGGTAATATTATTGACTACGATGGCTATGCTCCCAATAATGGAAATAATATTGACAGAAGTGGAACCATACCGGCTAATGCAGATTACGTATTGTATAAAGTTCACGGAGCTAAGAACCATTGGATAGACGATGTTACTTTTGAAGTGGAGCCTGCTATTCAAGATGCTGATGGTGACGGGGTTGCCGATGATGATGATGACTACCCCAACGATGCCAGCAGGGCCTATACTTCCTATTTCCCCAACAATGGATACCAAACCGTGGCCTTTGAAGATTTGTGGCCTCAAAAAGGAGACTTTGACTTCAATGACATGGTTCTTTCCAATAACGTGGTCTACACTTCTGATGCCGATAATAACCTGGTAGATGCCACCTTTACCATCAGCCTGGATGCTGTGGGTTCAGGCTTTGCCAACGGACTGGCTATTGTTTTTGTAGACGACAATAAAAATCCCATTAATGCCGATATCATTGAGTCGGTTAGTGGTAATGCTACTGAAGATCCTGCTGTGACCAACGGTATTGTGGTTTTTGATCACGTTTACAATGCGCAGAGTGAATACTACCAGAACAATGGTGAGGGACCTTCCAAAACCCCGGATGTGTTTACCTTCACCGTTATCTTTAATGGCAATGCCGGCAGCCTGAATATTGTACCTGACGTGTACATCTTCCGCAGCAACGACCGCGGACTGGAAATTCACCTGGACGGTTTTTCAGGAACTTCAGCGGCTAATTCCAGCTACTACAATACCGGTGATGACGTAAACGGCACTTATAGCACTCAAAGCGGACTTCCCTGGGTGCTGGAGGTAGTAACGCCCAATAAATCATTTGAACACCCTAATGAAAAGGTAGATATCCTGGAAGCTTATCCACAATTCCAATCCTGGGCTGAATCCGGAGGTTCTGCCAACCAAAACTGGATGGAAAGCCCGGTTGCTTCGAAAATATTCGATCTACAGTAATTGAAACACACGTATAAGGTTAAAAGGCTGCGCTCAAGAGCGCAGCCTTTTTTGTTTTAAAAAACGGCCTTGGCAATAGTCTGGATGTTGTCCACTTTTCCCATAGAGTAAAAGTGGAGCACCGGCACCCCAGCCTCTTTTAATTCCTTGCATTGCTGAATAGCCCACTCTACGCCAACTTCCCTTACTTGCTCATTGTCCCTGCAGTTAACCACTGACTTCACCAATTCATCCGGAATATCCACATGAAAACGATGCGGCAAAAGGCTCAGGTGTCGCTTGGTAGCTATGGGCTTTATACCAGGAATAATGGGCACCGAAATACCCACCTGCCTGCATTTTTCTACGTACTCAAAGAAACGGGTATTATCAAAGAACAACTGGGTTACAATGTATTCGGCTCCTTGCTGCACCTTCTTTAAAGTATTCTGAACATCATTATTGATGCTGGGTGCTTCAAAGTGTTTTTCAGGATAGCCGGCCACCCCAATACAAAAATTGGTGGGGGTATTATTCTTCAGTTCCTCATCGAGGTAAATGCCTTTATTCATATCCGATATCTGGCCCACCAGATCACAGGCAAAAGTGTGCCCGTTCTTCTCGGCCACAAAATAGGTCTCTCCCTTGATGGAATCGCCACGCAAGGCCAGTACGTTTTCAATACCCAGAAAGTCCAGGTCTATCAAAGCGTTCTCGGTATCTTCCCTTGAGAAACCGCCACACAGGATGTGCGGTACTGCGTCTATCTTGTATCGGTTTTGCAAGGCAGCACAAATACCTACGGTACCGGGCCTTTTGCGCACTACTTTTTGTTCCAGCAATCCATTGTTCAACCGCTTGTATACCACCTCCTCCCGGTGGTAGGTTACGTTTACAAAAGGAGGCTTAAACTCCATCAAGGGATCAATGGTATTGTAGATGTCGCGAATATTCTGACCCTTCAACGGAGGTAATATTTCAAAAGAGAATATGGTCTCTTTGGCTTGCTTTATATGTTCAATTACTTTCATGCTTAGTTGATAGAGGTGTTAATCATAATTCAGATTGGGCCGTAACCACTTTACCGCTTCCTCATATGAAATGCCCTTGCGGCTGGCGTAATCTTCTACCTGGTCGCGGCCGATCTTGCCCAGTCCGAAATATTTGCTTTCCGGATGAGCAAAGTAATAGCCGGATACGGATGAAGCAGGGTACATAGCCAGGCTATCAGTGAGGGTTATGCCCAGTTCTTCCGCGTTCAGCAAGCTGAAAATGGTTTTCTTTTCCAGGTGGTCCGGACAAGCCGGATAACCCGGTGCCGGCCGTATTCCCTGGTATTTCTCACTGATCAGTTCACTGTTGTCCAGGTTTTCATCCGTAGCATACGCCCAGATCTCCATTCTCACTTTGTGATGTAATAGTTCTGCAAAAGCCTCTGCAAGGCGATCAGCCAGGGCCTTCACCAGGATGCTTTTATAATCATCATGTTGTGCCTCGTACGCATCTACCAGTTTTTCAATACCCAAACCTGCCGTTACGGCAAAAGCTCCCACATAATCCTGTTGATCGCTGTCTTCGGGAGCAAGAAAATCACTCAGGGCTATATTGGGGGCATCAGCGGCCTTTTTGCTTTGCTGCCGTAAAGTGCGGAAGACTGCCATCTCCTGTGCGCTATCTTCCGGGTTTAAAACCTTTATATCATCCCCAATGGAGGCGGCCGGGAATATACCAGCCACTCCATTGGCCGTAAGTAGTTTCCGGTCAATTATCTCATCCAGTATGGCGTTGGCATCCCTGTACAGTGAGTTGGCTTCTTCACCTACCACCGTATCTTCCAGGATGGCCGGGAATTTTCCATGCAGCTCCCACGTCATGAAGAAGGGTGTCCAGTCTATATAGTTCCGGATCTCCGCAAGGTCATAATCCTCAAACTTGAAAACGCCCAGCCTGGCTGGTGTGGAGATGTTACCTTTAAATTCCAGCTTTAATTTCTTTTGCCGTGCTTCCTCCAGGGAGAGGTATTCTTTGGCCGAAGCTTTTTGCAGGTAACCTTCACGAAGCCTGGTGTACTCACCTTTCAGGTTCTCATGAAAGCCCACCGAGGCCTCCGAAGAAGCGAGGGTCTGAGCAATGGGAACACTACGGCTGGCGTCATTCACATGTACTACAATACCGGAATATTCAGGGAATATCTTGACCGCTGTATGCGCCCGAGACGTAGTAGCTCCTCCTATCATTAAAGGTGTTTTAAACCCCTGTCGTTCCATTTCACGCGCTACATAGATCATTTCATCCAGCGATGGGGTGATCAAACCACTGAGCCCGATCACGTCCACTTCTTCTTCTACAGCTGCCTGAAGTATCTTTTCCAGGGGAACCATTACTCCCAGGTCTACGATCTCAAAATTATTACAGGCCAGTACCACCCCTACAATGTTCTTTCCGATATCATGAACATCACCCTTTACGGTGGCCAGCAGTATTTTTCCTTTTTTCCGGCTATCCTTTTGCGTTTTCTTTTCTTCTTCCAGGTAGGGTTCCAGGTAAGCTACGGCCTTCTTCATTACCCGTGCTGACTTTACAACCTGTGGGAGGAACATCTTGCCTGAGCCGAAAAGGTCTCCCACCACGTTCATCCCGTCCATTAAAGGGCCTTCAATTACTTCCAGGGTCCTTTCATAATGTTTTCGGGCCTCCTCCACATCTTCTTCAATGTGATCTACTACACCTTTTACCAAAGCATGCTCTATACGTTTCTGCACAGGTGCTTCGCGCCAGGCCAGGTCCTTTTCACGGGTTTTGGTCTCCCCCTTAAAGGTTTCGGCAAACTCAAGAAGTCTTTCCGTGGCATCATCTCTTCTGTCCAGCAGCACATCCTCCACCCTTTCCATCAGGTCTTTAGGAACTTGTTCGTATACCTCCAGCATGGTAGGGTTTACAATGCCCATGTCCATACCGTGGCGGATCCCATGATATAGGAAGGCTGCGTGCATGGCTTCACGTACGGGCTGGTTACCCCGGAAACTGAAGGAAACATTGCTTACTCCTCCACTCACTTTGGCGTGGGGCAGATTGTTTTTGATCCACTGGGTGGCATTGAAAAAATCCAGGGCATTCCTTCGATGCTCTTCAATACCGGTAGCCACTGGGAAAATATTAGGGTCAAAAATGATATCGGATGCCTTGAAGCCTACCTCTTCCACCAACAGGTCATACGATCTTTTGCATATCTCTATCCTTCGCTCATAGGTATCAGCCTGGCCCTTCTCATCAAACGCCATAACAATTACTGCAGCTCCATAGCGCTTAATGAGCCTTGCCTGCATTATGAATTCCTCCTCTCCACTCTTAAGGCTAATGGAGTTGACCACCGATTTTCCCTGTACACATTTCAAACCAGCTTCCAGGATTTCCCATTTGGAAGAATCTATCATAACTGGTACCCGGGCAATATCCGGTTCAGCAGCCATCAGGTTGAGGAAGCGCACCATGGCTGCCTTACCATCCAACATACCTTCATCCATATTCACATCTATGATCTGGGCGCCACCTTCTACCTGGTCACGGGCCACCTCCAGTGCCTCATCAAAGTTTCCCTCCTGTATGAGCTTCAGAAACTTGCGGGAGCCTGTTACATTAGTTCGCTCACCAATGTTGATGAAATTGGCAGCCCGGGAAATATTAAGAGGTTCTAAACCTGCTAACTTCATACGGCAATATCGTTAGGTACTTTACGCGGAGCGTATTGTGCGGCCAGCTTCGCAATAGCCTTAATATGATCCGGGTTGGTTCCGCAGCAGCCTCCAATGATATTCACCAGGTTGAGATCCAGGAATTCGCGGATCTGATCGGCCATATTCTCCGGACTTTGATCATATTCACCGAAAGCATTGGGTAAACCGGCATTGGGATGGGCACTTATATGAAAAGGTGCTTCCCTGGACAGCACCTGCAGGTACGGGCGCAACTGTTTAGCACCTAAAGCGCAGTTCAGCCCGATTGAAAAAAGGTCTACATGCGAGAGACTCACGAGAAAAGCCTCAGCCGTTTGGCCGGAAAGTATCCGTCCGCTGGCATCGGTTATCGTCCCGGATACCATGACCGGGAGTTCATAACCCAATTCATCAAAGAGTTCGGTTATTGCAAATAAGGCCGCCTTGGCATTTAAAGTATCAATGACGGTTTCAACCAGTAGCATATCCACACCTCCCTTTACAAGAGCAGCAGCCTGTTCTTTAAAATACCGGGCCAGCGTATCAAAATCTATAGCACGGTAAGCAGGGTCATTTACATCAGGTGATATACTAGCCGTTTTATTGGTTGGTCCTATGGAACCCGCTACAAACCGCGGTTTATGCGGTTCGCGGGCGGTAAATTCATCCGCCACCTCACGCGCCAG
>CETZ01125382.1_pt1 | contig 12310 bp, 10 predicted proteins | sample 531441 | NCBI WGS metagenome assembly CETZ01 (sample SAMEA2623098, study PRJEB7988) | marine metagenome | isolation source: saline water (ENVO:00002010), including | reverse complement strand
CCAAGCCTTAAATTTTGGCGGATCACCCTTCGACTCCGCTCAGGACACCCGCACCAAACACAACCTCCAACAAGCTTTTCTTAAGCAAGATCAGGACGCCAATTAAGTAACCTTCAACTTTACAACCTTAAGACCAAATACTCTCCCACTTTCCCCCACCCGTTTTAGCCCTCAAGGGCACTTTCCCGTATCCCGCCACTGCAAAGAAATTGGTGAACATTTATACGAAAGAAGGAGTTTGTGGGTTATCCTTAAAGTGGTAAAAGTTATCAACAAAGTGGAGTAAGGTGGGAAATTGTGGGTCATTTTCTATACTTTTGAGTCCAAGACCAGCTAAAAGCTAATATGCTGAACCTGATAGGAGTACACGAATGTAAAATGGATGCCAAGGGCCGGGTAATGATACCCTCCGCTCTGAAGAGGCAGCTATTGCCCGTACTCGAAAAAGGGTTTGTAGTAAAGCGGAGCGTATTCCAGAAATGCCTTGAACTCTACCCCATGGAGGAATGGGAGAAGGTGATGAACAAGGTGAATAAGCTCAACCGCTTCGTAAAGAAGAATAATGATTTCATAAGGATGTTTACCGCTGGCGTGCGGGTGCTGGAGATGGATTCCAACGGCCGCCTTAACATTCCTAAGGACCTGATGAACTTCGCTGGCCTGAAATCGGAGTTGGTACTTTCCTCCTCCGTAGGCATGATAGAAGTGTGGAATAAAGATGCTTATGAAGCCAGCATCAATGATCCCGAAGTGGACTTTGGGGCGCTGGCCGAAGATGTTATGGGTAGCCTTAACGACCCGGACGATGGAGTATCATAAGCCCGTTCTTTTACATCAATGTATAAACCTGCTGCAACTCAAGCCCGATGGCATCTACGTAGATGCCACCTTTGGAGGAGGAGGACACAGCCGTGAGATCGTAAAGCACCTGGATACTGGCCACCTGTATGGCTTTGACCAGGATGAAGATGCCCAGGCCAATGCGCTGGATGATGATCATTTTACCCTCATCTCCTCTAATTTCCGCCACCTGAAGAACAGCCTGCGCTTTAAAGGCGTACGTCAGATAGATGGGCTATTGGCCGATCTTGGGATCTCATCACACCAGATTGATGAAGCCAGCCGTGGATTTAGTCTGCGTTATGAAGGACCGCTAGACATGCGAATGAACCGCTCCCGTCCGCTGGACGCCAAACAGGTGGTAAATACCTACTCTGAAAGTGAACTCACCCGCATTTTCCGGGATTACGGAGAACTGGTAAAACCTCACTTCCTGGCTCGGGCCATTGCCAATGCCCGCAGTTCATCTCCGATAGAAACCACGGAAGAGCTGAAAAACACCTTGGAGCGTTACGCTCCCCGCAATAAACACGGGCAGTTCTGGGCCAAAGTATTCCAGGCCATTCGCATAGAGGTAAATGACGAGATGGGTGCCCTCCACGAACTTTTGAACCAGGCAGCAGAAATATTAAAACCCGGTGGCCGGCTGGTGGTAATGTCATACCACTCGTTGGAAGACAGACCCGTAAAGAACTTCTTCCGCACCGGAAACTTTGAAGGCAAGCCGGAAAAGGATTTTTACGGCAACCTTATCCGGCCCCTGGAACCCGTTACCCGCAAACCAATTGTACCAGACCCAACCGAAACAAATGAAAACCCAAGAGCCCGAAGCGCTAAACTGAGGGCTGCAGAAAAGATAGATGATGTCCAACAGTAAGGCAAAAGCCACTTTTAAAAACCCCCTGAGCTCGGTATTTACCGGTCGCTTCCTGGTGAGCAAGGGCTGGGAAAAAAACTGGCCTTTTATACTCTACCTGAGCTTACTGGCCCTGATCATGATCGCCAGCAGCCATAGCGCTGACCAAAAGGTACACGAAATAGCACGCCTGCGTTCGGAAATGAAAGAACTCAATTCCGAATTTATTGACACCCGCTCCCGGCTGATGCTGGAAAGCATGGAAAGCAAGGTAGTGGAACGCGCCAGCCAATTAGGGCTGGAAAGGTCTGAACACCCACCTATTAAGATAAAAGATACAAGCGAGGAATGAACGTGGATAAATCAATATTGAACCGTTCCTACCTGGCCATGCTGCCCTTCTTCCTGATGGCACTGCTGATCCTATTCAAGCTCTTCATGATCCAGTATGTAGAAGGACCCGAACTGAGGGCTGAAGCAGAGAATGAGGTGGTCCGTGAGATCAACATCAAGGCCGACCGCGGAAACATCTATAGTTCGGACGGCAAGCTACTGGCTACCTCCATGCCTGTGTACGACCTGTACATGGACCCGGTTACCGTGGACGAAGAAGATTTTTTTACTGAATTACCCGGACTATCCAAGGCATTGGCCCGTAAATTCCCGGAGCGAAGTACTGCACAATGGGAAAATTACATTCGCAGCAAACGCAAAGAAGGTAGCCGCTACGTAAAGCTGGCCCAGGACATAAGCTATACCGAGCTTCAAAATGTTCGCCAGTTTCCCATTTTCAACCTGGGGCGCTTTAAAGGCGGGCTCATTTATGAGCAGAAGAACTACCGGAAAATGCCACTTGGCAAGATTGCAGAGCGCACTATTGGCTATGACCGGCTGAACGCCCAAACCGGCATTGAGGGCGCCTTCAGCTCCTTCCTGTCCGGCACCGATGGCCTGCGTCTGAAACAAAAGGTTAGCAACGGCAACTGGAAACCCTTGAGCGACCATTACGAGATTGAACCCCGTGATGGTCTGGACGTGATAACCACCATCAACACCCGTATGCAGGATGTGGTACACCATGAACTACTGAGGGCTTTGGAGCGCTTTGAAGCCGATCACGGTTGTGCAGTGGTTATGGAAGTGGAAACCGGGGCCATCCGCGCTATTGCCAACCTGGGACGTACCGAGCAGGGTACCTATTTTGAAAAAAGGAATTATGCCGTTTGGGAAGACACGGAGCCCGGCTCCACCTTTAAGCTGGCTTCGGTAATGATAGCCCTGGAAGACGGTGTGGCCGACACCAACACTCTCGTGGATACCGAGAATGGCATATTCTCGATCTACGAAAAGAAGGTAAAGGACAGCAACTACCGCAACGGAAAGGGAGGCTACGGAAAGGTAAGCGTAAAACGGGCCTTTGAGGTGTCCAGTAACGTGGGTATCGTAAAGCTGATTTACAACAATTACCAGAAGAATCCCAATAAATTCATTGACCGCCTCTACAACATCGGCATTCACAAAAAACTGGACCTACCCATAAAAGGAGAGGGAACCCCGGAAATACCTAAACCCGGTGACCCCTACTGGAGCGGCATCAGCCTACCCTGGATTGCTTTTGGCTACCAGGTAAGCTTTACTCCTTTGCAGATCCTGAGCCTGTACAATGCTATCGCCAACGATGGCAAAATGGTAAAACCCCGCTTTGTGGAGGAAATACGCCAGCACGGCCGTACCGTAGAGGACAACCCCGTTAAAGTGATCAATCCCGCTATTTGCTCCAAAGAGACCCTGGCTAAGCTGCAGGACCTTCTCAAGGGTGTGGTGGAGCAAGGTACCGCCACCAATATTCAAAGTGATCTGGTAAGCATGGCCGGAAAAACCGGAACCTGCCAGCTCAACTACTGGAAGCAGAACACCTATGATTACCAGGCCAGTTTTGCCGGCTATTTCCCTGCTGACAACCCGAAGTATTCCTGCATAGTAGTAATCAACAAACCCAATTACCACCAGGGCTATTACGGTTCTACCGTAGCTGCTCCGGTGTTTAAAGCTATTGCCGAAAACATTTACCTGGACACCCCCAGGGAGTGGCAGCCTGAAAAACAAAATGGCAATCCCCTATCTCTCTCTGCCAAAAAGCAACTCACAGACCTTAGTGCCGTAAAAGCTATTCCTGATCTCACCGGAATGGATGGATCAGAAGTAGTACCCGCACTGGAGAACCTGGGATATAAACTCAAGATTGAAGGAGTAGGAAAGGTACAATGGCAATACCCTCCGGCCGGAAGCAAGGTTTCCACCAATCGTGTAATTGAATTAAAAATGGGCTAGTGGCAGACATGAAACTGTTAAAGGACATACTCTACAAGACCCCGATACTGGACACCATCGGCAATACCAACCTGGCTGTTTCGGCTATTCATTTCGATTCCCGTAAAATAAGCAAGGAAAGTCTTTTTGTGGCTATTTCAGGTACCGTAGCCGATGGCCATCAATTTATTGAGCAGGCTATTGAGAAGGGTGCCCGTTCCATTATTTGCGAACACCTACCCGAAAACCGGCACGAGAAAGTCACCTACATCCAGGTAAAGGACAGCCACCTGGCTATGGGCATCATTGCATCCAATTTTTACGATAACCCTTCGGAAAAATTAAAACTGGTAGCCATTACCGGCACCAATGGCAAAACCACCACCTCTACCCTGTTGCACCAGCTTTTTACCAATCTGGGCTACAAAGCAGGATTACTTTCTACGGTAAACATCAAGATTGGCCGGGACATATTGCCCGCCACCCATACCACTCCGGACCCCATCAGCCTGAATGCACACCTGCGTAAGATGGTAGATGCCGGGTGCCACTATTGCTTTATGGAGGCCAGCAGCCACGGCATCGAGCAGCGCAGGACTGCCGGTTTAAAATTTGAAGGGGCGGTATTTACCAATATTTCCCGTGATCACCTGGACTACCACAAGACTTTTGACGATTATATACTCGCCAAAAAACGCCTGTTTGATGAACTACCCTCTTCCGCGTTTGCACTGGTAAATGCGGATGACCGTCATGGCAAAACCATGGTTCACCACACCAAAGGAAAAGTATACACCTTCGGACTGCGTACCGACACCGACTTTAAAGCCAAGATCCTGGAACATCAGTTCAACGGCATGCTGCTCAACCTGGGCAAGCACGAACTATGGACCAAGCTGATCGGCACTTTTAACGCCTACAACCTGGCAGCGGTATACGCTGTAGGTGTGCTTTTGAAACAGGACGAACTTCAGATCGTCACTGCCATCAGCAGCCTGAACCCGGTAGAGGGCCGTTTCCAGTACTTCCAGTCGCCAGACGGCATTACCACCATCGTGGATTATGCCCACACTCCGGATGCATTGCAAAACGTATTGGAGACCATTCAAAAGATCAGGGGCGGCAATGAAACCCTTTTCACGATTGTTGGCTGCGGAGGCGACCGCGATAAAGGCAAAAGACCGGAGATGGCGAAGATCGCCACCGAACACAGTGACCAGGTAATATTCACTTCAGACAACCCCCGTACGGAAGACCCTGAAACCATTATCAAGGAAATGGAGGCCGGGGTGGAAATGCACCTTAGCAAAAAATACCTCAGTATAACCAACCGCAAGGAGGCCATTAAGACTGCCACCCGTATGGCACGCAAAGGAGACATCATCCTCATAGCCGGCAAAGGCCACGAAAAATACCAGGAGATCAACGGGGAGCGCTTCCCTTTTGACGACATGCAAATAGCCCGTGAATTCTTAACGCCAACTGCCAACTGATGCTGTACTACCTTTTTACATACCTCGATAATGCCTACGACCTGCCGGGAGCAGGAGTATTTCAGTTCATCACCTTCCGGGCGGCTATGGCTATTATCTTCTCGCTGATCATCTGCATGGTCTTTGGCAAAAGCATTATCCGCTACCTGCACGCCAAACAGGTTGGTGAAACCATTCGCGACTTAGGCTTGGAAGGACAGGCGCAAAAAGCTGGCACACCCACCATGGGTGGACTAATGATCCTTTCAGGAATACTGATCCCTGTATTACTCTTCGCCAAACTGGAGAACATCTACATCATCCTCCTGTTGATCACCACGGTATGGACGGGAATGATCGGCTTTATAGACGATTACATCAAAGTCTTTAAAAAGAACAAAGAGGGCTTGGCTGGTAAGTTTAAGATTGCGGGGCAAATTGGCCTGGGCCTTATCGTGGGTACTATCCTGTACATCCATCCTGAGGTGACCGTTAAAGACCGTATTACCGACCAGGCACAACTGGAAGAACTGCAGGTGGAGCAAAATGACCGTTTACCCGTATACGGTGAAGCCGAAAAGTCAACCACCACCACCATCCCCTTTTTCAAGGATAACGAATTCGACTACGCCATTCTCCTCAAGTGGATCGGGCCCGAATACCGCGACTGGGCCTGGATCATATTCATCCCCATCGTTATCTTCATCATCACAGCCGTATCCAACGGGGCCAACCTCACCGATGGTATTGACGGCCTCGCCACAGGCACCTCAGCCATTATAGGGATCACGTTGGGCATCTTTGCCTATGTATCGGGCAGTATCATTTTTGCGGACTACCTGAACATTATGTACATCCCCAATACGGGTGAGCTGGTGATCTTCATTGCCGCCTTTGTAGGGGCCTGTGTGGGCTTCCTCTGGTACAACGCCTACCCGGCCCAGGTTTTTATGGGCGATACGGGCAGCCTGAGCCTGGGCGGCATCATTGCTGTATTTGCAATTGCCATCCGCAAGGAACTTTTGATACCCATTGTATGCGGAATTTTTGTGGTGGAAAACCTCTCTGTAGTGCTACAGGTGAGCTACTTCAAATACACCAAAAGAAAATTCGGAGAAGGCAGGCGTATTTTTAAAATGTCGCCCCTGCACCACCATTACCAGAAGCTTGGATTTAATGAGAGCAAGATCGTTACCCGTTTCTGGATCATAGGCATCTTCCTGGCTGTATTAACCTTCGTAACCCTGAAACTGCGCTAAGTGAGCACCAAAGAACACATAGTAGTTTTAGGCGGTGGCGAAAGCGGCTATGGTGCAGCTTTATTGGCCAAACGAAATGGATACCCGGTATTCCTTTCGGATGGCGGCACTTTGAAAGACAAGTATAAACAACGCCTGCAAGCCGAGAACATCAGCTTTGAAGAAGGTGGGCATACCGAAGAAAAAGTACTGCAAGCCGGCCTGGTGATCAAGAGCCCAGGCATCCCTGAAAAAGCGACCATCGTAAAGAGCATTCGGGCTAAAAATATCCCACTCATCTCTGAGGTGGAATGGGCCTACCGGTTTTGCAAAGGCAAAGTGATAGCCATTACCGGGAGCAACGGCAAGACCACCACCACCATGCTTACCCATCACATTTTGAAGAATGCCCAACTGGACGTGGCTATGGTAGGCAATATAGGCGACAGCTTTGCCGCCTCGGTGGCCGAAAAGGACCATGACTACTACGTGCTGGAGGTGAGCAGCTTCCAGTTGGATGATATTACATCATTCAAACCTCACATAGCCATATTGACCAATATCACTCCTGATCACCTGGACCGCTATGACTACAAAATGGAGAACTACGCCCGCAGCAAGTTTGCCATTGGGCGCTACCAGGATGAGAAGGACTACTTCATCTACACTCTGGATGACCCCGAAACCCTGAACTATTTCGAAGAACATAAGCCGCATAGCCACATGCTGCCCATTAGCCTGGAAAAGCAAGTGGAAGAGGGCGCATTTACGGACGAACAAAACAACATTCAAATAAACCTTAAAAACCAAGAAGCAATGAGCATTAATGAATTGGCCCTGCAGGGAAAGCACAATGCCTACAACAGTATGGCTGCCGGACTAGCCGGCAAACTACTCGGCATTCGCAAGGAAGTGATCCGCGAGAGCCTGGCCGGATTTGAAAGTATTGAACACCGCCTGGAGCCGGTACTGCAGGTATACGGTATTGAGTTCATCAATGACAGCAAGGCCACCAACGTAAACTCCACCTGGTACGCGCTGGAAAGCATGCAAAAGCCTACCATCTGGATAGTAGGCGGTGTGGATAAAGGGAATGACTACAGCCAGCTGCACAAACTGGTGAAGGAGAAAGTAAAGGCCATCGTGTGCCTGGGCGTGGACAACACCAAGCTACACGCTGAATTTGAGGAAATGGTTCCCTTTATGATCGATGCAGCAGACATGGACGAAGCCGTGCGTATCAGCTACAAGCTGGGTACCAAGGATGACGCAGTACTGCTGAGCCCCTGCTGTGCGAGCTTTGACCTTTTCGAAAATTACGAAGACCGGGGACGCCAGTTTAAAGCTGCCGTAAGAAGGTTGTAAGAATGGCTAAGATGCTAACCTACATAAAAGGTGATAAAACCCTATGGGTGATTGCGATCATCCTGGCGCTGTTTTCCATGATGCCGGTGTATAGCGCCAGCAGCAATATTGCCTTTATGTACGGTAGCGGCAACACTTTCAGCATGCTGGCCAAGCATGCCGTGCACCTCTCATTAGGACTGATCCTGATGTACGCAGCACACAACATGAATTACCGGCACTTCGGAGCCATATCCGTGATATTGATGCCCGTGGCCCTGCTGCTTCTGGTTTATACTTTATTCCAGGGCCACACGGTATCCAACGCCACACGGTGGATCCGAATACCCTTTCTGGGCTGGACTTTCCAGACCTCGGCATTTGCCAGCGTGGTATTGATGATCTACATCTCACGCTACCTGGCCAAGACACCCTCCGAAAAGATCCGTAGTTTTAAACAATCTTTTGCCGCACTACTACTGCCTATTTTTGCGGTATGTGGACTCATCCTGCCGTCCAACTTCAGTACTGCAGCCCTGATCTTTGCCATCAGCATGCTGGTGCTTTTTATCGGTGGGTATCCCATTAAGAACCTCCTCTACATTGCCGGGGGAGGTATTGCTGCTCTTGGGCTTTTTATAGTACTCACCCTGGCCTTCCCCAATATGAGCAACCGGGTATCTACCTGGAAAGCACGTATTGAAAATTACAACAGTGGCGATAAGGCCGACAATTACCAGGTACACAAAGCCAAAATGGCCATTGCCGAAGGACAGATCATCGGCAAAGGTCCCGGTAAAAGTGTACAGAAAAACTTTTTACCTCAGTCCAATTCGGATTTCATTTATGCCGTAATCGTAGAAGAATTCGGACTGATAGGAGGCGTATTGGTCATCTTCTTTTACGTACTCTTTATGATCCGGATATTGATCATTGCCACCAAATCACCTACTAAATTCGGGACCCTGGTTGCCATTGGCACCGGCCTCGGGATCATAGTACAGGCTTTTGTAAACCTGGGCGTAGCCGTAAACCTATTACCCGTAACCGGACAAACCCTTCCGTTGATCAGTGCCGGAGGTTCTTCCATCTGGATGACCTGTGTAGCCATAGGCATTATCCTCAGTGTGAGTCGCGGTATTCCCGAAGAATCGGATGAAGAAGCAAACGTTGAACCTGTAAACACCTTTGCTCATGCCTGAGTACCAATTCATGATCAGTGGTGGTGGCACCGGAGGGCATATCTTTCCGGCCGTAGCCATTGCGGATGAACTGAAAAAACGCTATCCAGATGCCCAATTCCTTTTTGTGGGAGCACGGGACAGGATGGAAATGGAACGTGTACCCCAGGCCGGCTACAATATTGAAGGTTTATGGATCAGCGGTATTCAGCGCAAGCTCACCGCCTCCAATCTCCTGTTCCCCTTTAAGCTATTTTCCAGCATCACACGGTGCCAAAAACTGATACGAAAGTTCAAGCCAGATGTGGTGATCGGAACCGGAGGTTTTGCCAGCGGGCCCCTGTTGTATGTAGCATCACGGAAGAACAAACCCTGCCTCATACAGGAACAGAATTCCTTTCCGGGTATCACCAACAAGCTTCTGGCCCCCAGAGTGAATACTATTTGCGTAGCCTATGATAAGATGGAGCGCTTTTTCCCGCAGGATAAGATCGTTTTTACCGGCAATCCTATCCGTAGCAGTGTCCATGCCCCTTTAGCCTCCAAACAAGCCTGTTACGATGAACTCGGGCTAAACCCCAACCGTAAAACCTTATTGGTACTCGGAGGAAGTTTAGGCGCCCGAAAGATCAACCAACTGGTTGAGAACAACCTGAACGCTATCCTGGAGATGAATATGAATCTGCTCTGGCAAAGCGGCAAACTCTATATCGATGAGTTGCTGGGCAAACATGGTTCCCGCCAGAACGACCAGCTACAGATCAAACCCTTTTTACAGAATATGCAGGGCGCCTACGCCATTGCCGATGGGGTGATCAGCCGGGCCGGTGCTGGAACCCTTTCTGAGCTGGCGGTATTGCAAAAGCCCTCTTTACTGATCCCCTCGCCCAACGTGGCCGAAGACCATCAAACCAAAAATGCCATGGCTCTGGTGGAAAAGGGTGCGGCATTGATATTTCGCGAAACGGACCCTGAATCCCAACTTCTTGAAAAGTTGAAATTACTGATGGATGGACGGGAGCAGGAAAAACTGCAAAAAAATATTCAAGCCCTGGCTAAACCCAAGGCTGCAGAGCACATTGTGGACGAAATAGAAAAACTGTTGCCCCATGCTGAATAAGGAAAATATATACCTGGTAGGCATTGGTGGCATCGGCATGAGTGCCCTGGCGCGGTATTTTAAAAACCTGGGCCGGAACGTAGCCGGTTATGACCGCGTACGAACCCCACTTTGCAAACAATTGGAAAGTGAAGGCATGGATATCCACTATGAAGATGATGTGGAACAGATCCCGGAACCTTTCCGTAAAAAAGCACACACCACCGTTATTTACACTCCTGCCATTCCTGCGGAACATGCCGAGCTGAACTTATTCCAAAAGAAAGGTTTTGATCTTGTAAAGCGGGCCCATGTGTTGGGGATGATCGCCCAAACCCATATCTGCCTGGCCGTAGCCGGCACGCACGGGAAAACCACCACCTCCACCCTGCTGGCCCACCTCTTCCGCAATGCCGGACAGGAGGTTACGGCCTTCCTGGGAGGGATCTCGGTAAACTACCAGACCAATTTCTGGGGTGGCGATTCGAAAGACGGCATCCTCATTGCCGAGGCCGATGAGTTTGACCGCAGCTTTTTACAGTTAAAACCAGAAGGAGCCCTGATTACCTCTATGGACGCTGATCACCTGGATATTTACGGAGATGGCGAAGAACTGCAAAAAACCTTTCGCGCCTTTGCAGGCAGCATTCAGAAAACAGCTCTGGTTGAAGATCGCCTGGATCTTCCCGGCAAGAAATACGGTTTTTCCGAAACAGCCGATTATCAAGCCACTAACATCCGCATAGAGGAACACAATTACCGCTTTGACCTGGTGGCACCCCATGGTACCATCCCCGATATCCGAAGCGGACTTCCCGGTCGCCATAATGTAGAAAATGCTACCGGTGCAGCGGCACTGGCGCTCGAATACGGGCTAAATGCCGAGGAAGTAAAGCAAGGCATAGAAAATTTTAAAGGTGTAAAGCGCAGGTTTGAGTACCATATCAAAACCTCCAGGCTGGTATATATTGACGATTACGCCCACCATCCTACCGAAATCAATGCGCTGATCGGGTCCGTCCGGGAACTGTACCCTGACCATACCATTACCGGCATTTTCCAACCTCACCTCTACTCCCGCACACGCGACTTTATGGACGGTTTTGCGGAAAGCCTGGGCCAGGTTGACGAACTTATACTCATGGACATTTATCCTGCCCGTGAAAAACCTATTCCGGGCATCACGTCCAACACTTTGCTGGAGAAGATCAACGGACCCGAAAAGTCCTTGCTCTCTACCACCGATATACTCACTCATTTCCGTGAGACCCGCTTAAAGGACCGGGTAGTATTAACCATCGGTGCCGGTGATATTGACCAATTGGTAAACCCCTTAAAAATGGTATTACTGAATGGCTAAGTTTAAGAATATACTGTTCTGGGGGGGTGGTATACTGCTCTTGCTGGTGATATTTGCATTCTCAGGAAATCGCCATAAATCTCTGAAGACCAAAGGTGTTACTATCAATATCGACTATTCCCATGATCTGTACTTTGTTACCCAGGAAGATATACAACAAATAGTATGGGATGAATACCCGTTTTTTGACAGCTTGTTCCTGCAAGAAATTAACATTCCCCTGTTAGAAGAAAGCCTTGATAATCACCCCTCTATCCGTAAAGCAGAGGTATATTCGAAGCTGGATGGTAGTTTGCGGATTGATGTATACCAAAAGCAACCGGTTGCACGGATACAAAACTCAGGTGCAGCCTTTTACATAGATGAACAGGGAGATAGCATGGCGCTGTCACCACGTTTTTCAGCCAAGGTTCCATTGGTAACGGGGCGGATTGATGCAGAAGCCCATAAAAAGATCTACCATTTTTTTAAGGATTTACAGTCGGACGATTTTTATAAAGACTTTTTCAGCGCTCTTAAATTAGACAAGCAAGGAGAATGGATCTTGTATCCTAAACCCGGAAATCACACGGTGCTGGCGGGTACACCCGAACACCTGGAGAGCAAGCTC
>CETZ01125502.1_pt1 | contig 12350 bp, 11 predicted proteins | sample 531441 | NCBI WGS metagenome assembly CETZ01 (sample SAMEA2623098, study PRJEB7988) | marine metagenome | isolation source: saline water (ENVO:00002010), including | reverse complement strand
AACAACAGGCTGTCATTGGGAGAAAGTGAGGGTTGCAGGGTGTGGAAATCCATAACCCCGCCAATGGCATCACTACCGTAAATAAGCGAACCGGGACCAAAAACAATCTCGGCATTATTCATGGCATTCGGATCCAGTGAGATCACATTCTGGAGGTTACCACTACGGAAGATGGCGTTGTTCATACGCACACCATCTACCACCAGCAGCACGCGGTTAGTGGAAAATCCCCGGATCATGGGGCTACCTCCGCCCAGTTGGCTTTTCTGGATATATACCTCTCCACTCACCCCCAGCATATCGGCAGCGGTTTGCGGGTTCTGGAAAGCTATTTCCCGCGCTTTAATGGTGCTGATCTTGTTGGGCACCTTGCTCTTGCTTTGTTCCCAGCGGTTAGCGGAAACCACAATCTCGTCCAGATCCAGTTGATCAGGTTCTAAAAACACCTGGCCTTCATTGGCCTTAAGCTCCTCAAAAGTGAGATTACGGCTTACATAGCCGTAATACCGCACCTCCACGGAGGAGCTACTGGCAAAGCCCTTCACGTTGGTTTCGCCCAGGGCATTGGTGTAACGGATAATACCATTTTTTTCATCGGCAAGCCTTACCCCCTCTATGGGCTGCAGCGTTACCTGGTCTTTCACGGTGATGGTTTGCGCATTTAGCACACCACATATCACCATGAAAAAACCTATCATAAGATTTTTCATGAATACGATTTAAGTTTGTTTTACATAAGTCCTGCCGGTAGACAGGATCTGAAGATTCAGTTAAAAATGTAAGACAGGATACGGGGCGGCTTCCAGGGTTTTTGGGCAATATCATCCCACCATTGCGGGATGTAACAAATACGCAAAACCTCATTTTCTGCAAACCCGTGTATCTTATCCGTGGCGAAATCCACAAACTGCTTGCTGAAGAGGGCCTGCATCAGGCTGCGGTGTTTACGCTCTTCGGGATCCTTCTCTATCCTGAAGTTCACCAGTTCATTCAGCCGCTTAAAAAGCCCGGACTCTTTAACGTCATGGATACAGGTGTACCAGGTTTCATCACCGCGCACCTCTTCCTTAAGGATGTCGTACATCTCGCCTTTATAACGGATCTCACGCTTATCCATACGTTTAAAATCTGGGTGGCCTTTTTGCATGGACCGGTGTATCCTGAGTACAATACGATCTTCTTCCGGAACATCGTGCTTGAGCCGCTGCTTCATTTCATAACGCACCTGCCGCACCTGGAAATAATGGCACAGGTACCAGCCTGCGGACTGGAACAGCAGCAAGGAACTCAGCAATATGGAAACAGCCAGTTTGATACGACAGATTTGGTGTCCGGCAAAAGTATTGATATTTAAGGAGAGGTATTTAGCGCGCCCTTTTATAGAGTTACACCCTTCACATATTGCTATAATCCGGCTCGCTCCAACTTGAATAACCTATGGCTGATTAAACCTTTTAAAGCTTTCTCCCTTTAATTAATCATGCAATCTTTTCTCGAAAAGTGGGGTGAAGCGGCCTATACCACCATCGGCTTATTCTGGATGGCCCTCTGGGCATTTGCTTTCGGCTATGTGATCAGTAGCATGATACAGGTTTTTGTTACCCAGCAGCGCATGCAGAAGCTTATGGGCAAGGATAACCTTAAAAGTATTTCGCTGGGCACCTTCTTTGGGTTTATCAGTAGCAGTTGCAGCTTTGCAGCCCTGGCCACTACCAAATCACTATTAAAAAAGGGGGCCGGTTTTATCTCATCCATAGCCTTCCTCCTGGCCTCTACAAACCTGGTGGTAGAGTTGGGGATCATTATTGCCCTTTTTCTAAGCTGGCAATTTGTAGTGGGTGAATATATAGGCGGTCTCCTCCTGATTGCCATCAGCTGGATTTTTATTCGCCTCACTAAACCTGAAAAACTTATTAAAAAGGCACGGGAAAGACTGGGTTCATCGAAAGAGGAAGACCACCAGAAAACGGATTGGAAAAAACAGATCAAAAGCCGCAAAGGCTGGGCTAAAGTGGGCATGCAATATCACATGGAGTGGGATATGGTATGGAAAGATGTTTCAGTAGGATTTACCGTGGCTGGTATTATCTCTGCCTTTGTTCCCTCCTCCTTTTTTGAAACGCTCTTCATTGGTACAGGCAACGGCTCCCAGACCGATCTTTCCTTTATCCAGATACTGGAACATACATTGGTGGGCCCGGTGGCAGCCTTCTTCACCTTCATCGGCTCCATGGGGAATATCCCACTGGCAGCATTGCTGTTTCAAAACGGTGTAAGCTTTGCCGGAGTGATGGCTTTTATCTTTTCCGACCTGGTGGTCTTCCCGGTCCTGCGCATTAACGCCCGTTATTACGGTTGGAAAATGTCCACGTACATTCTGCTCATGCTTTTTACTGCCCTGGTAGGTACTACCTTGTTAATGCATTACGGCCTGCTGGGCCTTAATATGCTACCGGAGCAAACGGGAGGTGGCATACAGGAAATGACATTCTTTAAGATAGATTACGGCTTTGTACTCAACATCGTATTCCTGGCATTAAGTGCTTACCTCATCTACCTCTCCCGTACTACTAAAATGCAAGGCCACGGAGGTCACGAAATGCCGGATAAGGGATGGCTGGAAATCATACTGCGCTATGCGGCCTGGATCAGTTACGGCTGGCTGGCTATCGGGCTGGTTTTAAAGGCTGTGCTGTAAAGGTGAACTTCGAAGGTTGAAAAGCCCGGCCTTAAACTGGTGATTCCGGTAAGGGACCGAAAATAAACTTATCATCCTCACCCTCAACCCTCTATTCCTTTGGCCTTATTTTTGGAATTAACACATTCATTATACCAACAACTCAACACTTCGAACATGAAAAAGGCTTTTATACTACTGGCAAGCGCTCTGGCACTCGTCTCCTGTGAGAAGGACAGCACCGAATATATAGACCGTCCCAACCGTTACATTAAACTGGCGGAGATCATATCCCTTCCCAAGCTTAATTACGATACGGATAACAGTCCTCCCGACCTTAGGGTGGACCTGAAAAGACGTTCTGCCTCCTTCTGGGAGTTCAGCACTCAAACGGAGATCAACGCGGCATCACTGCCCACTTTTGCAGTATTCCCAGCCGAAATACTGGTTACTGATGAGATCTATGAAATCCGCATAGTGGATGAAGACCTGGAAAACCCAACCGATTATGAGATCTTTTACTGGGCTTTCAACCCGGTGGACGAAGGTGTTAACGGGGAATTTGAATTTATGGCGGACGGCAAGCTCATTATGGTACTCAACTACAATGAAAAATAGCCCTGCTGGTTAAAACCCACAGTTTAAAGTTTAATCCCGGGGTTTAATCGCAGGGTACTATCCACTTTCTTTTGCCCAAGCTGGTAATGATAGCAGCGGGAAACCATGATCCCTGTTTTGAGGATATACCTTAGTGGATTTCAGAGTGGCAGCCTTCCTTCTTTTCCAGTGATTAATTCTCTTTTCTCTGTTTTACCGGACAGCTGCCACTACCGAAACCTTACATGGAAACTCCCCAGTTTACCGAAGCTCAGAATTACAAGTATTAAATACCTTACGGACACAAACTTCGGAGATCCGAAGTGAATCAATGAATACAGTAGTAGCTTCGCCACAACACCAGGTGACTGGACCTGAGGCTAATATACCAGTTCCTACTAATGCCAATACGTTCCTGCCAGGCCCAGTACACTGCCCAGCCAGATAGACACTACAAAACCAATTATCCCTACCATAAGAAGGCTGAACTTCAACCACTCATTGGCGGATTGTAAACTACTCAACCAGGCAAAAAAGGCAGCTCCCATAGCCCCGGCCGCAGGAACCACAAACAGAGGTCTTAGTCTCCATAACCTGTTCCAGGTTGGATCTGCCTCACCGGCCATCAGGAGAAAGAAGGAGATGAGCAATAAACCGGTTATGGCCCCGGCCAACATGGCCTTTTTAATGGGCACCTGAACTACCGTTTGCGAACCGTGATCATTTGCTGTTGTCATACCAGAATTGTTTTTAGGATTAGCAAGCAGCAGAAATTTATAAATTTAAAAGTACTTTGAATTACAAAGTAAGTAAATATTTTGCTTTATTCATAATCCCCATGGGGGCAACTTAATATTATAAAGACTATACCTATCGCAGAGCCTTGGGTCTTCATCCTTTTTCATCCCTAGCAACCATCACTGTCCTATGGACTATGAAAAGGTAAAGACCCGTGATTTCAGGCTACCTCTTCCATTTCCAAGGCTTCCCATTTCAGTTTACCGGTATAGCGATGCGATACCCGGCCTTCCACGTTCATAGCAAGCAGGTATATCCAGCCATTATCGCAAAGATTACGTACCGAAGGATGTTTCTCAAGGACCCTGTTCATCGCTTCCAGGGGAGCTTCTATGACCACACTTAGTTTCCGTGGTTCATGCTGAAACTGATTCCCGTCATGTACAGACTGCCAGGGCAAACCTACTCTGAGGTCACCCGCATAGCCTTCCAGCACCCCAATTCCCCCGGTAACATTGTGCAGGGTTTTGTTGCCTGACCCATAATACTGATTATCTACCGTAGAAGCATAGTATTGTAAATTGATCCAGCTGGTTACCACCATCGGAGCGGTCATAATCAATTCCAGTATTTTGAAGTCTCCATCCTTTTTCCATTCATAGGAATGCAAAAATGATTTTCCTCCAAGGTCCAAACCCCTGGTCCGGCTTCGTGGCGCCACAATAAAGGCGGAACATCCGGCAAGGCCCCACTCCGGTCGTACCTGAGCCCAATCCTTACTCCGTCTTAAAATGGCCGAATCTATCTTTTCATTAATATCTATTTGTAAACGAAGAGCCCTTTCTGCACGTGACAAACGCCCCGCCTGCCAGAGCCATTTTCTGAGTTCGGCAAGCTCTGCAAGGTGACCGGAGGGAGCATCCTCCTCATTAAAGAATTTTACTTCATCCGTAGTGGTATCATGCTGGCAGGCGAGGAAAAACGAATCCTTCGGTATGAGGATTCCGTCTTTCTCAAGATACCGTCTTACTTCCTTATTATTAAGTACTTCAGCAGCTACCCTGGAATTAGCTTCCCCGGTGTTCCCTCCACAGGCACCACAATCCAGGCCAGTTGCATGGGGGTTATTAACCGTGGTGGAGCCGTGGCCCATAATAAGAATCAAGCGGGCAAAGCCATCTGTAAGCGACATGGCCTTTAAGGCAGATTTAGCCAGCGCTACCTGCTCTTCAAGTGGAAGCCCTGAAGTTTGATCACCATCCTTTTCTACTTTGAGGCTTACCCCCTTTTTCCGGTAAACTGATGATTTTATACCTTCCTGATCAGGATGCGGCACAGGCCGCGTCAAGCCAAACGCATCGGTAAATAGTTTGGGTAGGTAGGCTAATCCCACCGGCCCCACAAAGCTAAAGCAGGATATCGCGCCCAGTTTAAAGGATTTCCAGGCTCGGTCTACCTGGTACTTGAGTTGACGGCTTCGTAGGGCATATTCTTGTTGTGATGGTTCGGATATTTGTTCCTTTACAACGGGCCCGGCTGGCAAAAGTACGGGGCACTGGGCCCTTCCTTCATCGTGACCGATAGGGATATATTTAAGGGGAAAAGCAAAGAACCCGGCAAAACCCATGGTAGCTACATCCGGGGCAACCTTCTCCAGGTTCCTGCGAAAGACCTCCGAACGCACATCTATACAAAAGACGGCCTGTACCTTAGGCTTTACCTTGCCAGAACCCTCTTCAGAAGAACCTTCCAGCTTTTCAATCAGGTTTCTTTGGCCTGCCAGATCGTAGGCCTCCTGCAGAATCAGTTTCTGGGCCAGGTGAGTATCAGGAACATCCCGCAAACTTTGAGCTATCAGTATTTCGCAATTCTCTTTCCATACCTCCTGTAATTCTTCATGGTTAAGGCACTGGTAAATAATTGCCTCCCAGCAAACCAAAACACAAAGGAATTCTATAAGTGTTCCATCTTTGCCGCCATGGAGTCCTTGTTCCCAGTCAATTCTCGCGGCATAAGCTGCCCATCCACCTAAGCGTAGCAACAGGCGGTGCAAATAAAAACTTGTGGCCTGTGAAGGCACACCCAGTAAATCAAGAGAATACCCGGCAGCCTCGAGGGGCTCTTCCGGCAAGGCCCGCACCAGTTGGCGGAAATCCGTTAAACCCATCATTGCCGGTGTTCGATCTGTAAGAGCTTCTCTTCGCCATGCCCTGAAGACACTTTCTTTCCGGTTAACGCTTGACCAAATAGCCTGACCTTCATCAAAATAAGCTGCAGCCCAGCTGGTAATGCGATCGGTAACAAAGCGGTTCCAATCTTTACCGGTGAATGACGTAGCCATATCTGTGAAAGAGGCCACTTCGGGATATGATTCTTCATCCCGGGAAGCTACCTTCTCCACATTGCGAATAAAAGTGTGTGCACTCACAGTTGACCCTCTTTTCTCCAATACCGCTTCAACATCACCTACCTGTATTTTCCCTTTTTCAATGGCCTCCAGGTAAAAGCTCAGAGGAAACGTCATCTGTATGGCGCCCAGCTGAGAAAGCCTATGAGCTGCCTCATCAAAGGGTAAATCAGCCAATCCAAGGTAGGGGTTCACTGCAACATAATTTTCCAGGGGCCAAACCGGAGCAATCTTTTTACAGGCTACTCGCAAGGTTTCTTCCAAAGACTTTGGATTGGCTTGCCGGTTTTTGCTCATTTGATAGTTGATCATGTTTATTCTCATTGGGATTAGATTGCCTTTTGTTAAAATGTTTCGATTACCGCTTTTTTATGGCGTTTTTCTTCTTTCAGGTGTATCGCCTTTTTAAAGGGCAGGTTTTGTTCTGAAAACAACTTATTCGATTCCGGAAGATGAAGAGCTCCCACCAGGCGATCCACTAAGGCGTTTACATACCATCCGTTGCGAAAATGAATGGCTATTTTTTGCCAAAGAGGATTGGACGGTAAGACAGGCGCCAGTATTTGCAGAAAGACCACTCCACCATAGATCAACACCACTATTCCTATAAGCAGGGTGGTCGCAACCCCAGGCTGCGATAATCCGGGTAATTGTGAATGTAGAAGATGATGCGTGCCTTCCTCCAGGGAAAAGAAAGCCACAGCAACCCCTATGGCCAGCACGCAGGTTCGAAGAATACTACTGACATACACCCCGGAATCCAGGGCCGGAATGATCATCTGGGATAAACCCATTACAATGATGGCTCCCGTGGCCAGCAAAGCCAGCTCCTCGGTAGGATCAATACCCCAGAGCATTGAAGATCCAAGATAGATAGTAAGCGCCAGAAAGGTACCACCCACTATCCTTACCAGGCTTCCCCTTCTTTTGGGTAATGCCACTTTAGATGCCCGGACCACATCAATTACACTACCCGAAGACAGGAAAGAATGAGCCTTATAAAAAGAATGAGCCACCAGATGTAGCATGGCGGCTGGGTACACCCCTAAACCGCACACCATTAACATAAAGCCCATGTGCGCTACACTGGAATAACCAAGGGCCGTTTTAACCGATGGCTGAGTAAGAAAAGTAACGGAGGCAAAAAGCCCGGTAAAGCCCCCGCAGATAATCAGTACCACCGGAGCATAGGTTGTTTCACTCATCACAAAAGCCATCCGTGATATCAAAAAAGGTCCAGCATTTAACAAGCCCGCATGCAAAAGAGCTGAAACCGGAGTTGGTGTTTCCATAACCTCAACCAGCCAACCATGGGTGGGAAACTGTGCGGATTTCAGAATAGCTGCCAAGGCCAATAAAACAGCCGCCACTTCCAAACCGCTTAGGTTGCTAACGGAAATTGATGGATCCTTTATGGCCTGGAAGATGGATTCCAGATCGCCCGTATGAAAATGGCTATACAAAAGAATAAAGGCACCTAATAAACTCAGGTCCCCGAGGCGTGCCATGATAAACTTTTTACGGGCAGCAACTATGGCACGGGGACGGTCCGGGTAAAAGATCAGAAGACGATGCAGAGAAAGACTGGTTAATACCCAGGCAATGAATAACAGGCCCAGATTAGCAGAAAGCACCAACAACTGTACTGAGGCAATGGTGGCGGTAAGGCGACCGATGAACGCACCTTGCCTTGGATCTCCATCCAAGTAGTTTAAGCTAAACTTCAATACAACATAGCCCAGTAAAGCTATCATACCAAACATAAGTATGCTCAGGGGATCAATGCGGATGGCAAGTCCAATCTTTTCAAACCCTAAGAGTCCACTCTGCAACAGCCCATATTTATAAACTAAAAAGCCACTGTACGTGGCAATTAGTAGGGTCAAAGAGGCTGAAGCCATACTTAGCTTCTTCACTAAGTGTGGAAACTTCCCCGGTTGAAACCAGGAAGCAATAGCCGTGGCTATAAAAGCGAGGGGTGATACTAAAACAATTAAGGAAAGTAAATTCTCGGTCATGAATAACAGTATTGGATTATTTTTAGAGGTTCCCGGTATAAAAGCGGGTTATTCTCTCACTAATTTTGCCTCCAGGGTTCCCAGTAATTGTATGCTGCATCCCTCTTGTTCGGATAAAGTGAGTATCTCCTCCAATTCATTTTTCTTTTTCCTCAATTCTTCAATCCTCGCATTCCTTAGGTTGCCATTTGAGGAATGGTCAGCCTCCCAGTTTTTAATGAACTGTAGTTTTTGAAAGTTGATGTAACCGTTCAGGATGGAGCAAATGATATCCTTGGCTTCGGAGGTGTTGTATACACCGCCAATGAATTCTGCTCTTTGCTTTGGCTCTAGCGTTTTCATAATTATCTTTTAATGTAAATCGTTGGTTTTTATTGAATCTCCAGGTAGCTCCGGCTGATCCAGTTTTTTTAAAAGAACCAAGCCTGCGATTATAATTACTGAAGTAAGAACCTCCCTTAAGAAAACCTTACCATAAGTGGCGGTCAATAAAACCAGGGATCCAAGGACCATTAGCCAGGAAACCATGTAGAAGGTCTTATGAAGCTGCCTTTTGTGATAAGAATATTTGGGAGTGCCTGAATTGGAGGGGCGGAAAAAGCTGTACCTGAATTTTTGCATGTGCTTATTTTTTAATTACCTCGGCAAAGGTGACAAGCACTGGTTATATATTTTCATTTATGTTTTTAATTAAAAACATAAACATTTTTTATTTTTAAACCCAAAAGCCTTTCTGCGTTTATAAAGTAGCTTGAGTAAGCTCAGGTTTCAAACCCTGATTTTTTTAATTTTTCTTAGAAACAAAAGAGAATCGCCTAAAATCATTACCACCACAAATCCATAAACTGTTTATATGAATTATACGATTCATCAACTTCAGATATTCCTGAAAGTGGTCCAAACCAAAAGCATTACCAAAGCCTCTGAAGAGTTGTATATGACGCAACCTGCTGTATCCATACAGCTGCGAAATTTCCAGGATCAATTTGCTATCCCCTTAACGGAGGTAATCGGCAGGCAGTTATACATTACTGAATTTGGCCATGAAATTGCCGCCATTGCCGAGAGAGTAATGCAGGAGTTAAACGTTATTAACTATAAGACGGAAGCCTATCAAGGGATCATGGCAGGAAAGTTATCCATCTCCTCCGCCTCAACCGGCAAATATGTGATCCCCTATTTTTTATCAGGGTTCCTGCAGCAACATTCTGGTATTGACCTGGTGTTGGACGTGACCAATAAAACCAGGGTGGTAGAAAGTTTGCGAAATAATGAAACAGACTTCGCACTGGTATCCGTGGTTCCTGAGAATATGGACATCGAAGAAGAATTGCTTATTGAAAACAAGCTTTTTCTGGTGGGTAACACTGCAAAAAAGCAACCGGAAAAACCATTGATCTACCGCGAAGCAGGGTCCGCCACCCGAACGGCCATGGAAAAATATTTCAGCGATCGTAAAGGCAACCTCCGGAAAAAAATGGAACTCACTTCCAACGAAGCCGTAAAACAGGCCGTGATTGCCGGTTTAGGCTATTCTATTGTGCCCTTGATTGGTATTCATAATGAATTAGAGAATAACCAACTCTATATTTTACCATCCAAAGGCTTGCCTATAGTTACTCAATGGCGCTTGATCTGGTTAAAAAATAAACGGGTTTCACCAGTGGCCCAGGCATACCTGGATTTTATAAGGAATGAAAAACACCGTATATTAAATGAGCATTTCCAGTGGTGCCGGTTTTATTGATTGAGCACAGCAAACCTAGTCCTTGAGAACCGATACACTCCCTGCTTTTCTCAATTAAACAGCTGTTAGTGTTCCACTTTACACCCTAATAACAGGAAACAAAAAACCCTTCCGATCGGAAGGGTTTTTTAAAGTACAGGCGGAGAGACTCGAACTCTCACACCTTGCGGCACTAGATCCTAAGTCTAGCGTGTCTACCAATTCCACCACGCCTGCATTAATTTTACAAAGATATTCATCCTTGTAAAGGGCGGCAAATATACATGAATTCAAAAAACTCTGCCAACAAAAAAATCACCTACTCTTCCTGCTTGGGTAAACCTATCATTATATCTACTTTTGTGGGGCTTTTCCAGGGCCCGGCACTCCTAAACCCTGGCAAAGGGATTTTAAATCTAAGTCAGCATCCATGAAATCCTTTGATCCCAAACAACTAGACGGCAAAACGGCCCATGCTTACCTCTTGGGTGCCGTAGGGCCACGCCCTATTGCTTTTGCCAGCACCATTGATGACAATGGCAATCCTAACCTGAGCCCGTTCAGCTATTTCAACGTATTCAGCTCCAATCCGCCCATCCTGATCTTTTCTCCTGCCCGAAGGGTACGGAATAACACCACAAAGGACACGCTACACAACGCTCAGTCTACCCGGGAGGTGGTGATCAACGTGGTCAATTATAACCTTGTACAACAGGCCTCGCTGGCTTCTACAGAGTACGATACCGGGGTGAACGAATTTGTAAAGGCCGGTTTGACGCCTATACCTTCGGAAACCGTAAAACCCTTCCGCGTAAAGGAATCTCCGGTTCAGTTTGAGTGTACGGTAAACGATATTGTAGAGCTCGGTGATGGTGGCGGAGCCGGAAATCTCATCATTTGTGAAGTGCAGCGCATACACATTGACGAAAAGGTAATGGATGCCAATGGTATGATAGACCAGCGAAAGATAGACCTGGTGGCCCGCATGGGGGGAAACTGGTATTGCCGAGCACATGGGGACGCTCTTTTTGAAGTGGAAAAACCTATTCTTAACCGTGGTATTGGTGTGGACCAGATCCCCAAACGCATTCGTCAAAGTGTGTTTCTGGATGGTAATGACCTGGGCAAGCTGGGTAATGTAGAACGTTTACCTAACGACCAGGAGCTTACGGAGTTTTCAAAGAAATTCAGAGTGCAGGAAATATTGAATAACTCCACAGACGGAATGGAAATACGGGAACAATTGCACCAGTATGCCAAGGAGTTACTGGACGAAGGAAAAGTGGAAAAAGCCTGGAAGGCGCTATTATGTGATAAATTGAATCGAGTATAAAGAAAATCAAGACATGGAAATCTCAGGAGCAATCAAAAAAATAAGTGATACCCAACAGATCACCGATACTTTCAAAAAACGTGAAGTGGTGGTTACCACGGAAGAACAGTACCCTCAACATATACAGATTGAATTCATACAGGACCGCACCAGCCTGCTGGACAGCTTCAATGTGGGTGATAAGGTAAACATCGGCTTTAACCTGAAAGGCCGTGAGTGGACCTCCCCCCAGGGAGAGACCAAATACTTCAACACCATACAGGGCTGGCGCATTGAGAAGGCCGGGGCTGCTGCTGCCAACGCTTCTTCCGGTAGTGCTCCGGATATGCCCCCCATGCCTCCTATGGAGGAAGAAGAGGATGACCTCCCCTTCTAAAGGGCAGGCATGAGCCTTCGCAGGAAATTTTTAATTTCCCGCTAAACTTTTTTGGACAGGTGAACTTTTCCGAACGTTTCGAGCGCGTTTTCAGAGCTGTGTTGCCGGCACCCTTTACCATTGCCGTGCTGCTCACCCTGCTTACCATGGCATTGGCTCTGTTCTTTACAGAACCCGCTACGGAAGAATCTCATTTCCTGGAAATTCTGGGATACTGGGAGCAAGGTCTTTGGAATGGCCCCTTGTTGGTTTTTGCGGTGCAGATGATGCTCATACTGGTGCTGGGGCACGTACTAGCCCTCTCTCCGGCCGTCAGCCGCCTGATCAACAGCCTCACAGACCGAATGCATACTGCAGCACAGGCCGCCTGGATCGTAACCTTTTCCACATTATTGGTGGCCTTTTTCAACTGGGGACTGGGGTTGATTTTCGGTGCCATTATAGCCCGCAAAACAGGGGAACGGTTTGCGCAAAAAGG
>CETZ01121441.1_pt1 | contig 12401 bp, 8 predicted proteins | sample 531441 | NCBI WGS metagenome assembly CETZ01 (sample SAMEA2623098, study PRJEB7988) | marine metagenome | isolation source: saline water (ENVO:00002010), including | reverse complement strand
GTGTTGCGCTCTCCCAGCTGAGCTAAGGCCCCGTCTCAAAACGTGCGCGCATAATAATTAGCGGCCCGTTATGTGTCAACACTTTATTAAAAAATAATTACGTTAAACAATAACTTACAGGGTGTGCCGGACTGGTGGACGGATGCGTCCGTCCCCAGCCGGCAGCGGTTTATCAGCCTTCGCCCTGCTCTGCTGTGGCCATCACAGTCAGCAGATGCTGAAAGTCTTTTTCCATTTTTTTCAGCTTCTTCTTACCCGGGGCTCCCAGTACATCCACCGCATGGCGGACGCGCGCACGGGACATATCAGGCCCCAGCAGCGCCATGCTGTCAAGTACGGAGATGGTTGACGTGGTCCCGGCAATTGCCATGAAAAATGGCTGCAGGAAGTCACGGATCTTAAGATCCATCGCCCGGGCCAGACCAAACAGCGCCTGTTCGATGTTCTCTTTATCCCAGTGACGGATAGCTTCCAGCTGCCACAGACCGTACTGCAGCACCTCAGTCACCTTCTCGGCATCCAGCGCCTTGTGTTCAAAGCTTTCCGGTGTCAGCGGTGTCAGACCACTGAGAAAGTGACCAGCCAGCGGCGCGACATCACTGAAGACTTCAACACGCGGCAGAATGTGCGGGATCAGCGGCAGCAAGGCTTCTTTCTGCAGACCCCAGTCAGCGAAGCGTTCAGCAAAACCTTCCGGTGACAGCTCGCGCAACCACAGACTGTTGAGCCAGCGCAGTTTCTCAACATCAAATACCGGGCCTCCAAGGGATACACGGCTGATGTCGAAGTTGGCAAACATCTCATCACGGGCGAACTTTTCACGCTCGTCCGGCATCGACCAGCCCATACGACCCAGATAGTTCAGCAGCGCTTCCGGCATAAAGCCCATGCGCTTGTAGAACAGGATGGAGGTCGGGTTCTTACGCTTGCTCAGCTTACTCTTGTCCGGGTTACGCAGCAGTGGCATATGGCAGAGTTTCGGCATGTCCCAGCCAAAGTATTCGTAGAGCAATTTGTGCTTGGGAGCAGAACTGATCCACTCTTCACCCCGGATCACATGGGTGATTTCCATCAGATGGTCATCCACCACGTTAGCCAGGTGATACGTCGGCATGCCATCCGACTTCAGCAGAATCTGAGCATCTACCTGAGACCAGTCCAGTTCAATCACACCGCGCAGCATGTCATCAACCGCACAGGTACCGGTTTCCGGGACGCGCATACGGATCACAAAAGGCGCACCTGCTGCTTCACGGGCAGCCACCTCATCGGCAGACAGTTCCAGATCACTGGCCTTCAGTGCCGTCTGGTGACCACTCTCCTGCTTGGCATTACGGATGGCATCCAGTTCTTCTGCCGTACGATAGCATTTGAAGGCATGACCGGACGCCAGCAGTTGCTCAGCGTATCCGGCGTACATGCCCTGACGCTCACTCTGACGGTATGGACCGTGCGGGCCACCCACATCAGGGCCTTCGTCCCAATCCATCCCCAGCCAGCGCAGACTGTCGAGAATCGCCTGTTCGGATTCCGGCGTACTGCGCTGCTGATCCGTATCTTCGATACGCAGCAGGAACTGACCGCCGTGCTGACGGGCAAAAGCCAGGTTAAAAAGTGCAATGTAAGCGGTGCCTACGTGGGGATCACCGGTCGGAGATGGTGCTACCCGGGTGCGGACAGTCATGCGGAAGCCTCAGAAATACAGAGTGTTGAAGAGGCCGGATTATAGAGGAATCACCCTCGCCTTGCATGGTGGATAGCTTGTATGGCGGATAAAGGGCAGACAGCAAAAAGGGAGCCGCAGCTCCCTTTTACGTTCCAGATTCTGAGATCAGAAGCTGAAACCTACACCGATGGAGTAAGCCCATGGGTCTACCGTAACGGTGGTGGTGTTTTTACCCAGAGGAATGCCTGCAATACCTGCAGCAGTCGTTCTGGCATCAGTCGGCACATCCAGGTTGGTCACCTGAGCATCCAGATCGAGACCACCGACGTATTTCACGTCTGCGGTAACAAACCAGTTTTCATAGAAGTTGTATTCAGCACCAGCCTGCAGCAGGTAGCCAAGGCCATTGTCGATTTCCATTTCAGCACCGCCACCGAAAGCACTCTGAATCACCGCATTGGTCACTTCAGAATCATAGGTGTACAGATAGGCAATACCAGCACCGACATACGGACGAACCTTCTCTTCCAGCATGAACTTGTAGACCAGGCTTACGGCCGGAGACAGAGCCTTGGTTTCACCCAGCTTTTCACCAAACGCAACCGGCAGACCCAGTTGTGGTTCATCTTTCAGTGAACCTGTGTGGTTGATTTCAACGGTATAAGGCAGACCCAGAATGGTCTCAACCGACAGATGACCATCGGCATAAGGGAGCACATAACCCAGAGTTACTGTTGGTACATTTGAATCACCGACAGAAATACCGGAACCCTCAATCGGGCCCTCATTGACCAGCTCTGTGTTGAATGCGGTTTCGATCGCATCAATCTCGTCAGACTCTTCCAGTGTTACTTCGGTACTGCTGGAGTCCGGACGGATCAGTGTGACGCCCGCACGGAAATAAAAGGGTTTGTCGCCTGAGGCGCTCATATGGTCGTCCGCGGAAGCCGTGACAGGTAACAGCATAGTGGCAGCAGCGAGACCGGAAATAATCAGTTGTGTTTTGTTCATATTTATTTTTCTCTCAGTTGGTCCTTCTCCACGACAAGCATAGAAGCCCGCAGAGAAGTCATCGTCAGATGAGTGTAAATTTTCCCTGAAATACAGGTTATTCACCTTTCTGTGGACATAAAAAAACCGCGGCTTGTTCCGCGGTTTTTTCAGATCTGCCCGTCAGTTAGAAGTACTGAGAGTCAGTTCACAAAGCGGCTTACCAGCCGGTTTTTTCTTTCAGCGCTTTGCCGATGTCGGCCAGGCTGCGCACGGTAGTCACACCAGCATCCTGCAGCGCTGCGAATTTCTCATCCGCAGTACCTTTACCACCGGAAATAATCGCACCGGCATGACCCATGCGTTTACCCGGAGGTGCAGTCACACCCGCGATGTAAGACACCACAGGCTTGGTCACGTTGGCTTTGATGAAAGCCGCGGCTTCTTCTTCTGCGGTACCACCGATTTCACCGATCATAACGATGGCTTCAGTAGCCGGGTCGTTCTGGAACATTTCCAGAATATCGATGAAGTTAGAGCCCGGAATCGGGTCACCACCGATACCGACACAGGTGGACTGACCGAAACCGTAATCAGTAGTCTGTTTAACGGCTTCATACGTCAGAGTACCTGAACGGGAAACGATGCCCACCTTGCCCGGCAGGTGAATGTGACCCGGCATAATGCCGATTTTACATTCTCCCGGAGTGATCACGCCCGGACAGTTAGGACCGATCAGGCGTACACCCAGCTCGTCACACTTCACTTTGGCATCCAGCATATCCAGCGTCGGGATACCTTCTGTGATACAGACGATCAGCTTGATACCACCATTGGCAGCTTCGAGGATTGAGTCCTTACAGAAAGCCGCAGGAACGTAGATCACGGACGCTTCAGCTCCGGTTGCTTCAACAGCTTCAGCAACGGTATTGAAAACCGGCAAACCCAGATGAGTCTGACCGCCTTTGCCCGGCGTTACACCACCAACCATTTTGGTGCCGTAAGCAATCGCCTGTTCAGAGTGGAAAGTACCCTGAGCACCGGTGAAACCCTGACAGATTACTTTGGTGTCTTTATTGATTAAAACGCTCATTCTTATTTGCCCTCCGCAGCTGCCACAACCGCCTGAGCTGCTTCCGTCAGATCGGTTTTAGCAATGATATTCAGGCCACTTTTTTCCAGAACTTCAGCACCCAGCTCAGCGTTGTTACCCTGCAGACGAACCACAACAGGCACTTTTACGCCGACTTCTTCAACCGCACCGATCACACCTTCAGCGATCATGTCGCAGCGTACGATGCCGCCGAAAATGTTGATCAGAACCGCTTTCACGTTCTCATCGGAGAGAATGATTTTGAACGCTTCAACCACACGCTCTTTGGTCGCGCCGCCACCAACGTCGAGGAAGTTGGCTGGTGCACCACCGTGCAGTTTGACGATGTCCATGGTGCCCATGGCCAGACCAGCGCCGTTCACCATACAACCAATGTTGCCGTCGAGAGCAACATAGTTCAGCTCCCACTCGGCAGCGTGTGCTTCACGCTCATCTTCCTGAGAAGGATCGTGCATTTCCTGCAGGTCTTTGTGACGGTAAACCGCATTGCTGTCGATGTTGATCTTGGCATCCAGACAGTGCAGGTTGCCTTCTTCGGTAATCACCAGCGGGTTGATTTCCAGCAGCGCCAGATCTTTATCGTGGAACAGCTTGGACAGACCCATGAAGATCTTCACAAACTGACCAATCTGAGCACCTTCAAGGCCCAGTTTGAACGCCAGTTCACGGCCCTGGTACGGCATGGCACCAACCAGAGGATCAATGGTCGCTTTCAGAATTTTCTCGGGCGTTTCTTCTGCAACTTTCTCAATTTCAACACCACCTTCCGTTGAAGCCATAAAGACCACACGGCGGGTTGAACGGTCAACGACCGCACCCAGGTACAGTTCCTGAGCGATGTCGGTGCAGGATTCCACCAGAATTTTAGAAACCGGCTGACCATGTTCATCGGTCTGGTAGGTCACCAGATTCTTACCCAGCCATTTTTCGGCAAAGGCTTTGATTTCATCTTTGGAGGAAACCAGTTTCACACCGCCCGCTTTACCGCGGCCACCGGCATGCACCTGAGCTTTTACCACCCAGCGGTCACCACCAATGGTGTCCGCAGCGGCCGCAGCCTCTTCCGGTGTTGCCGCAGCAACACCCTTAGACACAGGCAGACCGTACTGAGCGAATAATTGCTTACCCTGATATTCGTGTAGGTTCATCGCTAAAGTCCTGTTGAGTTAGCTTGTTTTTTCTGGGGCCTGTTAATCAGTTCGCAACAGGTCCCGATACAAAAAAGGCCCACACAGGGGGCCTTTAAACTTTATTTTTTGGGACGACGGTTCGCTTTATGAATCGCCGCGTTGTTCACAGACAGCGCTGCTTCGTGGACCGCTTCAGACAGAGTCGGATGTGAGAACACCATCATACCCAGATCTTCGGCGCTGGAGCCGAACTCCATGGCCACGACCACCTGCTGACAGAGGTCACCGGCACTCGGGCCAATCACGCTGGCACCCAGGATGCGGTCGGTTTCTGCATCAGCAATGATTTTCACAAAGCCTTCAGTGTCGGTGGACGCCATGGCGCGACCGTTGGCAGCAAACGAGAAGGTTCCGACGTTGTAGGATTCGCCGTCGCCCTTCAGCTGTTCTTCTGTTTTACCAACCCAGGCAATTTCCGGAGAGGTATAGATAACAGAAGGAATGCAGTCGTAGTTCACCTGAGCCTTATGACCGGCGATACGCTCAGCAACCATCACACCCTCTTCAGAGGCTTTGTGTGCCAGCATAGGACCACGGACCACGTCACCGACAGCCCAGATTCCCGGAGCATCGGTTTTACAGGTTTCATCCACATGGATAAAGCCACGCTCATCCATGTTCACGCCACAGTCGGCAGACAGCAGACCTTCGGTGTAAGGACGACGGCCAACGGCCACAATCAGCTTGTCGAATTCTTCTGACTTTTCGCCTTCGGCATCCTGATAGGTCACAGTCACTTTCTTGCGTTTGACGTCAGTACCGGTCACACGGGCACCCAGACGGATATCCATGCCCTGCTTGGTGAACAGTTTCTTAGCTTCTTTGGCAACAGCCTGATCCACCAGATGCAGGAAGTTATCCTGAGCTTCCAGCACCACGACTTCGGCACCCAGACGGCCCCAGACACTGCCCAGTTCCAGACCGATCACACCGGCACCGATCACGCCGAGGCGCTTAGGTACTTTTTCAAATTCCAGTGCACCGGTGGAGTCGACGATGACGTCCTCAGTCAGTGGTGCCGGTGGAATATTCACAGGCACAGAGCCGGTGGCGATGATCACGTTGTCGGCTTCGTACGTTTCTGTCTTACCTTCAAAATCGGTGACTTCGACTTTCTTGCCAGCCAGCAGCTTACCGGTGCCTTCGAGTGACGTAACACCATTGGATTTGAACAGACCCGCAACGCCACCCGTGAGGTTTTTAACGATCTGATCCTTGCGTGCCAGCATAGTGGCGACATCCATGGATACTTTACCGGTTGAAATACCGTGCATTTCAAACTTGGCGTGCGCTTCTTCGTATTTATGTGAACTGTCCAGCAGTGCCTTGGACGGGATACAACCCACGTTCAGACAGGTACCACCCAGTACCTGCTTACCTTCTTTATTCTGCCACTTCTCAACGCAAGCGGTCTTCAGACCCAGTTGCGCTGCGCGGATGGCCGCCACATAACCGCCGGGACCACCACCGATTACGATGACATCAAATTTATTGCTCATGTCGTTTCCTTTACTTCGTTCGTTGGTGATCAGATATCCAGCAGCATACGGGCTGGTTCTTCGAGCATTTCTTTGATGGTTACCAGGAACTGCACTGCTTCTTTACCATCGATCATACGGTGGTCATAAGACACAGCCAGATACATCATCGGCAGGATTTCTACCTTGCCGTTCACCGCCATCGGACGCTCCTGGATTTTGTGCATACCCAGAATGGCTGTTTGTGGCGGGTTAAGGATCGGTGTAGACATCAGGGAACCGAAAATACCACCGTTGGTGATGGTAAAAGTACCGCCCTGCATGTCTTCAATACCCAGCTTGCCATCACGGCCGCGGGCTGCGAAATCACCGATGGTGCTTTCAATTTCTGCCAGCCCCATGCTGTCGGTGTTACGCAGAACCGGAACCACCAGACCACGGTCTGTGGATACCGCCACGCCCACGTCCTGATAACCGTGGTACACCATGTCATTGCCGTCAATAGAGGCATTAACGGCCGGGAAGCGTTTCAGCGCTTCAGTCGCGGCTTTCACGAAGAAGGACATAAAGCCCAGCTTCACACCGTGTGCTTTTTCGAAGCGGTCTTTGTACAGGGAACGCAGTTCCATAATCGGCTTCATGTTGACTTCGTTGTAGGTGGTCAGCATGGCGGCGTTCTGCTGAGCTTCTACCAGACGCTTGGCGATGGTTGCACGCAGACGGGTCATCGGAACGCGTTTTTCAACACGCTCACCTTGTGGGATGGACGCCACAGGAGCTGCTTTCGGCGCAGCTGCAGCCGCCGGTGCAGGCGCTGCTTTCGGCGCTTCAGCCGGGCCCGATTTCAGATGATTCAGCACATCTTCTTTGGTCACACGGCCATCTTTGCCGGTGCCTTTAATGGAAGAAGGAGCAATATCATTTTCTTCGGCAATTTTGCGTGCCGCCGGGCTGAGGATGGCGTCATCAGCAGAAGCGGCTGGCGCAGACTCTGACGCTGATTCAGCAGCCGGAGCGGCGGCTGGTGCGTCACCTGCAGCACCTTCAGTGAAGATGGCCAGCACTTCTTCACTGAGGACGGTATCGCCCTCTTCTTTTTTCACTTCAGAGATGACACCGTCCGCCGGTGCCACAACTTCCAGCACCACTTTGTCTGTCTCAATATCCACAATCAGTTCGTCGCGCTGAACCGCTTCACCCGGTTTTTTATGCCAGGTAGCAACCGTACCGTCTGCAACCGATTCCGGAAATGTAGGTGCCTTAATTTCGATGCTCATTCGTTTTTCCTTATGCCTTCAGCGCTCAATCACCCCTGGATATCCAGGGCGTCACAGATAAATTCTTCAAGTTGTTTCAGGTGCAGTGCCATATAACCCGCTGCCGGAGAGGCAGAAGAATCACGACCGGCGTATTGCACTTCCCATTCCGGCTTGACCTTGTTTTTCACGCGGTTAATACGGTGCTGACTGGTGTACCAGGCACCCATATTCATAGGTTCTTCCTGTACCCAGTAAAGTTCATCGGCACCTTTGTATTTCTTCAGAATGGCCATGACATCGTCGTCCGGGAACGGATACAGCTGTTCCACACGGATAATGGCAATATCATCGATTTCTTCAGCGCGGCGACGTTCCAGCAGATCGTAATAAACCTTGCCGGAGCACAGCAGAATGCGACGGACTTTTTTCGGATTGATGTCGTCAATCTCGTCCAGTACCGGATAAAACTGCCCTTCCGCGAGTTCTTCAAGAGTGCTGGTTGCCAGTTTGTGACGCAGTAGACTTTTTGGTGACATAACCACCAGAGGCTTACGCAGTGGGCGGATAACCTGTCTGCGCAGCATATGGTAAACCTGCGCCGGAGTGGAAGGCACACAGATCTGAACATTGTGTTCCGCACACAGCTGCAGGTAACGCTCAAGGCGCGCGGAGGAGTGTTCAGGCCCCTGACCTTCGTAGCCATGTGGCAACAGCATGGTCAGACCGTTGATACGGCCCCACTTGTGCTCGCCGGAAGAAATAAACTGGTCAAATACAACCTGAGCGCCGTTAGCGAAGTCACCGAACTGAGCCTCCCAGATCACCAGCACAGATGGCGTAGTCGTGGCATAACCGTATTCAAACGCCAGTACCGCTTCTTCCGACAGCAGAGAGTCATAGATGGCAAAATTTGGCTGGCCTTCTTTCACCTTAGTCAGCGGGATATACGCTGTACCGTCTTTCTGGTTGTGCAATACCGCATGACGGTGAGAGAAAGTACCACGGCCAACATCCTGACCAGTGAGACGTACACCGTAACCCTGATCCAGCATGGTGGCGTAAGCCATGGTTTCAGCAAAGCCCCAGTTGATCGGCATAGCACCAGCGGCCATTTTACGGCGGTCTTCGATGATTTTGCCGACCTGACGCTGAATCACCAGGCCTTCCGGAATTTCCTGCTGCTGGGCTGCAATTTCCTGCAGACGCTTGAGGTCGAAGGTGGTATCCGCATGGTGAGTCCAGTCATGGCCAACGTACGGCGACCAGTCAACAAAGAGCTCTTTGTTCGGTTCTTTAACCAGACTTTTCACCACGTGCAGACCGTTATCCAGCGCCTGGCGGTAATCTTCTTCCAGCTGTTTGCTGTCTTCCGCCGTCAGAACACCTTCACTGACAAGACGCTCAGCGTACTGCTGGCGGCTGCTTGGATGCTCTTTGATTTTGGCGTACATCAGTGGCTGAGTGCCGGACGGCTCATCCGCTTCGTTGTGACCGCGACGACGGTAGCAGACCAGATCGATCACCACGTCTTTGCGGAATTCGTTACGGTAATCAACCGCCAGCTGAGTGACGAACAGAACCGCTTCTGGATCATCACCGTTGACGTGCAGAATGGGCGCTTCGACCATTTTGGCAACGTCGGTACAGTATTCGGTAGAACGGGTGTCTTCACGCTTGGATGTGGTAAAGCCTACCTGGTTGTTGATCACAATATGGATCGTACCACCGGTTTTGTAAGCACGGGTCTGGGACATCTGGAAGGTTTCCATGACCACGCCCTGACCAGCAAAAGCCGAGTCACCATGAATGCTGACGGGTACCACTTTTTCACCCGTGCGGTCTTCACGACGGTCCTGACGGGCACGGACAGAACCTTCAACCACCGGAGACACAATCTCAAGGTGCGACGGGTTAAAGGCCAGCGCCAGGTGCACTTCCCCACCCGGAGTCATCACGTTAGAGGAGAAGCCCTGGTGATATTTCACGTCACCGTGCGATTTGTATTCGGCTTTTCCATCGAACTCGTCGAACAGATCGGACGTCTTTTTACCCAGTGTGTTGATCAGGGTATTCAGACGGCCACGGTGGGCCATGCCGATCACAATTTCTTTCGCGCCATAAGTACCGCTGCGCTGGATCAGTTCATCCATCAGCGGAATCAGGCTTTCACCGCCTTCCAGACCGAAGCGTTTCACGCCCGGGTAGCGGGAACCCAGATATTTTTCCAGACCTTCTGCAGCGGTGAGGCGCTCCAGCAGGTGCATTTTCACATCGTTGCCGTATTTCGGGTGTGCCCGCACGCTTTCAAGACGCTGTTGGAACCAGCGCTGTTCGGCGGTATTGACGATGTGCATGTATTCGGCGCCGACCGTACCGCAGTAGGTGGACTGCAGAGCGCTGAGAATATTGCTGAGGCTGGCTTCGTCCTGACCGATAAACAGATCACCGGTCTGAAAGACGGTATCCATATCAATACGGGTCAGGTCATGGAAATGCGGATCAAGATCCGGAACACGTTCGCGTTCCATCAGACTCAGAGGGTCAAGCTGTGCATGCTGATGACCACGGCCACGGTAGGCATTGATCAGTTGCATGACCTTTACCTGTTTACGTTCGTGATCAGAATTTACCGGAGCAGATTGCAGAGGCGCCGAGCGGCGTTGATTTTTTGCAATAAGAAGGAATTGTTCGCGGATGGGCTGGTGAGGAACATCGACTGTGTTGGTGTCATCAACCCGGGGAAGAGTATCAAAATAGCTGCGCCATTCTTCAGGAACCTGATTGGGGTCTCTCAGATAGGCTTCAAAGAGCTCTTCCACATAAGCCAGGTTTCCTCCGGCTAATTGCGAAGTACTCCATAGCTGCTCCATGGATTTTTCGTGCATGTACGGCCACCTTTACTGGTACGAAAATGGGGACGTCACGACAGAGTGAATGCACCGACTCAAGCACAAGGCATAAAGAGGGTTGACGGGTAGTCACATATCCTCTGAGGTGACCCGGGGTAAACCGGCCCCCCACTGAATAAACTAGCTTAGACAACTCCTGCCCTTTGTGAGAACAGGCGTTGTAATATTTCTCACAAATGGCCCGTATGTCCGGGCCATTCATGTGGGTGCTCCGAAGGTACTGCCGAAGTTGGCTTCGGTTTATACCTGCTGAGTCAGCAGCATGTTGCGGATGTGACCAATGGCCCGGGTCGGGTTAAGACCTTTGGGGCAGACATTGACACAGTTCATGATGCCGCGACAACGGAACACGGAGAACGGGTCGCTCAAACCTGCCAAACGTTCCTGAGTCATGGTATCCCGGCTGTCCGCGAGGAAACGGTAGGCCTGCAGCAGACCCGCCGGACCAACAAACTTATCCGGATTCCACCAGAAAGACGGACAGGATGTTGAGCAGCACGCACACAGAATACACTCGTACAGACCGTCCAGCTTGGCACGCTCTTCCGGAGTCTGCAGACGCTCGATTGCCGGCGCTGGCGTGTTGTTTTCGAGGTAAGGCTTAACCTTCTCGTACTGCTGGTAGAACATGGTCATGTCGATCACCAGATCACGGATCACTGGCATGCCCGGCAGCGGACGCAGCACCAGCTTGTCCATCTTGCCTTTGGTGGCTTCAGAGATCGGCGTGATACAGGCCAGACCATTTTTACCATTGATGTTCATACCGTCGGAACCACACACACCTTCACGGCACGAGCGGCGGTACGCCAGAGTGGAATCCTGCTCTTTTACCAGTGCCAGAACATCAAGAATCATCACGTCACGGTTGCCCGGAATGGTGATCTCATAGTCCTGCATATAAGGAGCAGTGTCTTTTTCCGGGTTGTATCGATAAATACTGACTAACATTTCAACACTCCCCTCTTAATAGGTACGGACTTTAGGCTGGAACGCAGCAACGGTCTTCGGAGCGAAGTTCACCGCGCGTTTGCCAATGGTCTTGGTTTCCGGGAAATACAGAGAGTGGCACAGCCAGTTCTCATCATCACGCTCGGTGTAGTCGTTACGGGCGTGAGCTCCACGGGATTCCTTACGCTCAATTGCAGCAACTGCAGTGGCGTAAGCGGTCTCGAACAGGTTATCCAGTTCCAGCGCTTCAATACGGGCCGTATTGAACGGGCCGCTCTTGTCTTCGAGAACGGTGTTTTTCAGGCGTTCGCCGATTTCATTCAGCATGCCCAGACCTTTCTCCATGGACTCGCCGTCACGGAATACACCGAAGTACAGCTGCATGGTTTTCTGCAGATCCGCACGGACCTGAGCCACACTTTCACCGGTGGTTGAGCTGTCCAGACGGTTCAGACGGGCCATAGCGCGTTCGATGTCTTCATCAGACGGATCAACAAAGTCAAAGCCTTCACGGAAGTTCTTCTCAACCTGCAGACCCACAGCGCGGCCGAAGACCACCAGGTCGAGCAGAGAGTTACCACCCAGACGGTTGGCACCGTGTACGGACACACAGGCGATCTCGCCAGCAGCGTACAGACCTTCAACAACAACGTCGTTGCCATCAGCATCCTGAGACAGAACCTGACCGCCAACGTTGGTCGGAATACCACCCATCATATAGTGACAGGTTGGAACAACCGGAATCGGCTCTTTCACCGGGTCGGCATGGGCGAAGGTACGGGACAGCTCCAGAATACCTGGCAGCTTGGCGTTCAGGGTTTCTTCACCCAGGTGATCCAGCTTC
>CETZ01027261.1_pt1 | contig 12437 bp, 12 predicted proteins | sample 531441 | NCBI WGS metagenome assembly CETZ01 (sample SAMEA2623098, study PRJEB7988) | marine metagenome | isolation source: saline water (ENVO:00002010), including | reverse complement strand
GATGTGACCATAATTGATATAACCATTATGACACTACAAGTTAAACCATAGATGGCCCAAGTTTCGGGTATATACCTTGCGTCCTGAGAACCCGTCCACGAAGCATAAACGACAAATATCCATAAAGAGTTCCATACCGATAATCCTCCCCACCAACCAAACCAGTATCGGAATGACATCAGAGAACTTCTTTCAACATAATCTTTTGAGAGTTCAGGGCCAAGCGCAGCGCTAGGTATTTCGTAGAATGTTATTGCTGTTCGGATAAAAACACCCAAAGATAATAAATAGAAAAACAGTTCATTCTGAGAGAGATTAGATGGTGGATCCCAAAGTAAAAAAAAGGAAAGACCTACGGGAATAGCCGAAAAGTACATGAAAGGATGACGTCTTCCCCAACGAGATCGAGTTCGATCTGAAAAATAACCTATCAGAGGATCTGAGATCGCGTCAAAAATGAGCATAATAAATATTGCCAATCCTGCCAGATCAGGCGCTAATCCAAAAACTTGAACATAAACAAACAACAAAAAATAGGAAAAAGCATTGTCTTTAATCCCATAAGCCATCGAACCAAAGCCATAATAAAATTTAGTAATAAAAGACAGTTTTTCAGACAAATCGGATCTCCTTACAAGCCATTAAAGTTTATTCTTTACTGACCAATAAAGCCGATGACTTAATTTCATTTGCAATATCAATGGCTTCCTCAGGAGTAAAATCCATTGGTAACTCTATAGATTCTGACGATACAAAGATTCTAACCATACCTTGATCAGTAGGACCAATTTGGATATCGGCAATCAGATCACTTTTCTTATTAATGCCCTTTTTCATTTCAAACTCTTAATTTGGTTAACTTTAATTAATTGTTTTCAAGGGCTGCAATAGCTTCAGCCACGGACGAGTCAATTTCATGACTTCTGGGGTTTCTTCTTAATGTTAGACCTCCATTTACCTGAAGATTTTGACCGGAAAGAAAACATTCATCACTGGATAAAAAGACCGCTGCTGCGGCGATATCCTCTGAAGTTCCTATTCTACCTAAGGGATAACATTTTCTAAAGGCTTCTTCTAAACCAGGTGCTGACATTGCTTCAGCTGTCATTGGAGTTGAGGTCAACCCAGGTGATATTGAATTCGCTCTAATATTTTTCTCTCCAAATTCATTAGCAATTGTCCTGACTACATGGTCTATACCAGCCTTGGTGCCCATATAGGCAGCATGATTATCAAGCATGATCGTTGCTGTTGCTGAAGAAATTTGAATAATACTTCCACCCTCACTCATAGCCGGAATACAAGCCTGAAAAAACTGGTAAGGCCCCTTAAATTGAAGATTCATAATTTTAACAAGATCTTCTTCTGTGTTTTCCAAAAAAGGTGAAAGATAACCCCAACCAGTTGCTTGCACACCTATGTTTAGTTTTCCATGACGTTCAACTACAGTTGATACCATATTATCTATGTCTTCTTTTTTTGTAATGTCACAAATGGCATAACTTCCGTTAATTTCATCAGAGATTTCTTTCAATAAATCTTCGTTCCTACCTGCCACAACCACTTCGGCACCTTCTTCCTTAAATCTTCTTGCCATTACTTGGCCCATATTATCTTTCCCAGCAGCCCCAAGTATGAGGGCTATCTTTCCTTCTAATGTTTCACTCATCTCTTTCCCCTTTATTTCTTATCTAACTTACAGTTTTCAATCTTCTATCTGGAAGATTCAAAAGCATAACAACAAATCCTGCTATGATGCATAGAACCACATTTATAGAAAAAGCCAAAGTATAATTGCCATAGGTATCGTAAAGCCATCCAGATAATGGTGCAGCTACTATTTGCATAGGAACCATGAAAGGTACAGCCAGACCTCTGGCTTTTCCAAAATTCACATTATCAAAGGCTATAGCAAAAGTTGAGTTCATTAAGGGCATAGTCCCTCCAAGCCCAAGACCCATTATCATTACAGCAAATAGTAGCGAATAAAGATTTTGTGAAAATATAAGAGAAGCAATTCCAATGCCATGACATAATAACGATATCCATAATGCTCTCCTGGGACCTAAATAATCCAACAATTTTCCAAAAACTACCTTACCTAAGGCAGCATGAAAAGCGGCAACGGAATAAATCCATGAAGCCTGAATAGGACTAAAACCTAAATCTTGAGAAAAAATTGGAATGTGACTATACACTCCTAAATTTGCAGTAATTTGCAATGAGAAAATAATTACCAAAAGCCAAAAAGAACGAACAGCAAGAATCTCAGAAAAGGTTTTTTCTTTTACTATTTGTGTTTCGTTGTGAATTCCTTTTACAGATTTTCCATCTGGTTGTTGGTTCACATCAGAAGGTTTATCGATAACAAATCTTAAAGATAATATTGAACACACTATCAATACGAACACACCAAAGATTAAATATGTATTTCTCCACCCTACTATAGAAATAAGAAAAACTGCTATTGGAGGAAGAATGACTCCTGACATTGAAAGGCCTATAGATGCATAACCTAGAGCCGTTCCAATTTTTTCTTTAAACCAGTTGGAAATAAGCTTAGCGGTACTTAAATTACCGAAGATTGTCATGCCCGAAGCAACTAGTATTCCATAAATAAGAAGAAATTGAGTGAAATTCTTTACCGTAGACAACAAAATTAAACCTGACCCAAACAATATTGCGCCAATGGCCAAAATCCTACGAATAGGGAATCGATCTAAGACAAAACCCATGAAGGGCGAAATAACACCAGCCGAACAAATCAAGACAGATATAGTGATCGAAACAAGAAACCGACTGGCCGAAAACTCCTCTTGAATAAACCCAAAAAAAACAGCATAAGCGTAAAACGCTAAGCCTGCAGAAAAGAAATCAATAAAGTTTGCGGCGATAATCATTCGCCATCCAAAAAATTTTTCTTTGTAAGATTCTCTATTCATAAAGACCTAAGCAGTTTTTCAAGATAAATAGATATAACTCTATAAGAAAGAACTTTTTTCTATTATTAAGTATAATAAGGAATACTAAAAATTAATCTTTTTTTAAGGAGGAGTAAGTGACTGGATTGAAAATTGACCCCCACGCAAGCTGGGGGCCACTCAGATTGCAAGCAGAGCAAACATCAAGCGAAAGACAAAAAAAACTACTTAATGGTGTAGCTGATCACATGGAAGCCGAAATCAAGGGTCAGCTGGAACCATTAATGGCAACTTTGACGGCTGAGCCAATTTATCATTTCTGGCGCGTTAGTGATGTGAATATGATCCTCAATGGATATGAAGAAGTATCGAGTTTTTATACCAATATGTTCGCTACAGGAGGAGAACAATTTGAAGTAGTTGTTGAAAGAATAATTGTCGATGATGTTGGTGTTATTACGGAAGGTCAAGTTAAACAAGTTTATACCTCCGAGAGTTTAAGAAATATGGGACTTACTGCAGAAAACATTGGTGGATTAGAAGACCATGATCTATGGCTTAGCAATACTCAGCTGATAACTGTGTGGCCTGCGGATCCGGAAGCAAAATTGGTTGGTGAAGATATCTATTTTGGAGAAGACCCCATGCGAACGCTTCAGCCCATCACTAGAGACGAGATTCCAGATTATTATAAACTTTAACTTTCTAAAATATATTCTTAACCAAGAAAATTATTAAGATTATTCTTCTAAGGTTTTTTCGACTACTGATTGTCTATATTTAATGACAAAACCTTTAATTTTCCAGATATTTTCTATATCCTTTGTCACAGAAAAAATATAACGGGCTGTACCAGTTATTTTAGTATTATTTAGGGTTTCTTCAGGTAAGTGTAAGTTTGAAGTATCAAGTGGAATATACGCAACATACGTCTCTACCACAGCAGTATCCTTAGTTTGCTCTTTTATATTTAGATTTGTAATAAAATGTAGAGGACCGACATTGTTTTTTGTGGCACTTAACCTAAAGCCTCTCATCATTTCTTCAAACTGAATGCCTTGAACAACTAAAGGCTCCTCATTATTTAAATATACTGTGCATTTTATATCTTCTGTAAAAAGTTTTAAATAATCATTAAAATTATTATGATCATAATCATCTGCATAAGAATTTACTAAATTAATTATTGCCAACCTGTCTTCAATATTAAATCCTGTTTGGCCAGGGTGTGTAAAGTTTTTTGACACTGCGGGATTTGATAAAATAATAAGCAGTAATAATGTTGATGCAATGCGAATAAGAGAGCTCGTTATTCTAAATTTTCTTCTATTAATTTTCATTTTATCTGATTACCCTAGCAATATTGAATAATGTATATTTAAAGAAATCATTGAAGGAAATTAACATGGAATTTTCTGATTATGAAACAATAAAGTTTGAAAGAAAAAATAGAGTACTTCAAGCGACACTGAATCTTCCTGATACTATGAATGCTGTTGGTGCAAGACTGCATACAGAATTATCTAAACTTTTTTATGATCTACAAACAGATAAAGATAGTGATATCATTATATTGACGGGCGCGGGCAAAGCTTTTAGCGCTGGTGGTGACGTTGATCAAATGAAAAAAAATAACGAAGACGGTGATGAATTTGATAGCAGTCAATTGATTGAAGCAAAAAAAATGATTTATGGGCTTCTCGACCTTGAAAAACCAATAATTGCAAAAGTGAATGGTGATGCTATGGGATTGGGTGCAACTTTAGCTCTTTTTTGCGATATAATTTTTGTAAATGAAACGGCAAAAATAGCTGACCCCCATGTAAGTGTAGGTATTGTTGCGGGTGATGGTGGCGCAATTATATGGCCACAACTAATTGGTTATGCAAGAGCAAAGCATTATTTAATGACTGGAGATATAATTATTGGAAAAAAAGCTGCAGAAATTGGATTAGTAAATTTTTCTTATCCAATTGAACAATTGGATGAAAAAGTGGATTCTTATGTTAATAGATTATCGAACGGTTCGCAGGATGCTATTAGATGGAGTAAAGTAGCTATTAATGTTGGTTTAAAACAACTTGCTCATAGTATTATGGATGTAGGATTAGGTTATGAGGCTATAACAATAAAGTCATCAGATCATGCCGAGGGAATTGCGGCATTTTTAGAGAAACGAAAACCTAGTTTTGGATCAAAAAATTAAGATTGTATTATTATTAAAGTAGAGACATCGGGTAAAATAGCCTCTCATATAGTTTATTTGTTAAAAGCAATATCTGATGGTAGTGTTAATCGTTTAGTCGACACAACTTTATTAAAGATTGCTGATAGCACAGTAAATGTTGAAGTCGCTGTCGGATATTTACGTAGTGAAAAAGATACTAGAAAATTATAACAAGTTAATAATATTAAAGGATAAATGTTGTGACTCCAAAAGCAAATAAAAAATTGTCCGAAAGATCGCCTGATCAGAGTTATATGGATATTTTAGATAGTGACACCGTACCATCTCCAGAATTTTTTAGAGAAGGGCCGAACCCCGATGTAGAAAATAAGCCGGTATTAACTTCTCGATACCACGAAAGATCCTTTTTTGAAAATGAAGTTAAATATGTTTGGCCTCATGTTTGGCAATGGGCTTGCCGGGAAGAAGATATTCCCAATATAGGAGACCATCATATTTATGATTGTGTAGGTAAATCTTTTATTATTGTCCGTACAAAAGAAAATGAAATTAAGGCTCTAATTAATTCCTGCCTGCATCGAGGTCGTCAAATTCTTGCAAGTGACGGAAATTTATCGGAATTTAGATGTGCGTTTCATGGTCTTACTTGGAATTTTGATGGAAGCTTTAAAGAAAATCCTTTCGGTTGGGATTGCCCTGATTGGAATGGCGGAGCACCAGATTTACCTGAAGCAAAAGTTGAAACTTGGGCAGGTTTTGTATTTATTAATATGGATCACAATGCACCACCATTAGCAACAGTTTTGGGTCCTATACCTAAGCATTTTGAACGTTACGATCTTGCTAATCGTTATAAAGCGGTACATGTTTCTAAAAAGATTCGAGCCAATTGGAAATTAACCACTGAGGCCTTTATGGAGAGTCACCATGTTATTGGAACCCATCCACAAGGTTTGCCTATGACTGCCGATATTAACAGTCAGTACGATATTTGGAATGATTATGTTGGAAGACAATTTACTGCCCACACTGTACAAAGCCCTCACATTAAGCGTATCTGTAGCGAGCAAGAAATTTTTGAGGCTTTTACAAATACGGGTGTCAAAATTGATTTAGTTAAAAACCCAGAAATGCGTGTTCCTGAGGGTATGACAGCAAGAACATTTACAGCACAATTGTTTAGGGAGAATCTAAAAAACGAAACTGGCCATGACTTTAGCCATGCAGGAGATGCTGAAATGGTTGACTCACTTCTGTATAATATATTCCCTAATATAAGTTTTTGGGCGGGAATGGTTTTTAATACATGTTATAGATTTAAACCAAATGGATTAGATCCTGATACTTCAATAATGGATATTGTTCTTCTTAAACCAATACCTAAAGGCCAGCCTAGACCCAAACCTGCATCTACGACTTTTTTAGATTTTGATGAACCATTTACCGATGCTAGTGATGAATTAGGCTCCGGTCTTTCAATGGTATTCGAACAAGATGCAATCAATTTGCCATATGTCCACAATGGTTTAAAAGCGAGTGTTAGCGGTACCGTAGAGTTTACAAAATATATGGAAGCTAAATTACGATTAAATCATTTAGTTACAGACAGAATGATAGCAGAGGGTGAATCCAAAGAATAAAAATATATCTTAAATTAGTAATTTTCATTCTCGTCGTATCTCAGACCTCAACCTATTAAGACCATCAATAAAGCCTTCTTTATGTTGCCTCGTATTAGCTAATTGACTATTCTCTTTTTTATAAGAAAGAAGATTTAATGGATGAGTCGATTAACATTTTAGGTGAGCCACTTAAAGAGTGTAGTAATTCACCCATGACCGGTTTTTTTAGAAACGGTTGTTGCGATACATCCGATCAAGATGTGGGTAGCCATACTGTCTGCATTTTAGTGACTGAGGAGTTTTTAGAATACAGCGCTTCTGTGGGTAATGATCTTTCCACTCCAATGCCAGCATCTGGCTTCACTGGATTAAATCCAGGAGATCAATGGTGCTTATGTGCGCCGAGATGGCAAGAGGCTTTGGAGGCAAATGCCGCACCCAAAGTTGTATTATCATCAACACACATCGGGGCCCTCAATTATGTTGATATTGAAGATCTTAAGAGATATGCGGTAGATCTCAATTAATATGACAAGAACTCAGTAGAATGAATATTGTTACTAAAGGCTGTTCTTTTTTGTTTCCAGCTATCGTTACCGCCTTGGTTATGGTGGGCAGTGCCTGTGCTGCGGACTCGGAAGCCACGCGGCTACTCACCAGCCGAAATGAAGAATTTACCAAGGAAATCATCAAGGTTTCGGATAATGTTTACACCGCCGTAGGATATGCAGTGTCGCCGGTTAGCATGATTATTGGCCCCGAAGGTATTGTGATCGTTGATACCGGATTAGATATCGCAAGTGGTAAGGAAATACGAGCAGATTTTCGACGCATTGTGGATAAGCCAGTGAAGGCTATTGTCTTTACTCATGGTCACCCCGACCATACCCACGGTGCTTTCGCTTTTATGGATACACCGGACGTACAAGTTTGGGCTCGACAGGGCTTTGGGCATGAACAACATACACTGGAACAGGCGGGCATCCTGATCCAGAAACGCCGGGGTGCATCACAGGCGGGTTTTACCTTGTCACCTGAACAGCGCATCAATAACGGAGTTGCGAAAGCTTTTTGGCCCAATCGTAAAGGAGGGGTTTTTGCAGCGGGCCACAATATTGCTCCTACTCACTTGTTCGACACTGAGCGTAAGAAACTCACGTTGGCTGGAATCGACCTGGAGCTGGTCGCCGCTACGGGCGAAACACATGATGCGCTTTACGTGTGGTTTCCCGCGGAGCGCATCGTGTTTGCAGGAGATAATTTCTATAAGTCATGGCCAAATATGTATGCAATTCGTGGTACGCCTTATCGTGACATTAGAGCCTGGGCCAATGTGATCGACAGGATATTACAGGAACATGCTGTCGCAGTGGTTGGTGGTCATACACGCCCTATAATCGGTGAAAGTGAAGTTAACGAAACGCTTGGAAATTTCAAAGATGCAATTCGCTTCCTGTTTGATAAGACAGTTGAAGGCATCAACAAGGGAATGACACCGAATCAGCTGGTCGATTATGTGGTGCTGCCGGATAAGTATAAAAACCTGGATTATCTGCGACCCTATTACGGCAATCCGGAGTGGGCAATTCGCGCGATCTTCGGTGGCTACCTAGGTTGGTTTGATGGCAATGCTACTAACTTGTTTCCCCTCAGCGATGGAGAAGAAGCAAAACGGGTCACCAAGATTGCTGGCGGCCAAGATGCGCTTGGCAATTTGGTTGTTAGTGCGATGAATATACAAGACTATCAATGGGCGGCACAATTGTGCGATTACATTTTGACACTTGACCCGAAAAATAAAGCCGCGATGCTAAATAAAGCGGACGCGTTGACAGCGCTTGCTGACGATATACTCACTGCCACGGCAAGAAATTATTACCTTAGTAGTGCGATTCAGCTTCGCAAACAAGCCATTGGATTGCCCTCGGAGCGCGATTAAGGTTTGTTTGCAAATCTGGATTCACCACCTGTTTTTGCGCAATACGATGCTTGCCATGTTTACCCCCTGTGCCATATCTGTGCCAAAGGCTTCAACACAGTGAAAACACATAAGAGAAAACTTCAAACTTATCAGCTTCCGTGGTAAATAGATTTTATATGGGCAGCCGTAGCTCAGTTGGTTAGAGCGCCTGATTGTGGATCAGGAGGTCCCTAGTTCGAACCTAGGCGGCTGTACCATTTTCCAAAGACGTTTCTTAAACTGTAAAAAAATAAGGAAAAAACCAAGGTACTCAATAAAAGCCTAAAATCAAACGGCATCGCTAAAATATAGGTATTAAAAAGATCATTTGTAGAATGACCGGAATACCACACAGCAAAATTTACTAAAAGATGCCAGGTGCCAACACCCATTAATCCGGTAAAAATCAAATTTTGGAAATTATAATTTTGGAAGGAACCCGCAATAATACTGGTCAACAAAATACAAAGATAAACCACCGGCATTTCAGAATAAAGACCTAGAAAGGGATCCGTTACCAACAAAATCCCTAAAGGAAGAAACCTTTGTAAAATCTTATTTTCAGTCAAGAAAGGAGTGAATGCTGCACAGGCTAATATAGGGGTAAAATTTGCTGGTAGACCCAAAAATCTTGATATAACCAAACAGAGTATAAGTAACCACGAGGCTTTAAGAAATTCTTGTACCTTCTCCATAAATAAACCTTTCAATAAAGAACTGTTTAACTTTTATACCAATTTAAAACTTTTAACCAGAAGCTAAACTAAACAATTAATTGGGCTGAGTATTCAATCCGCGATCTTCTAACAGAGCGTCGATAGTAGGCATTTGACCTCTAAATTTTTCATACAGCACCATCGGTTCTTCCGTACCGCCTTTCTCAAGGACAAAGTCACGATAATTTTGTGCCAATTTGGCATCAAAAATATCTCCTGAATTCTCAAAAGCGGCGAAAGCATCGGAGTCCAAGACTGCTGCCCAAATATAACTGTAATACCCAGCTGAGTACCCGCTCGAAAAAATATGCTGAAAATAGGTGGTCCTATATCGAGACACTATCTCATCAATTAATCCTATATTTTCTAGAGACAATTTCTCAAAAGAAACTGTATCTTGGATTTCATTGGTTTCAAGAGTATGCCAATCCATATCCAAGAAAGATGCGGCCAAATATTCCGTATTAGCAAAACCTTGGTTAAATTTACCGGACTCAACCATTTTCACGATAAGTTCCTCGGGAATTGTTTTGCCTGTTTGATAATGTTTTGCATAAACTTTTAGTAGCTCGGGTTCACTAGCCCAATGCTCGAGAACTTGAGAAGGAAATTCAACAAAATCTCGAGTGACCGAAGTCCCCGATAGACTTTCAAAAGTTACATCGGTCAATAATCCATGCAATCCATGACCGAATTCATGGAAAAGTGTCGTTACTTGTTCAAAACTTAATAAAGAAGGTTTACCCGATGATGGCGGAGGAAAATTACACACGTTCACAACAATAGGTCTTTCCCGTCCATCAAGGTTAGATTGGTCTTTGAAAGTGCTCATCCATGCTCCGCCTCTTTTGCTGGGTCGAGTATAATAATCACCAATATAAATTCCAATATGACTACCATCCTTATCTCTAACCTCCCAAACCTTTGCATCAGGATGGTAAAGATCAATATTATCAATTTTATGAAAAGTGAGACCAAAGAGTTTATTTGCAGTAGTAAATATTCCTTGAATCGCATTATCAAGGCTAAAATAGGCTTTAATTTCTTCTTCGTCTAAATCGTATTTTTCTTTTCGAACTTTCTCAGAATAATGCCACCAATCCCATGAGGCTATTTCAAAATTGTGACCTTCTTTCTCTACTATATTCTGCATTTCTATCAATTCAGTTTTAGCCCTTGCAAGCGCTGGGGTCCAAAGCTGGTTGAGTAATTCATAAACGGCCTCAGGTGTCTTAGCCATTTTATCATCGAGTGAATAATGAGCGTGTGATTTAAAACCTAGAAGATTAGCCTTCTCAACTCGAAGGGAGGCAATTTTGGATACAATTTTCTTATTGTCGTTTTGATTATCATTATCCCCACGCATAACATAGGCATTATAAAGCTTTTCTCTAAGATCTCTTCTTGTGGAATATGTTAAGAAAGGATACATGCTGCTTCTATGAGGAGTAAAAACATATTTCCCCTCATATTTATTTTTGTCCTGTTCATTGTCTGACTCTTCGGCTTTTCTCAATGCCTCTTGACCGGCTAAATCTATTATATCCTCAGGCAATCCTGTAAGATCACTCTGGTCCAAAATTAATTCAAAACTATTTGTTTCTGCGAGAAGATTTTGTGCAAACTGAACGGACATCTTTGAAATTTGTTGATTAATATCTGCATATTTTTTCTTATCTTCGCCTTTTAAAAGGGAGCCATTTCTTACAAATCTTTTATAGTTTTCTTCTAAAAGTTTCTTCTGTTCGTAATTTAGGTTCAATTTATCGACGTTATCCCAAAGTTCCTTCACTTTTTGAAAGATCTTAGGGTTTAGGCTTATAGCATCAAAGTGTTGAGATAATAGAGGGGATATCTCCCGCTCAATTTCTTGTAGATTTTCGTTTGTATTGGATCCCGAAAGATTGAAAAACACTGAACTCACTTTATTTAACAAATCGCCGGATCTTTCTAGTGCTACAATCACATTTTCAAAAGAGGGTTCTTCACTATTCTCTATAATTGATTGAATTTCAAGATTATGCTCGCCCATGCCTTTTTCAAAGGCGGGAAGAAAATGCTCGTCCTTGATATCGTTAAAAGGCGGTACCTCAAAATCTGTCTGATAGGATGTATAGAACGGGTTATTCATTTCTTCTCTTTCGCTGCAAGCAAATACTAAAACAGAACATAAAATAATTAAAGTTTTGACAAATTTATTTGTTCCCATATCACCTCGGAATCAGTCGGTTGGTTGAAGATCCTTTTGCAACAATATTTCCTTCGCCATCGATCAGACTCCCCTCCAAGAAAGCCATAGTTTTCCCTAGCTTAATAACTGAAGCCGATGTTGTCAAAATACCAGGGTGAGCGGATCTTAAAAAACTAACTTTCAACTCCAGAGTTAAGGGATTAGAACCAAAATTAGTTTTAGCCATTGCGGCATGCGCCATAGTTGTATCAATCCACCCGGTCACATAACCGCCTTGTACAATATTTCCCGAATGGCAATGATGTTCTTCCGCCTTAAATTCAAATTTTGCTGTCCCTTCTTCTTCTAAACTAATAACTCTTTGAAAGCCCATGCCCTGAAAAAGAGGTGCGTTCCTCATCTTTTCTGAATATTCGTTAATATCTATCATTTGGTTATCCAAAGTCTGAAGTGACTATAACTATATCAAATTCGGCTAAAGAAACAGGCGAATCTATAATATCTCTTCCCGATACCGTTTGGTCCGTTTTTCCACCTATGGAACCGCTTTCTGGAAGATCATCCACACCAAACACCTTAGCAAAGGATAAAAAATCTTTTTCTATAACTTCAATATCGGTTGTGGCATTTCCGCCTATATCAAACGAAAACTTATCTGCCCCGCTTATTGTAATCAAAGCGCCATTTGATAAACCTAATGAAACTGCGCTCGAAGCAAAAGTTGATGAAGAAATTGTTAATCCGTCAACTAATTGAATGGTGTTTTTGCCCTCTGTATCAACAATATTAATGACTGCATTTGGGTTTACAGCTTTTGAAATGATATAGGTATCATTTCC
>CETZ01264347.1_pt1 | contig 12582 bp, 10 predicted proteins | sample 531441 | NCBI WGS metagenome assembly CETZ01 (sample SAMEA2623098, study PRJEB7988) | marine metagenome | isolation source: saline water (ENVO:00002010), including | reverse complement strand
CAGTAGTGGGCGCGCGGTATATACTGTATATGCCCAAGGCTAATTTGTACGTACGCTGGCTGCTCATAGTGATCTTGTCAGTTTCAGCGGTAGTATTGCTGAATATACCACAAGTTGTGGGCAATTTTGCCGGTTGGTAGCAGGGTCACACATAGATAAATGCTATGCAGCATTCAACTCTAATTTCCGCAGCTTTCCAAATTGGGCACGATTGATTTTATTTGCTTCACTTTATCCGGCATGCTGAACTACATTTATCTTATTGCTTCTGTGGCGGTTGGCAGTTTTATTGCCGCCATGATCCGCAACCCCAGGACGGCTGCGGTAAAAATGTTGCTCACCTTTAGCGGGGCCTACCTGCTGAGTATAGCCGTATTTCACCTTATCCCTGAGATCTATCAGGATGGTGACGGAAAGGTTGGTCTCTTTATTATGGGTGGCTTTTTTCTGCAACTCATCCTGGAGTTTTTTTCCAAAGGCGTGGAACATGGCCACAGCCATATCGAGATGTTCCGCAATAAGGGAATACCTTTATCCATAATAGCGAGTCTTTATCTGCATGCCTTACTGGAAAGTTTGCCGGTAGGTACCCACGGTGAACACGGAGATCATACACTGCTTTGGGCCATTGTAATCCATAAGGTTCCTGTAAGTCTTATCCTGTACGTGATGGTAGCCGAGGTTTTCAGCAGTGCCTGGAAGATCATTCTTTTTATGCTGGGCTTTGCGTTGATTGCCCCTTTGGGGGTTTTCCTGGGAGAAACCTTTGCGTTTCTTGTGGATTATAGCCGCGAGATCACGGCTATAGTATTGGGTATCTTCCTGCACATATCCACTACCATACTCTTTGAGTCCAACCAGTCGCACCGTTTTAACTTTACCAAATTATTCATTACCCTTTTAGCGGTAATGTTGGCTTGGTTCACTTTATAGGCTATCCTATTGTTGAAACCAAATAGCGTAATAGAAAGAACTAATACCGTTTCATTTTAAAGCGGTTAAGCTTTCTATATATTTGCAATCGCTATTAAAATAAAAATTGAATAGTTAAATCAAATAATCATAATTAAAAAAGAAACAAATGGGAGTACTCGTAGGCAGAAAAGCCCCACAGTTCAAAGCTTCAGCAGTGATCAATGGTGAGGAGATCGTAGAGGATTTCTCACTGGATCAGTACATCGGAAAAAAGCACGTTATCCTTTTCTTCTATCCTAAGGATTTCACCTTTGTATGTCCTACTGAATTGCATGCATTCCAGTCTCGCAAGGCTGATTTTGAAAAGCTTGGGGTTGAGGTAGTAGCTGTTTCCACGGATACCGAACAATCACATTGGGGTTGGTTACAGGTACCCAAGGATAAAGGCGGTATTGAAGGTATCACCTATCCTTTGGTTGCTGATACCAACAAAACCATTTCCGCTAACTATGATGTGTTGGCCGGTAGTTACTACTACGATGAAAATGATGAGTTGAAAGCCGAAGGTGAAATGGTGGCTTACCGTGGTCTGTTCCTTATTGACCGGGATGGTATTGTACGTCACCAGATCGTTAACGACCTGCCATTGGGCCGTAACGTAGATGAGGCTATCCGTATGGTGAAGGCTTTACAGTTTGTTGAAGAAAAAGGTGAAGTATGCCCTGCAAACTGGAACGAAGGTAAATCAGGAATGAACGCCACCCATGAAGGTGTAGCTTCTTACCTGAGCGAGAACTAAGAACCTCTTGGTTTATTGTAACTGGCCCTGCCCCCTTAACGGGGCGGGGCTTTTTTGTATGTTAGCACCCTACACTAGTTTCCCTTAGTTGATGGTAGCTACGCAGGTTTCGCAACGTAATTTCTGGATATGGGCCCTAAGCCTTCATTTGCTTTACCTGGTGTATGCACTAGTAGGCGGCCCCAACCTGCTCAACGATTCCTGGGAGTATCTCAGGCAGGCGCGTAATATCAGTGCTGGTTACCTGGCTTATTGCGGTGATCTCAGTGAGCCGGTCAATTACTTCGATTTTAGTAAAAGGCCACCTCTTTACCCTTTCCTGCTATGGCTCACCGGAGCCAATACATTTTTTACAGGGATACTGCTTCTCCAGAATGGCTTGTCACTATTCACGGTATACCTGCTCCGTAAAACGCTAATAGAGCGGGGGTTTTATCATCCGTTGTGGTTTGGAGTACTGGTAAGCAGCAGTGTTTCATGGTTTATTTATGTGAATAGCATTATGTCCGAAGTATTGCTGGTTGCCCTGGTTACGACTATGATCTATAGCTATCATCGCTTTTTAAAAGAGGGCAGAAGGTGGGCGTGGGTATATAACTGTCTGTTGGCATTGGCTGTATTTACCAAGCCGGTATTTTTTCCTTTTGTAGTGATTAACCTGGTATTCTGGCTGATCGGTCATCGCAGGCAATTCACGGCTGCCTTGCTGCCATTACTGCTGGTAGGCGTTTGGTTTGTACGAAACCGGGAAGTAACGGGAAAGGCCCATTTTTCCAGTATAAGCTATATCAACCTCCTGGATTACAATGCCTACTATTTTAACCTGGAAACCCGGGGTGTGGAATATGCCGAGAATAGCAGTGATGAGGCACATAATCGTTTGGAGAATTTAACTTCATTTCCAGCTAAGGCTGATTACATGCAGGAAACGGCATTGCGGGAAATGGGGCGTAGTTGGGGAACCTATATTTGGTTTCATATCAAAGGTTCGGTACGTGGTGTGCTGGACCCGGGTAATTTCGATGTGCGAACCTTCCTCGGAAAGGATGATACCTTGGGTTTCCTTAAGGTTTTGAATGAAAAAGGTATGAAAGGCATCCCCGAAGTTTTGGGTGAGATGCCGGTTTTTTACCTGACTCTGTTGATGGTGAGTTTCATCAATAAGTTATTGCTTTTAGCGGGTATACTAGTATTCCTGTTCAGGCGTGGCGTAGATTACAGGTGGAAATGGGCTTTGGCAGGTTTAATAACCTATGTGGTGTTTATCACCGGGCCTATTAACGCTTCCCGTTTCATGCTGGCAGTATGGCCGGCTATGGTCCTGTGCGCTATGCAGGCACGGCCCTACCGGGCTAAAACCTAACGGAACTCCAGTTCTGAGATCACCGGATAGTGATCAGAAAGTTTTTCATGGACCACATTATAGTTGTTTACGTGGAACTCGTCAGAGTGGAAGATGTAGTCAATACGCAAAGGTACCGGGCCTCGGGCATAGGATTTACTAAAACCGCTCCCGGCTTCCATAAAGCTATCCTTCAGAGCAAGGTCAATACGATGATAGGTGTAAGATTGTGGAGTATCATTGAAGTCGCCACATAACACCACCGGGTGCGGGCTATCTGCAATGGCTCGTTCCAGAGCTTCTATTTGTTCACCCCGCCTCTGGAAAGCCCAGTGCAACCGTTTGATGATCTTTAAAAAACCATTGGTGATCTCTTCCTGGCTTCCCTCGTTAGGGTTTTCCAGGCGTTTGTAGTCATTGGCACCCAGGCCCACGGAAGCCAGATGTACGTTGATAAAACGAACGGTCCGGCCTTTCCATACGATGTCCGCATAAATGAACTCATTGTTTACCGGGGGTTCGCCTTCCAGGGGTTCGGTATACTGGAGGGTGCCCGTTCCTTCTATGGGAAATTTGGAAAGTATGGTTAAACCGTAATTGCGTCCATCGTTGGTCAACTTGGTAAAATCGTAAGGATAGCCCAGGTCCGGGGTTTGGTCAGATTTGTAAAACTCTTGCAGCATCAGTACATCCGGGGCTTCGGTAGTAATGAGGTTTTGTATCCTTTCGGGTATACCGTCTTCTTCAATCCATTTGTACACGTTGAACATGCGTACATTATAGGTCATCACTTTAAAGCTCTCACCCGGATTAACCACTTTATTGGGCGAACCCCATTGGTATAAGCGTGCCAGGTGAAAATAACCTACCCCAATACAGATCAACGGAAACAACAGCTTGAGCTTAAACCGGAGAAGCCAGTAAAATATAAAGATCAGGTTGAGCAATAATAAAACCGGATAGGCCAGTGCAGCAAAAGAGAAAAAGGTAAACCACTTGGGGTTGAAATAATAAGCAAGATAGGAGGCAAGCAAGCCCAAGGCCGACAAAATGTTGATAAAGTAAATGACTCCATCAAGAAAAGATCGCTTCTGCCCGGCCATCAGTCCTTACCTACTTTAAAAAGAAAATCCCGTTCCTCACGGGAGAGACTGTCGTAACCTGAACGATTGATCTTGTCCAGGATCTCGTCCACACGTTGTTGCGTTTGTACTTTGCGCTCCTGGTACTGGAAATCGCTCCTGGTATTGGTATATACCTTTCGCACCTTGGGTTTGGGCTTAAAGAAATTTGCCAGACCATCCATAAAACTACTGAAGCCTCCGGTAATATCACGTCCTTCTTTTAGCTGGCGCATGGCTATATAACCAAACAGGGCACCCCCAAGATGCGCGATATGGCCACCCGCATTATTGTCCGGCAGGAAAGCCAGGTCCAGGAATACGGCTAGTACAGCTACCACCCATAGCTTTACTTCCACCACAAAGAACAGGCGCACCCTGAAGTCAGGGGCATAGGTGGCTATAGCCACCAGGATAGCCATTACCCCAGCCGAAGCACCCCGGTTGGTAGACCCGGCCACTGCTTCACTAAAGAATGGGAATATATTATAAGCTAGTACGTACAGAATGGCCCCAATGAGTCCTCCCATCAGGTAAACACTCAAAAGCCTGCGTCCCCCCAGGTACTGCATAAAAAGCGTCCCCGCAAAATAGAGGTACAGCATGTTGAAAAGAATATGCAGGAAACCCTGGTGAGTGAACATATAGGTTACCAGGGTCCACGGACGGGTGGCTAGGCGTCCAAGGTCACTGGGAAGCACCAGCCAGTTGTCAAAAAAAGATTGTATACCGGTTTGGGTAAGAGTACCGATAATGTTGAGGAGGATATACACCAGGTACACTCCCAGGTTTATAAGGATTAGTTTAGCAAGGGCATCGCCCTCGTTGAAATAGCGTTTTATTTCGTTGCGAATTCCAGCCATTGTACAAATCAGTAATGACTAATCCCCCGGCTCCGCCAGTAGCGGATAAGCAGGTAACCAAACAGCATTCCGCCCAGGTGGGCAAAATGTGCCACGTTGCTGTCCGGGTCGTTCTGTATTCCACTGAACAACTCCAAAGCCCCGTATATCGCTACAAAGTACTTGGCCTTGATGGGGATTGCAAAATATACGTAAATGTACGTGTTGGGGAACATCATACCAAAAGCCAGCAACACACCGAATACCGCTCCGGAGGCACCTACCGTAGGAGTGTTTAATAGGAGGTTGGCTTTGGCCATACTGGCATCTACATAATTGCGGTTCTGGTACAGGAGTTCCTGCCCTTCCCGGAGCACTACACTCAGCTGTTCCGGGCTCAGTGCGTCCTGTATGCTCATGTACTCCCAATAATTGACACCCAGGTGTAATAATGCGGCACCAAAACCGGTAACCATATAATAAATGAGAAATCGTTTGCTGCCCCATACATTCTCCAGGGTATACCCAAACATCCATAAGGCGAACATATTAAAGAAAATATGTGAGAAGTTGGCATGCATAAACATGTGGGTAATCAGCTGGTAGGGCTCAAAATGCTCAGATACCGGAAGGTATAGCCCCAGGATCTGGCCGAGATCTCTTCCGAAAGTACTTCCTATTACCCAGGTGGCTACAAAGAAAAGCCCGTTGATGATCAACAGGTTTTTAATCACATCGGGAAGGAGGTTGAAGCGTAACGGTCTTTGATACATCTAGTTAAACGATTTATCGATATCCTCAAGGTTCAAATTAATGATCACCGGTTTGCCGTTGAGGCTTACATAAGGTGAGCTGCACGCAAATAGTTCATCTACCAAATGGTGCATCTCTTCCTGTTCCATTTTCTTGCCAATTTTTATAGCTGACACTTTGGCCAGAATTTGTGCCATTTTTTGAAGGTGATCCTCTTTTTCATTGCCCCTGAAGTCTTTTTCATTCTCGATCAGTTGATCCAGGACCACCTGGATGTCATTACTTTCCAGGGTGAGGGGAATGCCGTTCACTACTACCTCATGGGTGCCGAACTCATCTATGTCAAAACCCATTTCGCGTAATTGTGGCATCAGACTCTGCACCACCTGGAAATCCGAGGCGGAAAAGCTGATATTTTGAGGGAACAGCAGTTGTTGGCTGGGAATATTCTTATTTTCCAGTGATGCCATAAGCCTCTCAAAACAAATACGTTCGTGGGCTCTTTGCTGGTGGATCATAATAAGTCCTGAGCCATGGGAGGTAAGGATGTATTTTTTGCCCACCTGCGTGAAGTGCTTCCTGGTGGGAGTTTCTTGTATTTCTATTTGTTCCTGTTGCCGGGTCGGGGCGTCCAGCTCGGGTAGGTCGTTCATGAGGCTCTCCCAATCCTGGGTTGGTCTGGAACCGGAAGGATTTGAACTTATGGAAACGGGACGAGGCCCTTTTCTCCGGTCTTCAAAAGGATTAAAGGTAGGATCAACTGTGATTCCCGGGGCTTCAATGGCTGTGCCTTTCGGTAACTCCGGCATGTTGAATTGCTGGTCTGTTTCAAAATCAAGGGTAGGAGCAATGTTGTATTGCCCCAGGGCATGCTTTACCGCGGTACGGATGATTATATGAATAGCTTTTTCATCCTCAAATTTGATCTCCGTTTTGGTGGGATGGATGTTCACATCTATCCGGGCCGGATCAATTTCCAGGAAGAGAAAATAAGTAGGGTGGATTCCATCCTGAAGTAAGCCTTCAAAAGCTGAACATACCGCCTTATGCAGATAACCATTGCGTATGAAGCGGTCATTGGCAAAGAAAAACTGCTCCCCACGGGTTTTCTTGGCAAACTCAGGCTTACCGATAAATCCGTGCAGTTTGAGAATGGGCGTTTTCTCATCTACGGGAACCAGTTTTTCGTTGAACTTCTTCCCGAAAATATTAACGATCCGTTGCCTTAACCCGGCTTTAGGAAGATCAAAAAGTTCACTTTTCCCATTGATAAGCGTAAAATGGATGTCGGGGTGGGGGATGGCCACCCGCTGGAATTCATCAATAATATGACGTAGCTCCACATTGTCCGACTTCAGGAAGTTACGCCTGGCCGGTATGTTGTAAAATAGGTTTTTGACCTCAATTCGGGTACCTTTTGGGGTATTGCAAAACTCCTGCGACTTTACCGTGCTCCCTTCTATTTTAAGACAGGTGCCCAGTTCTTCATCTTCCGGGCGTGTGCGCAGTTCTACCTGGGCTACGGCAGCAATGGAAGCCAGGGCTTCACCCCGGAAACCCTTGGTGTGCAGGGTGAAAATATCTTCGGCCGTATTGATCTTGGAAGTGGCATGGCGTTCAAAGGACATACGTGTGTCCGTTTCACTCATACCCTTGCCGGTATCAATAACTTGTATATAGGTTTTGCCGGCATCACGCACTACCAGGGTTATCTGGTCGGCACCGGCATCTATGGCATTTTCAAGTAATTCCTTAACCGCTGAAGCGGGTCTTTGTACCACTTCACCGGCAGCGATCTGGTTGGCCACGCTGTCCGGCAAAAGGTGAATAAGATCAGGCATTAAGAGCTGATTATTAAATAGCTAACTAAAAGCAGGCCGATCACAATGAGGACCAGCCGCATATTGGAGGACCCCACCTGCCTGCTCCGCGTTTTTTTCCAGTCGGCCTTAAGCTGTGACCTGAAATCTTCACGGGTGAGTTTATCAGGTTCACCGGCATATTTACGTTTCAATTCCTCACTACGCTCTTTTTCTTCATCATAGTAAAGAGGCTGGTAGTTGAAATTACGGGCGCGGCCCTGTTTAAAAATGGTAGGAAGCTTGGGTGGTTCCATGGTGACAAATTTAACATTTAATATACGGCATTGCTACAATAAGCGGCAAATATGATACCTATTAACACTGCAGTATGGAATACTATTTGAACAATATTATAACACGGGGATTAAACTCTTTATTTTTAAGCTTGCTCAAGAAAATACATTTATGAAGCTGACTTTGCGTTCCTTTTTTCTTTTCGCCCTTTTCATATCCGGACCCGGCATGGGGATTTATGCCCAGGTCATTCGTCCTTCGGTAATATGGGAGGGTGATACCAGTTGGGCACGTGAAAAGCTGAAGAACATGAGTATGGATGAAAAGCTGGGGCAGCTTTTTATGATCGCGGCTTATTCCAACAAGGGCAAGGCTCACCAGGATGAGATCATCAACCTGGTGAAAAATGAGCACATCGGAGGTCTTATCTTCTTTCAAGGTGGTCCGCAAAAGCAGGCACGTTTGACTAATATCTATCAACAGGGTGCCAAAATTCCTTTGATGATAGCCATGGATGCAGAGTGGGGCCTTTCCATGCGTTTGGATAGCACTTTTAAATTTCCCTGGCCCCTTACGGTAGGAGCCACCCGCGATTCGGCTTTGGCCTACCGCATGGGAGCCGAAATAGCTAAACATTCTAAAAGGCTGGGAGTCCATATCAATTTTGGACCGGTAACCGATATCAATACCAATCCTGAAAATCCGATTATTAATGCCCGCTCCTTTGGTGAAGATCCTGAAAATGTTACCCGACTGAGTGAAGCTTATATGAAAGGGATGCAGGACCAGCATGTTTTGGCCTGTGCCAAGCATTTTCCCGGTCATGGAGATACCGATTCCGACTCCCATAAAACCTTACCCACCGTATCTCACAATATGGAGCGCCTCAACTCTGTAGAGCTTAAACCATATGGTGGATTGATTAATAAAGGTCTGGGTTCAGTAATGGTAGCGCACCTTAACGTTCCGGCCCTGGACAATACCGGTACCCCAACGTCATTATCCAAAAAGGTTATCACAGATCACCTCAAACAACAAATGGGTTTTACAGGCCTGGTATTCACCGATGCCCTGAATATGAAGGGGGTGGCCGACCTGTACCCTCCCGGGGAGGTGGATGTTCGCGCATTGCTGGCCGGCAATGATGTACTGCTCTTTTCGGAAGATGTGAAGACCGCAAAGGAAAAGATCAGAGATGCTCTGAAAGCCGGGCGTATTACCGAAGAAGAGATCAATGACCGGGTATACAGGATACTGCTGACCAAAAGCTGGATGGGCCTGGAACAAAAAGAGCATATCGAATCAAAGAACCTTATTGAAGACCTTAATCCCGAATCATCCCACATCCTGAACCGCGACATTTACCGGAACGCAGTAACCGTAGTGGTCAATCGTGATAAAATGGTGCCGGTATCTGATCTCCGTGATAAAAAGATAGCCTGTGTAACGGCAGGTACGGATCCGGGCAGTGAGTTTGCCAAAACGCTGAAGTATTATGCCAAAGTAGATGAGTATCGCCTTACGGATAATAATGACACCGAGCTGATCAGTAAGCTCTCGCAGTATGACCTGGTGATTGTTGGCGTATATACTTCCAATGCCAATCCGTGGAAAAGTTATAAAATATCCTCCTCGATCAGGACTTTTGTAAAGCGCCTTTCCCTACAGAATAGTATCATTCTGAACCTCTTTGCCAACCCTTATGCATTAAGTTCTTTTCCCGAAGCAGAGTACGCCAGTGCGGTTATGATAAGCTACCAGAACCATCCGGATGCCGAAAGTCTGGCTGCTCAGATCATATTTGGTGCAGAGGGAGCCCAGGGGCGTTTACCGGTGAGCACCACAAGCTTGTTTGATGAAGGCTTCGGTATCAGCACCCCCTCACTTCACCGAATGGGTTATGGTTTACCCGGAGAGGTTGGAATGGACAAGGATAAGCTTGAAAAGATAGATTTATTGGTAGACGAAGCCATTCGCAATCGCGCTACGCCTGGTTGTCAGTTGTTGGTGGCACGTAAGGGTAAGGTGATCTTTCACCGCACCTATGGATCTCATACATATTCCAGGAACCATCCCGTTTCGGAGTTTGATCTTTATGACCTGGCCTCTATTACCAAAATGGCGGCCAGTGTACCCATGTTGATGAAGCTGGTGGAAGAAAATAAGATAGACCTGGATAAAACCCTTGGGGATTACCTGCCTCAGGCCAGGGGTACCAACAAGGAAAAACTGGTGATACGTGAAATACTGGCTCACCAGGCCCGGTTGCAGGCCTGGATACCTTTTTACCTGGAAACCCTCAGCAAGGGCCAGCAACTGCCGGAATATTATGCCGTGGAGCGCAATTTTGATTTTCCCAATTCTGTGGCTATTGATCTTTATAGCACCCGCTCGGTGCGTGATACCATACTGGCAAGGATATACGATTCCAAGCTGCTTCCCCAAAAGGAATATAAATACAGCGATTTAGGGTATTACCTCTTTATGGACCTGATTGAGCAGGTGGAGGGAGAACCTCTGGATGTACTGGTGGACAAGAATTTCTATCGTCCCTTGGGAGCCTATACCATGACGTACCGTCCTTTGGAGAAGTTTCCTGAAGATCAGATCGTTCCCACGGAGGACGACAAAACATTCCGCAGGCAGGAGTTGAGAGGTTATGTACACGACCAGGGTGCCGCCATGCTGGGTGGAGTAGCCGGGCATGCCGGGCTTTTCTCTGATGCCAATGACCTGGCCAAGCTCATGCAGATGTACCTGCAATATGGTAAATACGGAGGGGTAGAGTATTTTGACTCTGTAACGGTTAAGGAATTTACCCGCTGCCAGTATTGTGACGATGATAACAGACGGGGAATAGGCTTTGACAAACCACAATTGGGTGGTGCGGGGCCTACCTGTGGCTGCGTATCTCCACTTAGCTTTGGCCATACCGGTTTTACCGGTACCATAGCATGGGCTGATCCTACCGAAGAGATTGTCTATATCTTCCTTTCAAACCGCGTTCATCCGGATGCTGAAAACCGAAAATTACTTTCTTTGTCTACCCGAACAAGAATTCAAGAAGTAATTTATAATTCCATTAAAGATGAAAATGCGGTTCGCACTCTTATCAGTGATGTTCAGCCTTAGCCTGGCGGCCCAGGAAAAAATTATTCCAAAGGACACAGTGATCGTAAGCTACCATCCCAGTGGGATGGTTAAATCGGTTGTCCAGTATAAAGGGCATATCCGTAATGGATTTAGCCTGATGATCGGGGTAGATGGGGATGTGATTCGGGAAGAGAATTACCGCAATGGCAAATTCCACGGGGTTGTAAAAACCTTTATGCAATCCGGTGAAGTGCTGGAGGAGACTCATTACGATGATGGTATAATGAGCGGGGTATATAAAAAGTACTATGAGAGTGGAAGTCTGCAGGAAGAGTCCAATTACCAGAATGGCATAAAAGAAGGGGCAGCTCTTTGGTATTATCAGAATGGCAATAAAGTAACCGAGTACAATTACATTAATGGTTCTATAGAGGGAGAGGCTAAAACCTATTACCTGGATGGTGCCGTAAAAAGTATTTCACAGTACCGGAACAATAAGCGAGAAGGTATTTATCGCGAATTTTACAATACCGGGCAGATCAAAATGGAAGGAAATTATTTGAACGGGGAAAAGGAAGGCAAGTGGAAGATCTATGATCTGGAAGGGAAAGTGACTAAAAAGGAAAAATATAAAAAGGGCGAACTACGGTGAATATAGGTGTAGTGTGTTATCCCACTTTTGGTGGGAGTGGTGTTGTAGCTACCGAACTAGGTAAATACCTGGCCCGCCAGGGGCATAAAGTTCATTTTATCACGTATAGCCAGCCGGTACGCCTGGATATATTAGAGGAAAATATCTATTACCACGAGGTAAACGTGCAGGATTATCCCCTTTTCCAGTATCAGCCCTACGAGTTGGCTTTGTCCAGTAAAATGGTGCGGGTAACTCAAAAGTATAAGCTGGATCTGCTCCATGTACATTATGCTATCCCGCATGCCTATGCAGCCTTTATGGCCAAACAGATCCTCAAGGCAGAAGGTATCAATATACCTGTAATCACTACCCTGCACGGAACGGATATTACCCTGGTTGGAAAAAATCCAAGCTATAAGCCGGCTGTGACCTTTAGTATCAATAATTCCGATGTGGTTACTTCCGTTTCTGAAAGTTTGCGAAGGGATACCCAGGAAATATTCAATATTTCACGGGAGATCAAGGTTATCCACAACTTTGTGGACCTGAGCCTTTACCAGGCGGATGATAATTGCAAAAACGCCTTTGCCCCCAAAGGAGAAAAGGTGATCACGCATATTTCCAATTTCAGGAAGGTAAAACGCATTTCGGATGTGGTGGCTGTTTTTCACCGGATACAGAAGGAGCATAATGCTGTTTTACTTATGCTGGGCGAAGGACCTGAAAAAGAGCGCGCGCGCCAACAGGCTCAGGAACTGGGTATAGGAGATAAAGTGAAATTCTTAGGAAAGACCTCGGAAGTAGTGCGGGTGTTATGTATATCGGATCTTTTTCTATTGCCGTCAGAAGCCGAGAGTTTCGGTTTGGCGGCCCTGGAAGCAATGGCAGCCGGGGTTCCGGTTATTTCCTCCAATACCGGGGGGATACCCGAAGTAAATATAAATGGTGTGACCGGTTTTACAGCTGATGTGGGTGATGTAGACCGTA
>CETZ01125624.1_pt1 | contig 12585 bp, 10 predicted proteins | sample 531441 | NCBI WGS metagenome assembly CETZ01 (sample SAMEA2623098, study PRJEB7988) | marine metagenome | isolation source: saline water (ENVO:00002010), including | reverse complement strand
GATGCGATGTTGCGGGCAGACGAGTAGATGCCAGAGTTTAGATCATAGAAAGTTTTTTGGGATTTTCTTTAAGTTAAGAATATATACTCCATCTGTACTTTATAGATGCTATACCCACGAAGTATCTACGCGTTTACTACGTGTCAAGCTCGTGTCAAGGTGGTTTTAAGCTCGTTTAAGAGAGGGGAGATGCGGGAGGTTGAGGGTGTTTACTACTAACTTCCTGGCAGGCCTAATATTTTAATAAAGCAGAGAGGGCAGGTGGAATTTACCCAGCCATGGATGATGAGGTGAACCGGAAAGAGGGGCTGGGATGCAATGTAGCGTAAGGTAGAGTAATAAAAAAGGCCGGCATAGCCGGCCTTTTAGTTTGGAACTAATTCATATTATTTAATTACCAGGCTGCTTTGCTGGCGGGTTTGGTTGTTACTCAAAATCACCTTGTACACGCCTGAAGGTAATTCCTGCAGTTGCAGGGGTATATCGTTACCATGATTGATCCGCACATCTGAATGGAATATCTTTTTTCCATCGGGAGCATAAATACGCACTTCTGCGTTTTCCAGGCTTATATCGTTGGTATGGATCGTAAACTCTCCGTTGTTGGGATTCGGGAAAATATCAAAAGTAGATTCAGAGAATCCCTCGGAATTTTTTCCAGGAACTTTGCCTGTTTCTGAAGCCTGGTTCAAGTTAATAGTTTCCATGCCTATTACTTCTCCCGGCTTGAACTCGGAGGAAGCCATGGCAATACGTCCACCGGGCCCTGTTTCAGGTGTGGCATGATGTGAGGTTGCCAGTCCGCAGGGACATTGAACGGTACATACTACCCGGATAGTGGTATTTGAGGCTATGCCTGTAAGTTGGATAGAGCTATTGGAAATGCTGCTTCCCACGGGTCCTATGCAATTGGAGCCGTCCCATTCACACCACGTCCATAAATAAGAACAGGGATCTTCCAGAGGGTTTTGGAGGGTGCAATTTATATTATAAGTACCATTACCGTTGGGAGTAGTCAGAGTGGTGAACGATACATTTTCGGAATTTACATTCTCAATTCTCTTTAAAGTGATGTTATCCATCGCAAAGTCATTACCGTCTGTGTAGCGATCAGCATTCTGGATGAGGCTGATAGTTACGGTTTCCGAGGAATTGTTTACGGCAAAATTCATGATCTCGGTTTGCCAGTCGCATGGGGCACTTGCGGTGGTGTTTACATTGAAGATTTTTTGAGTGGTGCTGGAGCCGGTAACCTTGAAGATCAGATCAGGGCCCCAGTAGTCAAAGCATTTGTCACGGAGGTAGCGGAAATCCGCACATAAATTGTAAACCCCCTGTTCCAGTGTCATGTCAAATTCAAAAACGGTTTTATAACCGTAACCATTGGTCAAACCATTCACCAGCAGATAGCCGCCATCAAATTGATTGCCACAATAATCCTGATCATGCACATTCCAGTCTACACACACAGTGTTGTGTATCCAGTTGCTATTATTGGGCATAAAGTGACCATAGCTACCATTGGCAAATATTCCTGACCAGCTGGTTTTTTGAGTATAATCACTGCTAAAGGATGCAAAGCTGAAGAAATTGGGTAGAGAAGAGTTAAATGTTCCATTTCCAAGGAGGTTTTCACCGGGGCAGCATTCTTCCGGTTCAGGTACAGAGGGTGGGTCGTTTTCACCACCTTCACCGCCCTCATTGCTTTCCCCGAGTTCCTGACCGGGTTCATAATCTTGAGCTGAGGCGTAATTGATGGATAGCGCAAAGATCATTGCGCCTACAAAAAGTAGTTGTTTCATGTTGAGTTGAGTTTTTGTTAGTGTCCATAAGATCCACAGAAAAGTTGAATATAAAGCGCTGATTTTGTGAAAAGGGCCTTAAAGTTTCTGAAAATAAGATATTATTGTGTTTAGGTGGGATCTATGTGTTTGCTGCTAAAAAGGATAGCAAACTTTTACAAACCTTTTCGCTGTCCTCAATATGTCCCATATGCCCGTTTTCGGTAACGCAAGGGGTCACCTTTTCCGCTTTCAACTGGGATTCCAAAGTTTTAAAGGGTAAAATAGGATCATTCTGGGCAGCAATAAAAAGAACCGGGTAAGGCGCAAAGTGTAACAGCACCTCACGGTCCGGGCGTATTTTCATGCCCTCCAAAGCGGCTACAATACCCTGAGGTGAGGTTTTGAGTGCTTCCTTTTTTACCCACGTCACCACTTCACGCATAGTTATGCGGTTTTTGGGCCTGAATAAGTTTGGGATGCTCTTGCGTACAAAACTTTTGGGGTTTTCCTTGACCAGCGCAATGGCGCGGTCACGATCCAGCTTCTTTGTATGGGAATCCGCTCTGGCCGTAGAGTTCTGAAGAATAATACCCCGTACAAAGTCCGGATATTTCTCCGCAAAGGCCAATGCCACATAACCGCCCATGGAATGCCCGGCCAGGAAGGCTTTTTTTAACTTGAGCTCATTCATCAGGGCCTTCACTACCTCTGCCATATCTTCCATAGTATGGATATATCCAAGGTTGTGGGATTGACCATGCCCGGGGAGGTCAAGCGTGATGGCCCGGTATTTTTTAGGGATGGCCGAAATAAGGTCTTTCCACATGGATTGGTTTTCCAGGAATCCATGCAGAAAGACCACAGCAATACCGGAACCGGTATCGCTGTAATGAAACTCAGCAGATCGATACGTAAAAACGGCCATCGCCTGTGCGTATCTTTAGGAGTTCATGGCCTCTTCAATTTCCTCAACCTCTTTGGGTATAGCTGAGGTCATATTCAGGTTTTCCTTTTCCCCGATCACGATATCATCTTCAATCCGGATGCCAATCCCTTCTTCCGGGATGTAAATACCAGGTTCGCAGGTAAAGGCGTTGCCCACCTCCATTTTGGCGGTCCAAAGGCCTACATCGTGCACGTCCAGCCCAATGTAGTGGGAGGTGCCGTGCATGAAGTATTTTTTATAGGCGGGCCAGTCCGGGTTTTCATTCTTCACATCGGTCTTGTCGATAAGGCCAAGTTGTAGCAATTCATCGGTCATCAGTTTACCTACTTCCTTATGGTATTCGTGCAACTGGTTTCCGGGGCGTAACATTTCGAGTGAGGCTTTTTGTACCCGTAATACGGCATTGTATACCTGCTTTTGGCGTTCGGTAAAACGGCCGTTCACCGGGAAAGCACGGGTAACATCGGAGGCGTAATTGGCATACCAGCAACCACAGTCAAAAAGTACCAGTTCACCATCGTTGCAAGTATCGTTGTTCTCTATATAATGCAGCACACAGGCATTTTCACCGGAAGCTATAATGGGATCGTAGGAAAAGCCATCGGCTTGATTACGGATGTATTCATGCAGGAATTCGGCTTCCAGTTCATATTCCTTTACGCCTGGCTTTAAGAATTTCAGTACCCGGTTAAAGGCTTTGGCGTTAATGGTGGATACTCTTTGCATCAACTCCACCTCAATGGGTAATTTTATAGCCCGAATCTGGTGCATAATGGGCTCACTGCGCTCGTAGCGGTGAAGGGGGTAGCGTTCCTGTAGCCATTTGCGGAAACGGTCATCGCGGGTTTCCACCTCGTGAGCTCTTCTCAGGTGTTCATTGGTGTTGAGGTAAACATGCTCGGCCTGGCTCATGAGGTTGGCCAGGGTTACTTCCAGGTCCTTTAGCCACATAATATTTTCAATACCGGAAACTTCAGTTCCCTGGTCTTTATCCAGCTTGGCACCTTCCCAACGGGCAATATGGTCATTGGTTTCTTTGAGAAAGAGAATCTCGCGGTGCCTGTGATCGTAGGCATCCGGGAAAAGCACTAAAACCGACTCTTCCTGGTCGGCACCCGAAAGGTGGAAGATATCCTTGTTCTGGATAAACTTCATGACGCCATCCGCATTGGTGGGCATAATATCATTGGAATTGAAGATGGCAATGGATTTGGGTTTCAGGTGCTTTACAAAACGTTGACGGTTTTCTGTAAAGAGCTGTGAAGGTATTTTGTCGTATTTCATAAACTTATTTTGGACACGCAAAGTTAGAAAAGTGAGGCAAGGTGCCATCCTGGAATGACCTTTTTGTATAATCAGTCTAAATAATACTTTTACTTGATGCGAGAAAGTTTGAACAGTACTTTTGCCTGTCCTTAATAAAACTCAATTGTTCTATGTCGTCTCAGTCGGGAATGCTTAAATCTTCCATAGGGAGAAAAGTTGCAATGGCGCTTTCCGCCTTGTTTCTTATCCTATTTCTGATTCAGCACTTTACCATTAACGTCACTTCTGTATTCAGTGCAGAAACGTTCAATGAGCTGTCTCACTTTATGGGTACTAACCCTTTAGTACAGTTTGTATTGCAGCCAGTGCTGATGTTTGGTGTGGCTTTTCACTTTATTATGGGATTTATCCTTACTGCCCGTAATAACCGGGCCCGAGAGGTGAAATATGTTCGCTATAACGGTGCTGCCCATTCCAGTTGGATGTCGCGCAATATGATCTGGAGCGGATTATTCATCCTCTTTTTCCTGGGTTTCCACTTTTACGATTTCTGGTTTCCGGAAATAAACTACAAATACATTCAGATGAACCCGGAAGATCCTACCCGTTATTATCACGAGGTAGTGGAAATGTTTCATAATCCCATCCGGGTAATTGTATACGTTCTGGCCTTTATATTCCTGGCCCTGCATCTTTTGCACGGTTTCCAGTCATCGTTCCAGTCCTTGGGTGCGCGTCATCCCAAGTACACGCCTGCCATTCAGAACTTCGGAAAATTTTACGCCATTTTCATCCCGGCCGGCTTCATATTTATTGCGGTGTACCACTATATAAATTCTTTGTAAGCTAAGATCCTATGTCAGTATTAGATTCTAAGATACCTTCCGGACCCATTGCTCAAAAATGGACCTCTCACAAGAATAATGTGAGGCTGGTAAACCCGGCCAACAAGCGCAATATTGATGTGATCGTCATCGGTACCGGTCTGGCAGGAAGCTCCGCTGCTGCTTCACTGGCCGAGATGGGTTACAATGTTAAAGCATTCTGTTTCCAGGATTCTCCTCGCAGGGCACACTCCATTGCTGCCCAGGGAGGTATCAATGCCGCTAAGAACTACCAGAACGATGGTGATTCTGTGTACCGTCTTTTCTACGATACTGTAAAGGGTGGGGATTACCGCTCCCGTGAGGCCAACGTATACCGTTTGGCTGAGGTGTCGGCCAATATCATTGACCAGGCTGTAGCCCAGGGTGTGCCTTTTGCCCGTGATTACGGTGGCCAGCTGGACAACCGCTCTTTCGGGGGTGTGCAGGTGAGTCGTACGTTTTATGCCAAGGGGCAAACCGGGCAGCAGCTCCTGTTGGGAGCCTACTCCGCTCTTTCCCGTCAGATATCCAAGGGAAAGGTGAAAATGTACAACCGTCATGAAATGATGGATGTGGTGATCAAGGATGGTAAATGCCGGGGTATCATCGCCAAGAACCTGGTAACCGGTGAACTGGAACGGCACAGTGGCCATGCAGTTTTACTGTGCTCCGGAGGTTACGGCAACGTGTTCTTCCTGTCTACCAATGCAATGGGCTCCAACTGTTCAGCCGCCTGGAGAGCGCATAAGAAGGGAGCCTTTATGGCCAATCCCTGTTATACTCAGATCCACCCTACCTGTATCCCGGTTTCCGGTGAACACCAGTCCAAGCTTACGCTGATGTCTGAATCCTTGCGTAACGATGGACGGATTTGGGTGCCTAAGAAAAAAGAAGATGCCGAAGCCATACGTGCCGGCAAAAAGAAACCTACTGAGCTTAAGGAAGACGAAAGAGATTATTACCTGGAGCGCAGGTATCCGTCCTTTGGTAACCTGGTTCCTCGTGACGTGGCTTCCAGGGCTGCAAAAGAGCGTTGTGATGCCGGCTTTGGCGTAAACAAGACCGGTGAAGCTGTTTACCTGGATTTTGCTTCGGCCATTATCCGCTACGGTAAAACGGAAGCCAACGTTCAGGGTATTGATAACCCCTCTGACGAAGAAATCCAAAAATTGGGTAAGCAGGTGGTAGAGGCCAAATATGGCAACCTGTTTGAGATGTATGAAAAGATTGTGGATGACAATCCTTACGAAACCCCAATGATGATCTACCCGGCCGTACACTATACCATGGGTGGTATTTGGGTGGATTATAACCTGATGACCACCGTGCCGGGATTATACGCCCTTGGTGAAGCCAACTTCTCCGATCACGGGGCCAACCGCCTGGGTGCTTCTGCGCTGATGCAGGGTTTGGCAGACGGCTATTTTGTGATTCCTTATACTATTGGAGAATACCTTGCCGATGAGATCCGTACCGGTGCCATACCCACAGATTCAGCTGAATTTGAGAGGGCCGAGCAGGAGGTGAGCGACCGTATTAATCATCTTCTCACTAACAAAGGGGCCCATTCCGTAGATCATTTTCATAAAAAGCTTGGAAAGATCATGTGGAATAAATGCGGGATGGCCCGTAATGCGGAAGGTTTGCAAGAAGCCATCCGTGAGATCCAGCAGCTGCGGGAAGAATTCTGGAAAGATGTGAAAGTACCGGGTAGCAAAGATGAACTGAACCCTGAACTGGACAAAGCACTTCGCGTGGCTGACTTTTTGGAGTTGGGTGAACTGATGTGCATGGATGCGCTGGATCGTGCAGAATCGGCCGGAGGCCACTTCCGCGAAGAATACCAGACGGAAGAAGGTGAGGCTCTGAGAAGGGACGATGAGTATGCTTATGTGGCGGCATGGGAATATAGGGGAGAACCCAAAGAGGCTCAGTTGCATAAAGAAGAACTGAAGTTTGAGAATATAGAATTAAAGACCAGAAGTTATAAGTAGGGCAGGACCTGCGATTAATAGACTTACTATGGATTTAACGTTAAAAATTTGGCGTCAGCCTAATCAGAAAGCTTCCGGTAAAATGGAAGATTACAAAGTTTCCGGTATTGACGGTGATATGTCTTTCCTTGAAATGATGGATATCCTCAACGAACAGCTCATTGAGGGAGGAAAGGACCCGGTAGCCTTTGATCACGATTGCCGCGAAGGTATTTGTGGTATGTGTTCCATGCAGATCAATGGCGAGCCGCATGGGCCGGAAAAATCCACCACCACCTGCCAATTGCACATGCGCAAGTTCAAGGATGGCGATACCATATATATAGAGCCTTTCCGCGCCAAGGGATTTCCGGTAATAAAAGACCTCACTGTGGATCGTTCGGCATTTGACCGTATCATACAGGCGGGTGGTTATGTGTCCACCAATACTTCAGGAAATACACTGGACGCTAATGCCATACCGGTTGAAAAGGAGAAAGCAGACCTGGCTTTTAATGCGGCTACCTGTATAGGTTGCGGAGCTTGCGTAGCAGCATGTCCCAATGCCTCAGCCATGCTTTTTGTTTCTGCCAAGGTATCCCAGCTTGCTTTGCTCCCTCAGGGCCGTGTAGAGGCGGAGGAACGCGTACAGAACATGGTTAAGCAGATGGACCTGGAGGAATTCGGGAACTGCTCCAACGTGGGTGCCTGTTCCATGGAATGCCCCAAAGATATTTCACTGGATAACATTGCCCGCATGAACCGTGAGTATATGAGTGCCACGGTTTCCTCCCGTAAATAAGGACTAAAGAATTCAAGTAATATGGCCTTCACCTTTTTGGTGAGGGCTTTTTTTTTGGCCATAAATGGGGTTGGTAGAAAAAGAAACGGAAGGCTGGTAGGCCTTCCGTTGGATCCTTAACAAGGTATACTTGGAATTTGTAGATTACTAACCCTATTTCCCTAAAAATGAAGAACCCTCGTTAAGTACTCTAAAAGTACTTAAAAAAATAATATGTGCAAGTTTTTTTGCGTTTTCTCAATAAAAAAGGCCGCCTGTTCAAGGCGGCCCAACGAAAACTAAAACATAAAAATGAAAAAACTTTACAAGCTCTTCACTTCAAATATATAATAAATTTAGTGTAAATAAGAAAATCGCCATCATAAAAAATGGCTTCCTGAGCAGCTTGCTCAGTTTTGAGCCGGCAAAAAAGTGAATTTATTCACAAAGAATTGTGAATTTGTCTTGGTATTTTAAAAATGAACTGTTAAATTTGAAATATATTTAGGTGTTAGCGACAATTTACCTAAACTCCGAAGTTTCTATTAGGTGTTATTTGGTTAGTAATCTTGAAAGGGTCTTACAGCGTAAGACCCTTTCTTTTTGCCCAAACCTGAACGTATGAATGAACTGAAGATCACCTTAACCCAGCCCTTTCTGCATTGGGAGCAATCACAGGCAAACCGTAAACATTTTGACGATTTGCTACGCGATATTCCTGCTACGGATCTGATACTTTTACCGGAAATGTTTAGTACTGGCTTTACCATGAAGCCGTTAGCTGTTTCGGAAGAAGAAAACGGGCCTTCCGTGAAGTGGATGCAGGAACTGTCCAAAGAGAAGAATGCGGCAGTATGTGGTAGCTTGGTAATAGCTGAACATGGAGACTTTTACAACCGCCTTTTCTTTGTCTTACCCGATGGAACGTACCGGACCTATGACAAGCGCCATCTCTTCACGCTGGCTGGGGAGCAAAAAGTTTATAAAGGGGGAAATGAGCGCCTGCTGATCGAGTATCGTGGATGGAAAATACTTCCCTTTGTGTGCTATGACCTGCGCTTTCCGGTATGGTGCCGTAACACGGAGGAGGCGGAATTAATGCTTTTTGTAGCTAACTGGCCCGACCGCAGATCAGAGGCATGGAGAACTCTTCTAAAGGCCCGTGCCATAGAGAACATGTGCTATGTAGCGGCAGTAAACCGTGTAGGTGATGATGGTAACGGAGTATACCATTCCGGTTATTCCGGGCTGTACGATGAAGTAGGTAATTTACTGTCCGACTTTGAAGCCGGCCAGGAAGAGGTTAAAACCTATTCCATTAAAAAGGACGCGGTTTACGAGTCGAGGGAGCGGTTTTCTTTTCTGAAAGACCGGGATCGCTTTCAGCTCGGGGTTTGATGATCCATTCCAGTTCCAGGTCCCAGTTAGCTCTGACCTCTATACCGCCTGAATATTTAAGAATGGTTTCCGGCTGTTTATGGGTAAAATAATTACCGGATGTCCACCTTCCGTTATTGTCCTCGTCTACTACCAGTTCGGCTTGGTAAGCACCGGGTTTATAATTCCTCAGTTTAACCAAGGTTCCCCCGGTAAACTTTTTCTCCAGTATCTTTTTTTGAGCGGGGTTTAAAATATGAAGAACGTACGAAGTGGCTGAATCACCCTTTATGGTGAAATCCAGATTTCCCAGGTCCTCACGACCCAGGCTGGTAAATTGCCATTTTGCGGAATCATTTACAGCGCCAAACCACCCCTTTACAGCCCCTAAACGCATCTTCACCGTAAAATTCTTGGGTCTTTTAGCGGGCAGGAGGTAAAAGCGTAAAGGATTGGCGGAATCAACAAATGCCTGAGTGGCAAAAGTGTCTTTTGGGCCGATAACCATAAAGGAATCCGGGTTTACTGATAAAAGGGGAAGGTTACTGTATAGAAAAACACTATCCTGCAGGCGCAGTTCTGTTTCTCCTATATTGATCTTCATAGCAGGCTTTTGGAACTCTCGCAGGAAAAGGCTGGAAGTATCATCTATACCTTCGTAGCCACTTACACGGAATGACATGGAATCTGCCATTTCCGTATACCAGTAGGTAAGGGTGTCCGAATGGTCACCAAAATCTATATAAATGGAATCAGGATCCGTTTCGCCATTCAATCGTTCTATTTTGATATCAGGCACAGGCTTACTGAAATTAAAAGCCAGCTGACCATAGGATGAATGGCGTACACTGTAAAATTTATATTCCGGCTCGGATTTAAAACTCTGTAATACCAGGGGCTTTATGGAATCAGAGGTAAAGATCAGGGAATCCGCAAAGGCTACCTTTTCCCCGTTCCCATTCAGTTTAAAGTCGCCTCTCTGATCCTGGAAAGCCAGTAATTTGAATTGGGAAGATTTCAGGTTTTCCATTTTAAAGGTACCGCCTTCTTCAACGTAGGTATAATAGGTGGGTATCTTTTTATAAGGCAGTGAGTCCAGGTCCAGAGTGTCTGAATTAATCTCGTAGAGCGCTACCAGCATGTCTTTTTCAGGGTTGTTGGTCCTGGCATCGTAAATCCGTCCACTTATTTCCAGGCTGTCAATAAAGGTGCCCGTACTGAAAACGTATTTGAAATTACGGTTTTCATTGCCTTCCGTAAAGTCTGTAATTGAAGTTCCAAAGGATATGGTATAGGTGGTATTGGGCAATAGTGTATCCTTCAGCTCAATAAGTATACGTTTTCCCTTCAACAGTATTTCGGGTTTTTCTTCTACGGGGGGCGAGATCATGATCTGCTGCCCGGGACTTTTCAGGTTGAGGTATTCATTGAATACCAACTCAATGCTTTTACTTTTAAAGAGGATACTAAAGTTGGGGGGAAACGCAGTGTCCAGCACCGGTGCAATGGTGTCACGTGGTCCACCCGAGGGGCTGGCCCGGCTTGCACAGGAACTCAGGAAGGCCTCGAAGACTACGATAAGCATCCCGATCATCAACAATGTTAATGGAAATTTGAAGCGCCCCATGCGGTGGTTTTGATTTCGGTTGCAAATATTGGCAATTTTTAAGCCAATCCTTCAAGGTAGGTTTTGCAATTTGATCAGGGAGCGTAAGCCAACGTAAAAAGCGACAGTTTAAGGCCTGGAATTGTCAAAAGTTTGGTAGCAGCTGCTTCCAGGGTAGAGCCGGTGGTTACTACATCGTCCACCAGCAAAATATGCTGGTTCTCCAGTGTGGCGGGCTCGCGTACTCCAAAGATGTGTTCTACATTCCTCCAGCGGGCAAAGCGTGATTTGCGGGTTTGAGTAGCGGAGTGTGTGATCCGCACCAGGTTACCGGAAACAATGGGTTTTAGCGAAGTCTCAGACAATCCCCTGGCAATAGCTTCACTTTGGTTATAGCCCCGCTTGCGGTACTTTTTATTGTGAAGGGGTATGGGGATAATACAATCAATATCATTCATAAAACCGGATCTCTTAAGCTCTGCTCCGGCCATACGCCCCAATCTTTTACCTACTCCCGGAAAGTTCCTGTACTTGAGGTTGTGGATGAGGGATTGCACAATGCCTTTTTTTTGGAAAAAAAGATAGGAAGTGGCTTTTTTAAAAGGTATGCGTCCGGTAAAAATACCGCTTACGGGATTGTTATCCTGCTGATGGAAGTTGGTTTTAGGCAATTCTGCAAGGCAGGATACGCAAATGAGTTGCTCCTGATTTACCAGAGGTTCCGCGCACCCGAGACATACCTCGGGATAAAAAATGTTGACCAAATCATCCAACCATTGAACTTTCATGTTATAATTTAATTTTGATCCTATAATCTAACCAAAATGAGCGAGAAAGTAAAGGTTGACAAAAAAGGCGTGTATTATGTGTTGCTCATTGTGCTGCTCGGACTGATCATCACCGCCATCTTTTTATACCGGTATCAGGAAAAGAATAAAGAGCTTGAAGTGCATAAACGGGTGCTGATGACGCGCCTTTCCGATGCACTGGCTGAATACGATTCTTTGAAAACAGAGAATGACAGCCTGAGTACCCTGATTGAGGCAGACCAGAACCAGATTCTGAGCCTTATGGACAGTGTTGAGTACGTGACCGTGCGGGATAAGGAAAAGCTGGTGAATTTTGAGGCCACTTTTGAACGTTTGCGCAAAGAACTGGTGGGGTTGCGGTTTAAGGTAGATTCCCTTACCCTGGTAAATGACAGCCTGATCAGTGAAAATATGGCGATGACTGAGAAGGCCTCACAACTGGAAAGCAACAATAAGGAACTGGAAGGAGCTATTGCCCGCAATGCCGGGCTCAAAGTGAACGCCTTCCGGGTAGACGCCATCAACGAAAGAAGGGGAGAGGAGAAGATCACTTCCAGCGATATGTGGACCGATTATTTTAAGGTGTGCTTTACGGTAACTGAAAATACGCTGGCTGAAAAGGGAGAGCGCCCCGTGTATATCCGGGTGATCAATCCCAACCGTACCGTTATGACCTCTGGCCAAAAGGATGAGTTTATTGAGCTGGAAAACCTGAGGATATTCTATACGATCAAAGAAACCATCAACTACCAGGGTGCTCTCCTGAATGAGTGTTATAAGATCGTGCGCGATGATTTTGAGGAAGGGAATTACCTGATCGAAATTTACCTGGATGGTAAGAAGCAGGCCTCAACCCAACTCATTCTCGATTAAAAGAAGGCTTTTACCTGCAGGCTGCCCAAATGAACGGGTAAGGTGCCCTCGCTGATACGGCCGTTATAATTCAGGCTGATGAGCAGGTTTTTGCGGATGGTGCGTTGCAGGGTCAGGTTCCAGGTGCCGTTTTCACCGGGTCGCAGCCCCTCCAGCATTTCAAAGGCTGCAGGGTTATTACTATTTCCGGTAAAGGAATTGAGAATGTAATTCCCCTGGACGAGCATAGAGAGGGTTTCAGCAAGATTATAGCTTAACTCCAATCCAAAATCCTGGTTGTTCAGGGCCACCGTCTCTTCGGAGG
>CETZ01027094.1_pt1 | contig 12666 bp, 8 predicted proteins | sample 531441 | NCBI WGS metagenome assembly CETZ01 (sample SAMEA2623098, study PRJEB7988) | marine metagenome | isolation source: saline water (ENVO:00002010), including | reverse complement strand
GGGGCAGCCACATCGTCGCCCTCGGCCCACGGAGCCCCGATCGACGCTGCATGGATGCGGGCCTCCCGCTCGGCGACGATCCGACCCGCCCCGAGGTCGAGCGGGCGCAGGGCACGCATCACGTTGATGACGTAGTCGTCGCGCAGGCGCTCGAGCTCGTCGATCGGTCGCCCACCGGCCTGTTCGAGACAGCCGTCGGCCATCGACTCGACCAGGTCGTCGGTGAGCTCGGGGGCGACCAACCTCGTCCACGGCAGCTTCAGCGCCGGGCCGAACTGGTGGAGCATGTGCCGCATGCCCTGTTCGCCGCCGGCCAGGTGGAAGGTGAGGTTGGTGCCCATACCGGCCCAACGCAGTCCTGGCCCGTAGGTGATGGCATCGTCCAGTTCGGCCGTCGTGGCGACGCCGTCGTTGACGAGGTGGAGGACCTCACGCCAGAGCGCCTCCTGGAGCCGGTCGGACAGGTAACCCTCGATCTCGGTGCGCACGAGGAGCGGATACATCACGAGGTCGTCGTAGTGGGCCCTGGCCGCCTCCACCACTTCCGCGGAGGTCTGCTCGCCGGCGACGATCTCGACCAGGGGCAACAGGTGGACGGGGTTGAAGGGGTGGCCGATCAGGACACGTTCGGGATGCTCACAGCCCTCCTGGAGGCGGGTCGGAAGCAGGCCGGACGAACTCGAGGCGATGACGACCGAGGGATCCGCATGGGCGGCCAGCACCTGAAGGAGGGGACGCTTGACGCCCTCGTCCTCGGGAGCGCTCTCCTGAATCCAGTCGACGCGCTCGGCCAACTCCTCGGCGGTCGCCGCGAAGTCGAGGCGGCACCGGTCGGCACCGGGGAACAGTCCGAGTCGTGTCGCAGAGGGCCACGCCCGCTCGACCGCCGCACGCAGGCGCTCCTCGGCTCCCGGGGCAGGGTCCCAGGCCACGACGTCGTGCCCGCGGGCCAGCGACCGGACCGCCCATCCGGCGCCGATCACACCGGTTCCCACAACCCCGATGGTGCGCCTCACGTCGGTCATACCTGTCATGCCCTCCTCATTCTGGCGCTGTCGAACTGGGTGTGCGGGCGGTTCAACCCAGGTCGAGGGTCTTGCGGGCGTCGGCCGGCGTCTGGACCGAAGCGCCCATCAACTCGACGATCCTCACTGCCTTCTCCACCAACTGGGCGTTGGTGGCCAGGACGCCCCGTTCCAGGTAGAGGTTGTCCTCGAGGCCGACCCGCACGTGTCCACCGAGCATCACCGACTGGGAGACCATCGGCATCTGCATCGCCCCGAGGCCGAACGAGGTGAATTCGGCCTCGTCGGGTAGCCGGTTCACCATGGCCAACAGGAGGCCGATGTCGAGCGGTGTGCCATAGGGGATCGAGAGGCAGAGTTGGAACCAGTACGGGGCATCGATCAGCCCTTCGCCAATCATCGTCTCGGCGAACCAGAGGTTCCCGGTATCGAAGATCTCGAGCTCCGGACGCACGCCGAGCTCCCGGACCCGCTGGGCCATGATGCGGAGCATGTCGGGGGTCGAGACGTAGACCTCGTTGTGGTTGCCGAAGTTGAGCGACCCGCAGTCCATCGAGCAGATGTCCGGTCGGATCGCCTCGACGTGCGCCAGCCGCTCGATGCCACCCACCACGTCGGTGCCCTCCTGCCAGGCCATCGGATCGTCGTCGGGGCCGACCACGAGGTCGCCACCCATGCCGGCGGTCAGATTGACGACCACCTCGTCGTCCTGCTCGCGGATGCGCTCCACCACCTCCTGGTAGTGGGCGACGGTCCGTGTGCCCTTGCCCGTCTCGAGATCACGGACGTGGCAGTGCACGATCGTTGCGCCTGCCTTGGCGGCGTCGAGCGCCGACTCGGCGATCTGCTTCGGCGTCACCGGCACGTGCTCGCTGCGGCCGGCCGTGTCACCGGAGCCGGTCACGGCACAGCTGATGATGACGTTCCGGTTCATCCCACGCACGGTCATCGAGGGCCCCCTGTGCTGTCTGGTCCCGGCCAACGGCCGTCGCCACCGGTCTCTCCATTGCCAGTACCGGGCCACATGCGTAGGCTTCGATACCGGTCCGTAAAGGCTACCCCGGTGCCCGCATTCGAGATGCCGGTGCCGACGTGCCAAAGGAGCAGAACATGAAGGTCCTCTTTGCCGATTCCCTGCCCGACGAATACGCCGACCAGTTACGCGCCAGGGGTGACGAGTGCGAGGTCCGCGGCGACCTGACCGCCGACGACCTTCCCGGTGCGATCGAGGGGGTCGACGTCCTCGTCGTCCGCAGTACCAGGGTCACGGCCGACACCATCGCCAACTCCGACCGCCTCGGCCTGATCGTCCGATCGGGAGCGGGCACCAACACCATCGACTGCGAGGCCGCTGCCAACGCCGGCATCTATGTCTGCAACGTGCCCGGCACGAACTCGTTGGCCGTCGCCGAACTCACGATGGGCCTGCTCCTCGCCATCGACCGGCACATCGCCGACGCAACCGCCGACCTCCGCCGCGGCACCTGGAACAAGGTGGCCTACAGCAGGTCCGACGGCGTCTTCGGCAAGACCCTCGGCATCATCGGCGTAGGCGAGATCGGCATGGCGGTCGCCGAGCGTGCCCGCGGGTTCGGCCTCACCGTCAGTGCAGAGCGCAAGCCGGGCCGCAAGCCGGAGACCGAGGCCCGCATCCGGGCGGCCGGCGTCAAACTCGTCGACGGCCTCGACGAACTGGTCCGCGGGTCCGACATCATCTCGGTCCACGTGCCCGGCAATGCCTCCACGGCCGGCCTGGTCGACGCCGACTTCCTTGACAAGATGAAGCCGGGCGCCATCCTGATCAACACCAGCCGCGGCGAGTTGGTCGACGAAGCCGCCCTGATCGAGGCCATGGACTCCAAGGGCATCCGCGCCGGCCTCGACGTCTTCTGCGACGAGCCAGATGGCGGTACCGGCGAGTTCGCCTCGGCGCTCGCCCGGCACCCCAACGTGGTCGGCACCCACCACATCGGCGCATCCACGAAACAGGCGCAGGACGCCACGGCTTCCGGCTCGATCGACGTCATCGAGGCCTACCGGGCAGGCGACCTGCTGAACTGCATCAACGTCTCCCCCACGCGCACCGGCACCGCCACGATCATCATCAGGCACTTCGACCGGGTCGGCGTACTCGCCAGCGCCCTCGAGGTCCTGCGAGCCGCCGCCATCAACGTGCAGACGATGGAGAACCGGGTCTTCCAGGGCTCCAACGCCGCCATCGGCATCATCGACGTCAGCGGCGACGTCACGAAAGAACTCGTCCGGGACCTCGCTGCGCTCGATCACGTCATCCAGGTACAGGCCTCGGACCGCGACGCATGAGCGACCAGGATGTCCTCCGCCCCTTTCCGGGGATGGTGGTCGATCCTGAATGGGTCGACCGGGTCATCTCCGGCCCCTACGACGCCTACACCCCGGAGCAGCGGGTGGCCATGGCCGCCGAGAACCCGTACAGCTTCCTGCACGTCACCCGCTCGCAGGAGGACCTCCCACCGGAGCAGCGCGATGACATCGACGGGCTGATCGGCTACTGCGCCGATTCGATGCACCGTCTCTACGATGCCGGGGTCTACCGGTGCCACGACGAACCCGTGCTGTTCCTGTACCGCATGGGGATCGACACCCCGGACGGCCGCCACGTCCAGACGGGGATCATGGGTCTCGTGCCGGTCACCGAGGACGGCGACCGGCGGATCCTGCGGCACGAGGCGGTACGGCCCGGCCGGACCGACCTGTTGGCCCGCCACCTGCTCACGGTCGGTGCCTCGTCGAGCCCCATCTCGCTCACCTTTCGCTCGGACGACGGCCTCGAGGCGGTCATCGCCCACTGCTGTGAACAGCAGCCGGTGCTCGACTCGCGCCACGAGGGCGTCGACCAGACGGTCTGGGCGGTCGGCGGCGATGACGCCGCCTCACTCATCGTCGCATTCGGGCGGCGCACCCTCTACGTGACCGACGGCCACCATCGCCTGGCGGCGGCCATCGATGCCCGGTCCCGAGTCCCCGACCGGCCCGACGACGGTCCCCTCGAATGGATACAGGCGGTGCTGTTCGCCGACGAGCAGTTGCTCGTCCTCCCGTTCCACCGGCGAGTCGGCGATCGGGCCGGCCGGAACGCCGACGAACTGGTCGATGCACTCGGCGCCAGCGGCACCCTCACGCCGGCTGGTGGCGCCGAAGCCGCACGGCCCCGGGCGCCGGGCACGGTCGGCGTCTACCTGGCCGGCGACTGGTACACCCTCGAACTGCCCGCAGCAGTGGGCGAACGTGCCGTGGACGCCCTCGACGTGTCAAGGCTCCAGGACGGAGTCCTGGGTCCCGTCTTCGGCGTCATCGACCCCGGCGAGGACCCGATGATCGACTACGTGCCCGACCCCGTCGGCGTCGAAATCCTGGTCGAACGCTGTGACGAGGACGGCCGCATCGGCTTCGTGCTGCACCACACGTCGGTCACCGAACTGATGGACGTCGCCGACGACGGTGACCTCATGCCGCCCAAGTCCTCCTACTTCGAGCCCAAGCCCCGCTCCGGGTTGTTCGTCCGTCGACTCGACCGCGAATCGGACACCGTGGAGGCGCCCCGGTCGTGACCGGACACGTCCACCTGCGGACCGACTCCTATTCGTCCGGCGACAGGGTGGGTCCGTGACCCCGTCGGGTGTTCGACGGGCGCTCCTCCAGTACCCCCTCGATGGCGAACGCCAGTGGGTGGCGTTCGACGCTCCCGTCGACACGATCGTCGCCGAGGAGTTGCGCGACGTCCCCGATGCCATGCGGGCCGCCGAGCAGGCTGCCGCCTCCGGGCGCTGGGTCGTCGGCATGGTCTCGTACGACGCCGGTCCGGCCTTCGACAAGGCGATCCGAGCCGCCCGGGTCCGCCGGGTGCCGTTGGTCTCCTTCGGCGTCTTCGATGCTCCGCTGCCGACGACCAGGCCCGCCGCCAGCGGCGGCTACCACGTCGGCCCCTGGATGCCGAATCGCTCGCATCCCGCCTACCTGACCTCGATCCGGACCATCCGGGAGCTGATCGCCGCCGGCGAGACCTACCAGGTGAACTACACGATCCGGTTGCGCTCGCCGTTCAGCGGCGACCCGCTCGGCCTGTTCGCCGACCTGGTCCGGGCACAGCGGGCGGACCACGCTGCCTACCTCGACCTCGGCGACCGGGCCGTGTGCTCCGCCTCACCCGAGTTGTTCGTCCAGCGCAGCGGCCGTCGATTCGTCTCGAAGCCGATGAAGGGAACGATCGGGCGCCATCCGGACCCCGAATGGGACGCCCTTGCCGCCCTGCACCTGTCCCGCTCCGAGAAGGACCTGGCCGAGAACACGATGATCGTGGACATGGTCCGCAACGACCTGAGCCGCATCGCCGATTCAGGCTCGGTGAAGGTGCCCGCCCTCTACACGGTCGAGACCTATCCGACGGTCCACACCATGACCTCCACCGTCGTCGCCAACTCGGATGCCGGCCTCTGTGAGGTCTTCGACGCCCTCTTCCCGGGTGCCTCGATCACGGGGGCGCCCAAGGTCCGCACGTCCGAGATCATCGAGGCGCTCGAGGGCGACGGCCGTGGCATCTACACCGGGGCCATCGGCATCGTGGCGCCCGATGGCTCCATGGAGTTCAACATCGCCATCCGGACGGTCTGGGTGGACCGGGAGCGGGGGCAGGCCGAGTACGGCGTCGGCGGCGGCATCGTCTGGGACTCCGACCCGCACGAGGAATGGCGGGAGGTGGAGCACAAGAGCCGCGTCCTCGGCCGTGCCCGTTCCGACTTCCGCCTGCTCGAGACCATGGCCTGGACGCCCGAGGGCGGTGTCTCCCTCCGTGGACGCCATCTCGCACGGCTGAAGTCGTCTGCCGACCACTTCGACATCGACATCGACCTCCCGATGATCGACGCCCTGTTCGACGGTGTCGATGCGGACGGACCCCGTCGGCTGCGTCTGCTCGTTGCGCCTGATGGCAGCGCCGAACTCCAGGTCCTCGAACACCGGATCCATGGCGACACCCCCTGGGCGGTGCCGCTCGACCTCGAGCCCGTGCCGAGCGAGCACGAGTTCCTGTTCCACAAGACGACCGTGCGCGAGGTCTACGACAACGCCCGGCACCGCTTCCCGGATGCCCCCGACGTCCTGCTCTGGAACGAGCGTGGCGAACTCACCGAGACCACCACGGGCAACCTGGTCGTCGAACTCGACGGCGAGCTGGTGACGCCACCCGTCTTGTGCGGCCTGCTGCCCGGAACGCAGCGAGCGGAGCTGCTGGACACCGGGGAGGTCGTGGAGCGCGTCGTCCGCCGCGAAGACCTCGCTCGTGTCGACGCCGCATGGATGGTCAACTCTGTGCGCGGCTGGGTGCCGATCGAGGTCGATTCGGCGGCCAGGCCCGCCGGGGTCAGTTCCTCCGACGCCTGACCTCCTCGGTGATCGCCGGGATCACCTTGTGCAGGTCGCCGATCACGGCCCAGTCGGCGCGGATGACGATGTTGGCCTCGCGGTCCGTGTTGATGGCCAGGATGTGCTTGGACGCCATGGCGCCCACCCAGTGCTGGATGGCGCCCGAGATGCCGCTGGCGATGTAGACCTGCGGCGCTATCCGGGTGCCGGTCTGGCCGACCTGGTCGGAGTGGGGACGCCATCCGTTGTTGGTGACCGCACGCGAGCAACCGACGACACCTCCGAGCTCGGCGGCCAGTTCCTCCAGCGGGGCGAACGCCTCGGCGGAACCCACGCCGCGTCCGCCGCCCACCACCACGGGGGCGGTCGCAAGCGTGATGCCCCTGGAGAGCACGACCCGGTCGGTCACGACCGTCCGGGCGAGCGAGGCATCAAGGTCCGGGGAGAAGGCGGTGACGGTTCCGGCGGCAGGTTCCGACGCCGGAGCAGCCTCGACGGCATGGTGTGCCACGGAAACGATCTTGTGGCCCGCCGCCAGCGTGACATCCTCCAGGAGGGAACCCCCCCACTGGACCCGGGTCATCGACCAGGTGTCGTCCGAGGGATCGACCTCGCGGCAGTTGGCGACGAAGGGCTCGTCGAGGCGTGCCGCCACCTGGGCGAGGACCTCGTTGCCACGGTCGGTGCCGCAGGCGGTGACGATCGACGCCCCGGACGAGGCAACCAGTTGGGCAAGCGTCTCACCCCACGCCTCGGGCCCGAAGTCCGTAAGGACCTCGTGGGACGCCAGGTGGACGACCGTTGCGCCGTAGGCGGCCAACTGACCGGCGGCCTCTTCGGCACCCTTGCCGATCACCACGGCCTCGCAGGAGACACCGGCACGTGTCGCCAGGTCACGTCCGAAGGTGAGGGCCTCGAGCGATGCGTCGACGAGCGTGCCACGGTCATGGTCGCAGAGGACGAGCATCGTCATGCCAGTACCCCCAGTTCCTCGAGCACGTCGACCACGGCGGCTGCCGCCTCCGGGCCTTCGCCGAGGATGACGGTCTCGCTGACCTGTTCCACCGGACGGTGGAGCCGCAGCCGTTCCTGGCCACCCGCCTCCGTCGGCTGTTCGACGGTTGCCAGTGCCGCCTTCTTCGAGGCCAGTCGCCCCTTCATGGTCGGGTACCGGGGCAGGTTGATGCCCTCCTTGACGCCGAGCACGGCGGGTGTCGGGACCTCGTAGACCTCGAAGCCGCCATCGATCTCGCGGCGGGCGGTGACCGATCCGTCGCCGACGTCGATGCCCTTGATGCCGTTGACGATGGGGCGACCGAGTGCATGCGCCACGCGGACCCCGACCTGGAAGCCTCCAGCGTCGGCGGACTCGTTCCCGAAGAGCAGCAGGTCGAAGGCGCCCTCGGCGGCCTCGATCCCGCGGATGGTGGCCGTTAGGGCGGCTGCCGTCCGCTGCGGGTCCCAGTCGACCTCCTCGATCGGAACCAGCACCAGATTGTGGGCGCCGACGCTGGCCGCATAGCGGAGCTGTTCCTCGGCCTCGGCGGGTCCGAGGGTCAGCACGGTGACCTCGCCTCCGTGTGCCTCGACGATCTGGACGGCCTCCTCGACGGCGCATTCCTCGTGCGGGCTCGTGGTGAACCCGAGGTGGGCGGTGTCGACGGCCAGGCCGTCGCCGGCAATGTTGATCTTGGCGCCCGGTGCGGGCACACGCTTCACGCAAACGAGGATTCTCATGTGGGGATTCCCTGGTTCGGGTTCACGGGGAACCGACCCGGTTCAACCCTTCATCCGCGAGTCATCCGGGTCGAAGACGGCACCGGTCGAGGCGACCTTCACCGGGTAGCACTCGTTCATGTACATCACCTGGAGTTCCGTACCCGGGGTGGTCAGCTCGAGGGGCAGGTGCGACATGAGCAGGAACCTGTCGACGGAAGGGCCCGGGCCGGCCGAGGTGACCCGGCTGACGCGTCCATGCGAGTCGACGATGCGGTCGCCGTCGAGGGTCAGGATCGGCTCGTTGCCACCCTGCATGTACCGCTGGCGGCCCCGGCCGTCGGTGTGGTCCTCGACCGTGAGGGTGCAGACGGCAATCTCGGGCTCGCCCTTCTGACGGGCCTCCAGGTAGGCCTCCCTGCCGATGAAGTCGGCAGCCTTGACCCTCGGGCGGGCAAGGCCGACCTCGAGCGGGTTGTACTCGCTCTCGAGCTCGGCGCCCATGAGCCGGTAGCCCTTCTCGAGGCGGCCCGACGAGCCGTAGACGCCGCCGCCGGTCGGACGGATGCCGAGATCGGCTCCGGCCGCCATGAGGCTGTCCCACAGCGCGGGGCCGTTGTCCCAGTCGGTGTAGACCTCCCAGCCGGTGTCACCGACATAGGAGATCCGGAACAGCGAGACGGGCACCCGCGTACCCCCGCAGTCCAGGTCGACGTCGATGATCGAGCCGTAGGGGGAACCCTCCTGGCCGAGGTTGTTGTCGGTCAACTGCCCAAGGACCGCTGGTGCGTTGGGGCCCCAGAGTCCGAGCGTGGTGACGTCCCTCGTGATGTTGCGGAACGACACCGATCCGTCGGTGGGAAGGTGGCGTCGCACCCAGAACGAATCGCGGCCACCGTCGAATACACCGGTGACGATCCGCACCCGGTCCTCCGCCATGCGCATCATCGTCAGGTCCGAGTGGAAGCCGCCGTCCTGGGTGAGCCACGGTGTGTAGATCGACCGGCCCACGGGCACGTCGACCTTGTTCACGGCGAGGTAGTCGGCGTACTCGACGGCACCGGGCCCCTCGAGTTCGTAGATCTGGAACGAACTCAGGTCGACGACGCCGCAGTTCTCACGCAGGTTGAGGTGCTCGCCCGTCGTGATGGGACTCCACCAGCGGTTGTCCCACTCGACCTCGCGTTCTGCGAGGCCGTAGCGCTCGGCCAGGTCGGCGTTGGATGCGAACCACTGCGGGCGTTCCCAGGTGCGGGCCTGGAAGAACATGGCGCCCAGGTCCTCCTGGCGGGAGAAGTAGGGACCCACCTCGAGGTTGCGGCGCCCCTCCCACTGCTCCTGGGGGTGGACGATCCCATAGGTCTTGTTGAAGCTCTCCTCGGCGCGCGACCAGATGTGCTCGTCGCTGCACTCGTCGGCGTAGAAGCGGGCGATGTCCGCCCCGTGGACGTCGATGACCCTCGGATAGCCGTAGGTCATCCACTCTGCGACGACCTGGGCCATGCCCGGGCCTTCCTTGACCCAGACGGCGGCGGCCGACCAGAGGTTCCGGACCTCGCGGGTCTCGCCCAGGCAGGGCATGCCGTCTGGTGTCAGTGAGAGCAGGCCGTTGATGGCGTACTTGATCTCGGCGTCGCCGAGCATGTCCATCAACTCGATGGCGGTCTCCATCTGCTCGTCGAAGTCGTCCGGGGTGAAGGGCATCTCGGTGGGTGACAGTGCCGCCTCCTCGTTCGAGGGGATCTCGTCCGGGTGGTGGAGGATCGGGCGGTGGCCGTAGGAGCCGACCTCCATCGAGCCGGCCGACTGTCGCTCGTAGCAAAGGGTGTCCATGTCGCGGACGATCGGGTAGCCGATCTCGTTGTTGGTCTCGGCGAGGATGTCCATCGGCCCGACGTCGGCCATCTGGTGGACGGTGGGCACGAGCGGAATCACGGCCCCGGCCATGTTGGCGATGCGGTTCGACCAGACACCGCAGGCGATGACGACGTACCCGGCCTCGATGGTGCCCTTGTCGGTGACGACACCGGTGACCGTCCGATCGCCGGCGTTGGGACCATCCTCGGTGAGGACGTCGAGTACCTCGGTGTTGGCGAACACCCGGCAGCCGACCATCTCGATGGCCTCCCTGCGCATGGTGGTGCCGGTCTCGAGCGAGTCGACGACCGAGACGGTCGGGCAGTAGAAGCCACCCAGGATCACGTCCTCGTTGATGAAGGGGACGAGTTCTTTCACACCGGCCGGGGTGAGCATGTGGGCCTCGATGCCCCATGCCATGGCGGAGGTCATGCGCCGGTCGAGTTCGTGCATGCGCTCCTCGGTGCGGGCCACCTCGATACCGCCGGAGTCGACCGAGAGCTCCATGTCCCGGAACTGGTTGGCGCTCTGCTCGCCGAGCAGGGCCATCTCCTTGTTGTGGTCGACGGGGAAGATGAAGTTGGAGGCGTGGCCGGTGGAGCCGCCCGGATTGGGTAGCGGGCCCTTGTCGATCAGCACCAGGTCGGTCCAGCCCAGGCGGGCGAGGTGGCCGACAATGCAGTTGCCGACGATGCCGGCACCGATCACGACGACGTTGGCGCGTTCGGGAAAGTCACTCATTCAGGTGCTCCAATTCGCAACTGCGGCCGACCCGGCGGCCGACCCGGATGAAACGTGGAGTAGGCGGTGCGACCGTAGGCGACGGTCCTCTGCAGCGCACGCGAGAGGCTATCCACGATTCGGGAATGCCAACTGCATCGCGAGAAATCTTGACGACAAGCAGGAGCGCGCACGCACGTAGAGACCTGTCCGCTCTCTGCACCCACCGTCTTCAGGTTCGGAAGGTGGTGCGCAGGGACTCGAGGCCACCGTCGACGGCGATGACCTGGCCGTTCACGTAGCGGGCCGCCGGCGACGCCAGGAACACCGCCATGGCCGCGATGTCGCGGCCTTCCACGAACGTCCGCATCGAGACCTGGTCCTCATAGCGCCCGCGGACCTCTCCCGACCCGACACCGGTCACCTCGGACTCAGCGGCGATCACCCGATCCATCCGGGCGCCGCCCACCGACCCGGGACACAGGGTGTTGGTCCGGATGCCGAACTCACCAAGCTCCATCGCCAGCGTCGCACCCAGGCCGACCACCGCCCACTTCGACGCGGCGTAGGGCGAGCGCAACGGGAAGCCCACCACTCCGGCCGTCGACGAGGTGTTGAGGATCACCCCGCCACCCGCCTCCCGCATCAGCGGCACGACCCTCCGACAGCACAGGAACATCGACCGCACGTTCACGGCCATCGTCTCATCCCAGCTGTCGACGTCGACCTCCTCGATCGGACCCGTGGGACCGGCAATGCCGACGTTGTTGCAGAGCACGTCAACCGACCCGAGGGACGCCGAGGCATCATCGAAGAGGCGGTCCACGTCCGCCGGTCGCGAGACATCGCCCCCGGTGAAGCCGACGCCGTCCGGCAGATCGGCGCCGTGTCCGGGAAGGTCCGCCACGTGCACCCTGGCACCGGCCTCGAGGAATGCGTCGACCATGGCGCGTCCGATGCCGGACGCCCCTGCCGTCACCACGACGCATTGTCCTTCGACCTGCTCGCCAACCGGGGTCCGACCCATGGAAGCGGAACCTACTTTCCCCGAGCCATGCCCGGACTCAGCCCGTCACGATCAGGCCCACGGCACTGACGGTGCCGCAGAGGCCGACCACCTGCCACCAGAAGAGCCGCTCGCTCGCCCCGGAAGAGGATTCCACAGACGACGGTGACCGCCGCGTTCCGCAGCCCCCCGGGTGATGTGGTCGCCAATGCCGATGCCTAGGGACGCGGCGACGCCGAATCCGGCAGACATGGGTCAGGCCACCTGTCGCCCGGAGCAGTCGGTGCGACCGGCTCAGGCCAGGTAGCCGAGGGCCTCGGACACCGCGACGGCGGCTGCCGAGATGCGACCGGCGATGATGCCGCCCAGCGGCTCCTGGGGGAACCGGTAACTCGGCCCATGGCTGTGCAGGGCGCCGACCACGGCACCCGTGCCGTTGAACAACGGCGCCGCCACCGAGTTGATGCCCTCGGAGAACTCCTCGAGCACCCAGACGAACCCGTCGGATCGAATCTCCTCCAGGCGCTCTCGAATCTGATCGGGATCGACCATCGAGTTTGGTGTATAGCGATCGAGGGGTCGGTCCAGGAACCGGTCGACGGCCGCCTCCGGCCAGTGCGCCAGGACCACCAGACCCGATGGCACGACGTGCATCGGGAGGCTCGTCCCGGTCCAGTCTCGGACCTGGATCGGATTCGGACAGTCGACCTGTCCGACGTAGTGGACGTCGTAGCCGGCGGGAACGGCCAGGCCCACCGCCTCGCCGACCACGTCGACCATTTCGAGCATGTGCGGCTGTGCCACGGCCAGGAGGCTCTGGGTCGGGTCGACGCTCGTCGCCATCGTGACGATCGACGATCCGATGCGGTAGCCGGTGCCGTCGGGATTGCGCTCCACGGCATGACACCCCTCGAGCGTGGCGAGCAGTCGGGCGACCGTGCT
>CETZ01079290.1_pt1 | contig 12691 bp, 14 predicted proteins | sample 531441 | NCBI WGS metagenome assembly CETZ01 (sample SAMEA2623098, study PRJEB7988) | marine metagenome | isolation source: saline water (ENVO:00002010), including | reverse complement strand
AAAAAAGTCGTAGCTTACTAATGAAACTTGAGTTTTCCACTCTTATATAAACTAAACACTTTATTTAAAAGACCGATAATAAATTAACAAAGTCCGGAATTGCGATGGAATACTCAAAAAATCAGGAACAAATACTACGGCGCCTTAAGACTCGCGGCCCTCAATCGGTAAAAATTCTTTCAAATCAATTAGATATGACTACTATGGGCGTCCGCCAACATCTTGCGGATTTAGGGAGAAAGGGCGTAGTTAAACAGACTCAGGAAGAGAAGCAGACTCGGGGCCGGCCGGTTCGCCTATGGAAACTAACGAAATCTGGGCATGAAAATTTTACTGATAGTGACTCTCAAATAACTTTAGAGCTTATAGAGGCGGTTAGGAGTTCTTTGGGAGAAGATAGCCTTGACGTAATAATAGAAGAACGCCATAAGCCGCTTCTGCGTAAATACAAGAGTGAAATGGATGATGCTGGTCAGACTCTAGAACTCCGTATTAAGAAACTTGCAGAATTGAGAAACCAAGAAGGTTATATGGCAGAAGTAAGACTCACCCCAACTGGCTGGTTATTAATCGAGAATCATTGTCCAATACGTTCTATAGCCGAATCGTGTCAACAATTGTGTCAGTCAGAATTGGAAATTTTCCGAGAATTGTTCAGAGGGCGTGGAGAAGTTGAGAGAATCGACTACCTTCTGGCGGGGGCCCGCCGTTGTGCTTATAGAATTATCGAAATACATGATTTCTAGCATCGAAATTCAAATTGCTATTTATTAGCGGCTTGTATGACCTTTAAGGCTGCTCCTATTGCATTTAGGATTAATCCTGTTTGTCCTCAATTTTTTTTTCAACGTTAGTTAAGATCCCACGCAATATATTCAGTTCCATCATATCTATACGAATTCGACCAAATAGTCTCCGTATTCGATGCATTAACTGCCTTGGGTTTTCTGGGTCATGAAAACCAATCATTATCAGTACACGCTCCAAATGCTCATAAAAACTTTCAACCTGCTTCACAGTTGCTTTTTCCTGGTCCCAGAATTCTTTCTGGTCCAGAGCTGTTAGCGCCGCCTTGTTAAGTCCGGCTTTGTGAAGTTCATAGCAAATCACCATAACTGCAGCTGCTAGATTAAGGGAACTATAAATTTCGTTAGTCGGTATTTGTACATGATAATTACAGAGTTGCAGCTCATCGTTATTGAGACCTGAATCTTCTCTCCCAAATACAAGGGCCACTCGGTTGGTATCCTTCTCGGAGATAATTTTGCTGGCACATTGCTCAGGAGTTAGCATCGGCCAAGGAATTCGGCGTGAACGAGCGCTGGCTGCGATGACCAATCCGCATTCCGCAACAGCTGATTCGAGAGAATTCACTACAATAGCGGACTCTAGAATATCAACGGCAGACGCTGCTCGGCCGACAGCTACTCCGCTGGGGAATTTTTCAGGTTCTACTAGCGTCAGGTTTTCCAAGCCCATATTTTTCATTGCCCGCGCGCTCGCTCCGATATTGCCGGGATGAGAAGTATTAACCAACACTACCTTTACATTTCTGAAATCTTGCATTTGCACTCAAATCGAGAATTAGCTATTAAGAATTATAACAGCTACTGCTATACGCATAGTTCCAACCTAGATTCCCAGTTTGCTATCATGCCGCTACCTTATAATGGTGAATCAGTTAACATAGATTCACCGCACGCTCTTTCTCTCAACCAGGAATAATCGATGCACCCCCATGTAAACATAGCCTTGCGTGCTGCGCGTGACGCCGCTGATGCGATTGTTCACGCAAGTGATCGGCTGGATCGGATAAAAATTATAGATAAGCATCCTGACAGCTTTCTCACTTCGATGGACCAAGAAGCAGACGACACTATTCGCTATCATCTACAGAAGACTTTTCCCTCACATTCTATTCATTCTCGCGTTTCCGGACACCACGCTGGGGAAAATGACGAGCCAATCTGGTTTATTGATCCACTGGTAGGAAGTTACAATTTCTCTTCGGGCCATCCACAATTCGCGGTATCTATAGCTAACGCAACCGGAGGCGTGGTAAAGCATGCGGTGCTTTTGAGCCCTTTATTAGGGGAGGAATTTATCGCCAGTCGCGGTGATGGCGCTCTGCTCAACTCCCGTAGAATTCGAGTCGCAGATCATAAGGATCTAGAGAATTCTTTGATTGGCATAGACCAAGCAAAAACTTCAGCGGAACTATTCATCAGTTTAATGCAAATACTTTTAAAGTCTGGAGCAGAACTAAGGCAATCGGGTTGTAGCCCTCTTGATATTGCCCAGGTTGCCGCAGGCCGCCTAAATGGTGGGTGGTGCATGTACCCTAATTCGCTCAGTTTGGCAGCCGCAAACCTAGTTTTAGCTGAAGCTGGTGGCCTTATAGGAACCGAATCCGGTAGCCCAGATCTCGATAAGGGGCAGGAATTAATTTTTGGCAATCCGAAGATCTTTAAAGAGCTGATTCGAATACGCCGGAAACTTAATTAAGTTGTGATGCGGCACAGTCAGAGTATTTGCAATTTAGTGTGACGACTGAAATATGTCAAAGAATATGCGGTATATTGACTAACCCTGCGGATAGTCAATCTGGCTCGTTGCAACCAAATTGGAAATAACGTTTAGTAGAAACGCCAACTGAATCTAGAATTAACCCCCTCAGGCGGCCCACCCGTGTATGTCCCTAAAAGATAACAACAATACTTACAACTTGGTCGACGGCTCTATTCAACGATCGCTCATACGCATGACGACCCCTATGATCATAGGCATGCTCGCCCTATTCACTTTCCAGCTAGTAGATACTTGGTTTATTAGCTTCTTAGGAACTGAGTCGCTAACTGCCATTAGCTTTACCTTTCCAGTGACATTTACAGTCATGAGCCTCGCTATTGGTCTGGGAATTGGAGCATCCGCCGTTGTCGCGAAAGCTTTAGGAAGCTCCCAATTCGAAAAGGCTAAGGAAGCCGCAACCGTTATCAATTACATCTCCTTGATACTGGCTTGTCTTGTCGTAATTATTTCCTGGATCCTTATGGAGGATATATTTACCCTCATGGGAGCCAACGACCGCTTGTTGATCCCGATTCGTGACTACATGGTGGTGTGGTTACCTGGCAGCGTCCTTGTGGTCTGCATCATGACAAGCAATAGTATCTTGCGGGGTTATGGTGACACCAAGACGCCTAGCATACTGATGGCCGCTGCGGCCTTTAGTAATGCTTTACTAGATCCTCTATTCATTTTCGGTATCGGTCCATTTCCAGAGCTGGGTATTCAGGGTGCTGCTTTAGCTACTGTAATCTCATGGATGCTTGGTTTTTGTTACTTATTTTACCTGCTGGTATTTAAGATGGAGTTGGTTAGTCGATCCCTACCAAACAAAACCACTTTGAAAAACTCCGGGCTCGATATGCTGAGTATTGGTGTTCCCGCAGCCGGCGCCAATATGATGACGCCGCTAGCGGCAGGTATCATGACTGCTATTGCAGCTGGTTTCGGTGACTCGACTGTAGCAGCCTTTGGGGTTGGGGCAAGAATAGAACCGATTGCGACATTGCTAGTATTGGCTATATCCTCGTCCTTGCCGCCCCTAATTAGTCAGAACTACGGGGCAGGTCGCTTAGATCGAATTAAAGAAGCCTATCGAATTGCTACGCGCTTCATTCTGGTATGGCAACTAATTATCTACCTATTGTTGGCAGTCGGCGCGGGGATACTAGCCTCAATATTTTCTGAGGATCCAGAAGTCGTGGAAGCCATCAAATTATTTGTATGGATCATGCCGCTCGGTTACGGTCTGCAAGGCATCATCATACTCACCAATTCCTCTCTCAATGCTCTTCACCGCCCGCTCAACGCTCTGATTCTTAGTATCGCCCGCTTCTTTGTTTTCTATTTGCCACTTGCCTATGTTGGAAGTGTTTATTTTGGGCTCTATGGGTTTTTTGCTGGCGCGGTGTGCGGCAACTTACTTATGGCGATGATTTCTTGGCGTACCTTTAAACGTGCTTTATCAGGCGAGCAGCAGTTGTTATCGGAAACAACCTGAAGCAATTCTGGAGCTGTCTGTAACTGCCTAGTCGAAATAATGAGTTGTTAGTTTCCACTTTCTCGGTATTGCATTATGCTTCAGTTTTCCGGCTTAACGACGAAACATAATATTTTTAAACAATACGACTGGCCAAGAGACCTGCCGTTAAAATGACCAAATGATGGAAGCACTCGAAGCCTTGCATAATCGTATCTCGGTACCGCGCTTAACGGAACCGGCTCCGGACGAAGAAGCACTGCTAAATATTTACAAATCGGCATTACGTGCCGCCGATCATGGCTTGCTTACACCCTGGCGTTTTCTTGTTATTAAGGGTGCTTCCCTGAAAAAGTTAGGCAACTTATTTGTAGAGGCTTCTCTCTCCGATGACGCAGATATGTCTCCGGAAAAGCAGGAGAAAATCCGACGCAAACCCCTCAGAGCCCCTTTAATAGTGGTGACCATCTCAAGCTCCGAACAACATCCAAAGATTCCAGTTTTCGAGCAAGAACTTTCCGCAGCCGCAGCAACTCAGAATATGCTGATGGCCGCCTATTCCCAAGGGATCGGAGCAATGTGGCGTACCGGATCCATGGCCTATCACCCATTAGTAAAAAAAGGATTAGGTTTGGCAATTCATGAAAAAATTATTGGGTTTCTCTATTTAGGCACAATAGCTGGACCCACTCGTGAGCTCATGGAAGCCCAAGTAGAACTATTCTTTAAGGAGTGGTAGGCATGGGTAGCCGAAGCATCGACATCCAATGCTGGAAGTGCGGTAAAGAACTCAAAAATCTGCTATTGCCCTTCTCTCGTTACGAAGAATGTAACCACTGCAACGTCGATCTTCATGTTTGTGTTGCTTGCAAGAATTACGATCCTTCGATATCCGATGCCTGTAAAGAAGATCGTGCAGATTTTATCTTGGATAAAACCAAGGCGAACTTCTGTGATTATTTCAAGCCTAATCCTCGTGCATATAAAAAACGGGATAATTCAGAAGCACGAGAGGCAAGAGCTAAGTTGGCGGAACTATTCGGCGAAGACTTACCTGAAGAAAATGCCGATCCCGACGATGATGATCCTAAATCAAAAGCAGATAAAGCCTTGTTCGAGCTGAAACGCCTGTTCGGTGAATCAGATTAATATAACCGCGACGCTCTCAAAAAACTTAATTTCTAATTCATGCGTACGACGATTTTCTCTACCCCTATCCTCACTCCTTTGTTGCGAATTATTTCTGTAACAATCCTTAAACTTATCGGATGGAAAATACGTGGAATGGATCTAGGCAAGCAACGGTTCGTTTTAATAGGTGCTCCTCATACCAGCAATTGGGACGTCCCGCTAATGCTTATGGTCATACTTAAATTGAGATTACGGGTTTTTTGGATGGGGAAACATACGCTCTTTCCACCCTCTTTAGGTTGGTTTATGAAGTGGCTCGGAGGCATACCGGTCAATCGAACATCATCCCATAATATAGTTGATCAAACCGTATGTAAGTACCGTGAATATGATGAATTGGTTATGTTAATTCCACCGGAAGGTACTCGCGATAAAGTAAAAGACTGGAAAACTGGCTTCTACCATATCGCCAATCTGGCGGCGGTACCCATTCTTTTGGGTTATGTAGACGCCGCAAATAAGGAAGCGGGGTTCGCAGGTTTCTTTAACCCAACCGGGGAGGTGGAAAAAGACTTGCAGGAAATCCGGAGTTTTTATTACGAAAAGAAAGGCTTAAGAGCAGAAAACTCCTAACTCTATCCAGCGAATTGACGAGTGTCGGCGCTAGGCGCGTTCTTAAACATATCATCAATGCCTAAATTCAATAATAATGAATCGAATACGAACTTTCCGTACTCTTCAGTTGTTACTTCCCGCAACTTGAATTTCCAGTGCTTTAAATGCCATTGTTGTAGTTGAGCTGCTACTTGAGAAGCTAAGAGCTCCGGTTTCTCGCAACTAAATTGTCCTTCTTCAATACCGTTATTTATTATGTTGATAGCAATACTTTCAAATCGCAGTTCTGCATCCATTGCTTTCTGTTGTTGCTCCCGAGGCAACCCCTTCAGCTCCATGAAACAAAAATAGTACCAGGGATTTAAAATCTCCATCATATAGATTTCACCAAAGACCATAGCTCGCAGATAGTTTACGGGGGCTAGGTCCTCATTGGCTAAACCGCCTATTACCTTATCCATGTATTTGAGTAACACTCCCAGGATAACTGTAGCCAGATCATTCTTACTACCTATGTATGCATATAGTCCTCCCATGCTGATACCGGTCTCCCTTTTTAAATCCCTGAGGCTCATCGCCTCAAATCCTTTGGAGTTAGCAAGCCGAAATGTAGCCATTAAGATTTTTTCCAGATTGGGAATTGCTACCTTCGCATTCTTAATCTGCATCTTATTCTTATGCATCTCAAAAACACTATTCCACAGCGGCTCTCCTTCAAGATGCCACTTGGCTTTAAAAGCTTCTATAGTAGTGTTAACCGGCCATTGAGCCAGTTCGAAGTTTGACGATTCAGGATCCATTGATCGGGGAAAGAAACGAAATCTGCATTAAATATATTACGTTATCTAACGGCTGCTAAGAAGTGCATTCAAAAAAGTAGCTATTAATCCACACGCATAATGACATAAAAGAAAATCCATCAAAAGAGGCGGACTCTTTCCTAACTATGAAGCAGTAACTGGAAATGTCTAGCTCGGAAACCTAGCTGAGCATTGTCGCTTCTGATAGCGATCTAACCTAGGGATTTTTGCTATAGCGGACTTCAGATCTGTTAAGGCCCAGAGTAGCCCTATATCCAGTAGGAAAGTATTGCTATCGATCCCGCTACAGCGCAGAGGAAAAGCGAATATCGACGTAAATTCTGATGTGAAATAAGATGGAGGGTCTGCATTGCTACCCAATATCCAGCCAGTGTGGCAGGCAGCAGAGGAAGAGAAATTAGGATGTGGTCTACCCCAAAACGGCCAACTATTGTGAGCATAATAAGTGACAGTAAACAGCTCACTACGAAAAAAGCGGCCAGGTTAGCTCGAATAAAATCATTCTCCTGATGTTGCAATACAAGCGCTATGGGAGGCCCTCCGATAGAAGAACTCGTACCCATGAAACCTGACAAGAAGCCTGCCGAAAACAAGGCTCCAGGGGTAGGTTTCAATACAACATTCCCTACACTCAAAAGTACCGCAAAGAGTACCGAGATACCCAACCATAAGGCCAGTTGTTGTTGGTCGATCCAAAATATTAGTAACCCACCAGCTATCGTTCCTGGGATACGGCCAAGGATAGCGAATTTGAGGCCTGCAAAAGATATGAAATGCCAGTGTTTTAATGCATTGGCCAGAGACAGCACAAGTGCACACATAGTTATCGGTGCGGGCACGTATACTGGGTCCATAAAAAACAGAAGCGGGGCTGCAATTATTGCGAGGCCAAATCCGATCGAGGTCTGAACATAAGACCCAACAAAAATGATCAACACGGCAATAGCTATATCCATAAATTTAGTGCCACACCGCTCTGGGGAGTTTTTAAATCAGCGCGGCATAATACTCGCTTATAGAAGTAAGCTCCAGTATAGATCTATAGAGACCTTTCATTCTATTGCCGCGGCGACTGAGGGTCTTTTACAATGACCACACGAACTTAGAAGCAATGCAAAATAAAAGGATAACACCATGAAATCACAAGCAGCCGTAGCGTTCAGTGCCAGTAAACCTCTGGAAATCGTGGAAGTCGATCTGGAAGGTCCAAAGTCCGGGGAAGTTCTAGTCGAAATTAAGGCAACGGGCATCTGCCATACAGACGCATTCACGCTTTCCGGGGACGATCCAGAGGGAGCATTTCCTGCAATTCTCGGTCATGAAGGAGCGGGTATAGTCCAAGAAATCGGAGCCAATGTATCGTCCTTAGAAGTAGGAGATGTAGTCATTCCTTTATATACTCCTGAGTGTCGACAATGTGACTTCTGTCTAAATCCGAAGACTAACCTTTGCCAGTCTATTCGCGGGACCCAGGGCCGCGGATTAATGCCTGATGGCACTAGTCGTTTTTCGCTAAACGGCGAACCTATACTTCATTACATGGGTTGTTCTACCTTTTCCAACTATACAGTTGTCCCAGAGATTGCGCTTGCTAAAATTCGCAGCGACGCCCCTTTCGACAAAGTTTGCTATATTGGCTGCGGCGTCACCACGGGGGTAGGTGCCGTTGCCTTCGACGCACAGGTGGAACCGGGTAGTACAGTAGCTGTGTTTGGCCTTGGTGGTATAGGGCTCAATGTAATCCAAGGTGCACGCATGGTCGGGGCTGAGAGGATTATCGGGGTCGATGTTAATCCCGCAAAGGCCGTTCTCGGCACTCAATTCGGTATGAGTGACTTCATCAATCCTGATGATGTTGATGATGTCACAGGCGCAATTATCGATATGACTAACGGTGGTGTAGATTATTCTTTCGAATGTATCGGCAATGTTGCAACGATGCGCCAAGCATTGGAATGCTGTCACAAAGGCTGGGGCGAATCTTTCATTATCGGTGTAGCCGGCGCAGGCCAGGAGATCTCCACTCGCCCGTTCCAGCTGGTTACTGGGAGATCCTGGAAAGGCACCGCATTTGGCGGAGCTAGGGGTAGAACTGATGTGCCACGGATCGTTGACTGGTACATGAATGACAAGATCGCGATCGATCCGCTTATCACTCATACTATGCCCTTAGAAGACATTAATAAGGCGTTCGACCTTATGCATGAAGGTAAGAGTATTCGCTCGGTGGTAATTTACGAATAGTAATAACTAAGGAAAAGAATCAAATGAAATATCTGCACACCATGGTCCGAGTCAGCAATCTTGAAAACTCGATAGATTTTTACTGCAATAAACTTGGGCTCAAGGAATTAAATCGATACGAAAGCGAAGAAGGACGTTTCACTCTAGCGTTTCTGGCGGTAGAAGGCGATGAAGATGCTCAAGTTGAGCTCACATTCAACTGGGACCCCGAAGATTACGATGAGGGCCGTAACTTTGGTCACCTAGCTTATGCCGTGGACAATATCTATGATATCTGCCAGAAACTAATGGACAACGGCGTTACTATCAATCGTCCTCCTCGAGACGGCCGCATGGCTTTTGTTCGTTCTCCAGATAACATATCTATTGAGCTATTACAGACTGGAGACCCACTTCCCCAAGAAGAGCCGTGGGTAAGTATGAAAAATACGGGGAAGTGGTAGAGCTCTCTTGAGATGCCCCTCTCGCTCGTTTATGATACTGCCCCTTCGCTTGATCTAAGTGTCTTCGCTAATCGACTCACAGTGAGTTCTGAATTCTCTGAAATAGACTTAAACCGCAACGATTGGAAGTAGCATCATGGAATTACTTGACGGAAAGTTGTGCTCCGAACAAATCCGAAGAGAAATAAAAGAGGAAGTTGACACTATAAAGACTTCTGGCAAAAGACCGCCGCACCTTGCGGCTATACTGGTTGGAGATGATGGTGCTAGCCAAAATTATGTCAGCATGAAAGTAAAGGATTGTGAAGAAGTAGGCTTCGGTTCTACGCTGATCCAGTTTGATGCAAATGTAAGTGAAGAAGAACTACTAAACAAGATTGCAGAATTGAATGCGGACAACACTATAGATGGATTCATTGTGCAGCTACCATTACCAGATCATATAGACGACAACAAAGTAATATTAGCGATCGACCCGAAAAAGGACGTTGACGGTTTCTGCCCCGAAAATATTGGTAAGTTGTGTCTAGGCTTACCTACATTTGTATCAGCGACTCCAAATGGAATTATGGAATTACTACGCCGCTACCAGATAAAAACCGAAGGTAAACACTGCGTGGTTTTAGGGCGCAGTAATATCGTTGGAACTCCGATCGCTATTCTGATGTCACGTAATAACGATACGGGCAATGCCACAGTCACGATTGCTCATAGCCGCACTAAAAACCTGAAGGAGATTTGCCGAAGCGCCGACATTCTTATCGTGGCAATCGGCAAAACAAAGTTCGTCACTGCAGACATGGTAAAAGAAGGCGCTGTGGTTATTGATGTAGGCCAAACAAGGGTACCTGACAAATCTCGAGAATCAGGATTCCGTAACGTTGGTGACGTGGATTTTGATACTGTAAAAGATAAATGCTCTTTCATTACCTATGTAACAGGAGGTGTTGGTCCAATGACCCGGGCATCACTGTTACAAAACACACTCATAGCCAACCAACGGAGATAGAAGGGTCATAATGTTTCAATCATTAACTCCTCTTCCTCCCGACCCGATTCTTGGACTATCTATAGCTTTCAAGGCTGATGCTAATCCAAACAAAATTGATCTCGGCATGGGTGTATACAGGGACGCTCACGGGAATACCCCTGTAATGAGCGCTGTCAAAAAAGCAGAACAAATGATTCTTAAATCTCAGTCGACCAAGGCGTACGTTGGTCCGGTAGGTGCTGTCGATTTCAACGACACCATTGCGCGGATGGTATTGGGTGACGCTCTCGCCAACCAACTTGGAAAACGCCGCATGACTGTGCAAACACCTGGAGGAACTGGTGGTTTGCGTCTGACGGCTGACTTCATCAGAAAAGTGAATCCAGACGCGACTGTTTGGGTTAGCGATCCTACCTGGGCCAATCATAGCCCGCTTATTAGCGCTGCCGGACTGAAGATCCAAAAATACCCTTACTATAACTATGAGACGCACAGCATCCGGTTCGATGAGATGGCGGAATGCCTGCGGAAGATACCAAAGGGCGACTTAGTGCTATTACATGGTTGTTGCCATAATCCCAGCGGAGCTGATCTCAGCCGTGAACAATGGCAAGTCATACGAGATCTGGCATTGGAAACTGAGTTTACAGTATTTATCGATTTGGCTTATCAGGGTCTAGGTGATGGAATAGAGGAAGACGTTAATGGAACGAGACTACTCGCTGAACACCTTCCTGAACTGCTAATAGTTAGTTCCTGCTCGAAAAACTTTGGGTTATATCGGGAGCGAACTGGAGCGCTAACTATTATCTGCCAGAATGAAGGCTCCGCTAATACATCCACCACTTTGATTGCAGCGGCGGCGCGAGCTAATTATTCAATGCCACCAGATCATGGTGCTTCTATCGTGCAATTGGTAATGGATAACCAGGAACTACGCAGTGAATGGAAACATGAACTCGCTGAAATGCGCGACCGGATAAATCGACTGCGTTCCTTGCTGGTAACGCGCATTAAGGAAGCAGACATTAATGACGATTTCAGCTTTATTGAAAGAGAGAAGGGAATGTTCTCTTTCCTTGGCATCACAGGTGACCAGGTCCAGTCCTTAATCAATGACTATAGTATCTATCTAGTAAATTCTAGTCGTATTAACGTCGCCAGTATCAATGATAAAAATATCGATTATCTAGTTAGCAGCTTAGCAGCAATATGTGATGGGAATTAATATTTATGAATCGTTTCTGGATTTCAGTGCTTCGCTTACGGTGGTTGCAAATTCGCGGAGCGCAGCTTCAGTTGTCGCCCAGCTGATACAAGCATCAGTGACTGATATGCCTGGACGGATCTCATCGAGGTCGTCTGGTATGGCTTGATTACCTTCCTTTAAATTACTTTCAAGCATAACTCCTATAATAGACTGATTACCTTGCTTTATCTGTTCGGCCACCTCCTTTAGCACCAAAAGTTGTTTCGCCGGATCTTTCTGTGAATTACCATGACTGCAGTCGATCATGATATTTTGTTCATGCCCTGCTTTATGTAATTTTTCCTCGCAGTTTTTAACGCTCTCCTTATCATAATTGGGGGACTTGCCCCCTCTTAAAATTACATGGCAATGAGGATTGCCTTCAGTACGAAAGACAGCCCCTTTTCCCTCTTCTGTAACACTTATAAAACTGTGATTAGCTGAAGCAGAGCGAATCGCATTAATTGCCACCATAATATCTCCATGCATATCATTTTTAAATCCAATTGCAGAAGAGATACCACTAGCTAACTTTCGGTGAGTGGGCGATTCAGTTGTACGGGCTCCGATAGCGGTCCAACTCACTAAATCCTGTAAATACTGGGGAGAAATCAGATCTAATGCTTCAATCGCAATAGGCAATCCAATTTCCGCTATATCCACCATCAACTTCCGACCAATGCGAATACCATGATCTATGCGGTGACTTCCATCCAAATGAGGGTCATAAATGAGGCCTTCCCAGCCTATAGAAGTGCGAGGTTTTTCAAAATATACCCGCATTAGAATCAGTAGGTCATTCGCCAATTCATCGGCAAGAGGCTTTAGCAGGCTAGCATATTCCAGGGCTTCCTCGGGATTGTGGATTGAACATGGACCAACAACCAAAATTAGTCGGGGATCCTTACGGCCCAAAATACTCTTTACTGCACGGTGCCCTGACTTCACTGTTTTCAGAGCATCTCCTCGCAGAGCGAACTCATTCTTCAGAACAGCAGGCGTCGGTAACTCCTCATATCCCGTAATATGAAGATTGTCTATTTCCTTTACACGCTTGGCCATTTTTTGATCCACTCATTTTCAGAATGCAGAATTATTGTGTAAAAGCTTTCCAATTCAAAGGAAAACATAAAGCTTTAAGACTAAATGATT
>CETZ01125137.1_pt1 | contig 12703 bp, 11 predicted proteins | sample 531441 | NCBI WGS metagenome assembly CETZ01 (sample SAMEA2623098, study PRJEB7988) | marine metagenome | isolation source: saline water (ENVO:00002010), including | reverse complement strand
ACTGAAAGGCACTCATCACTACAGGTGTTCTCCATCTTTTCGGCACAAGAAGAGCATTGTATAAAAAGCAGATTGCAATCCTTATTGGCGCAGTTTACATGGGTATCGCAGGGTTCACCGCACTGGTGGCAATGAGAGATCACCTCCCCGCTGATGCTTTCACCCAGGCGCTCGTCAAACACAAAGTTCTTACCCCTGAATTTATTGGGTAAGGTCTGGTCTTTGATCTGGCGGGCATAGTCAATAATGCCACCGTGGAGCTGGTTCACATCCTTAAAGCCGTGGTGCTTCAGGTAGGCGCTGGTCTTTTCGCAACGGATACCTCCGGTGCAGTACAGCAATACCTTTTGGTCTTCCTTGCCTTTCAGCATATTCAGCACTTCAGGCAGTTCATCACGGAAGGTTTCGGACTGTGGAAGCAAGGCTCCCTCAAAATGACCGATCTCATTCTCATAATGGTTACGGATATCCACTACAATGGCGTTGCCGCTTTCCATAGCCTCATTCCACTCTTTGGCATTGAGGTGTCGGCCTACGTTGGTTACATCGTAATCTTCAATACTCAGCCCGTCCGCCACGATCTTTTCGCGCACCTTCACGGTAAGCTTCAGGAACGATTTTCCATCGTCTTCCACCGCGATCTTAAAGGGTACCTCGTCAAATTCCGGGTGATGGTACAACTGTTCTGCAAATTGCGTCCAGTTGTGTTCAGGGACGTTCATCTGAGCATTGATACCTTCCTGCGCCACATAAATACGACCCAGGCAGCCCAATGCATTCCACTCGTTGTATAAGGCATCGCGCATAGCCTGCGGATCTTCAATAATCACGTAGCGATAAAAAGAGACGGTACGCCTTTTAAAGGTTTCGGCTTCGAGTTTTTTTAATAGCTGTTCACGACCGAGTTTATTGTAAAGGCCTTTTTTTCCGGCATTGGGGTCCATTCGTAGTCATTTTTTTTTCCGGCTGCAAATTTAAACATATCCAATGGTTTAGCCGTCAGAGAACCCACCAGATGTAGATAACCGAAAAAGCGGTTAGAAAAATGATCCCCAGGTAACTAAGTCCTTGCATCAGCTTACCGGGTTTTTGGTCAGCAGGGATGTCCCTGCCCATGACCAGACGGAAGTTGATAACGGCAATAAAGGGGGCCAGTACAAATGAAATAGTGGTAGCGAGGTCTACCAGGGCCTTTAAAGATGCGCCAAAGCGAAAAATAATGATCAATGCTCCGGTGGCAATGCCCAGTAAGGTAAGGCGGTAGTAGAATGCATTAGAAGGTGCTTCATGACGGACCGTACGAGTGGGTAGAAGCTGCAGGATACGTTCGGTGGTGCGTGCATAACCGTCAAAAACGGCAATACAGGTACCAAACATAATGGAGAAGGCGGAGGAAGCAATGAACAGGTAGCTCCAGTTACCTATGGATTGGGTGAACAGCTCTACCACCGCATGGGCAAAACCAGCAGCCCCTGCCGGCAGGCTGTAATCGGTACCGTAAATAAGGTAGGCACCCAGCAGCAGGAAACAGGGAGCCAGAATAGCGGAGGTCCAATAACCAAAACCAAACTCGTCAATGGTTTCCTTTAAAGTAGGGTGGTAACCCGTTTGCTTGATACGCTCCAGGGTCCAGAGACTGTTCCAGGCGGAAAGGTCCAGGGCGGTAGGCATCCATCCCATCAGGGCGATGAGAAAGAGGAAGCCGCTTTGTTTCGGGTCAAATACAGAGGTGTCAAAAAAGGTGAATGGACTTTCTGATACAGGACCGTTGAAGAGGGTAAGTACAAAGGCCACCAGGGTAGAAATAAGGAGTACACTGCCAATAATTTTGATCAGGGAGTCCAGCACTTTATAGGCCCCGATCAGTAATACTGTTATACAAATGGCAAAAAGTCCGGCTGTGGGTAGCCAGTTTCCGGGGGAAGAGACCCATCGGCTGATGCCTAAAAGGTTGTCCATGAAGGCCGCAGTGACTGCTCCCACGGCAGCCGCTACAAAGAACATGGAGCTTAGTACAATAAGGAAATAGAGCCAAAGCACCCAGCGGCCGGTATCGCGGTAGCCGTCAATAATACTTTTACCCTTGATGTTGGCGTAGCGCGATCCGTATTCAAAGAAAGGGTATTTGAGTACGTTCGCCAGGATAACGGCCCAGAGCAATCCGAAGCCGTATAATGCTCCGGCACGCGTGCTTTGCACCAGGTGGCTTACCCCTATACAGGTGCTGGCAAATAGAACACCTGGCCCCAATGACTTTAGAAAATGTGAAATCCGGGAATGCATACGTGGATCTTTGGCTCCAAAATACTAAAATGCCGGTTTTGGGAAAGGGCTTTTGAATAGTACCTCAAACTGTATATTTGCCCGCGAAAGATAATGTAGCGTATGTCTGAAAAAATCCTGGTTTTAGGGGCCTCGGGACAAATCGGTACGGACCTGGTAGAGCAACTGCGGTCCGGTTACGGCAATGATGCGGTAGTGGCATCGGATATTAAGGATGCTTCACGTGCCATTATGGAAAGTGGCCCGTTTGAAGTGCTGGATGCCAAGGACGGTAACCGCATGCTGGAAGTGATCCAAAAACATGGTATTACGCAGGTATATCACCTGGTGGCCATGCTTTCGGCTACAGCAGAGAAATTTCCTGAAAAAGGTTGGGAGTTGAATATGGAAAGTTTATTCCACACTCTTAAGCTGGCCAAGGATGGTTACATCCATAAACTGTACTGGCCCAGTAGTATTGCTGCCTTTGGTCCCACTACGCCCAGAACGGAGACTCCACAGTTCACCGTGATGGATCCCGGTACCGTATACGGTATCAGTAAGCTTTCCGGTGAATTATGGTGTGATTATTACCATAAAAAATATGGAGTGGATGTGCGCAGCATCCGTTACCCGGGATTGATATCCTATAAAACCGAACCTGGTGGTGGTACTACGGACTATGCGGTGGATATTTTCCATAAGGCTTTAAAGGATAAAAGATACGAGTGCTATCTGGCGGAAGACACAGCCTTGCCAATGATGTACATGCCCGATGCCATTAAGGCTACCATAGGGATTATGGAAGCTCCCGCTGAGGAGGTGAAGATCCGCACTTCCTATAACCTCTCTGCCTTTAGTTTTGACCCTAAAACCTTGGCGGGGCATATCCGTAAACATATACCGGAGTTTGAGATGACGTACCATATAGATCATCGCAATGATATAGCTTTAGGATGGCCGCAGAGTATTGATGACAGCCGCGCCCGTGAGGATTGGGGCTGGAAGAACGATTACGGCCTGGAGGATATGGTCAGCGATATGCTTAAGAACCTTAAATAAAAAAAGCCCCCGGGATCTTCGGGGGCTTTTTTTATGCTTTTTCAACTTGGATTAAGGTAATTTTTCCATGCTAACTTCAAATTTCACCTCTGATTCAATCGTGGTTCCTTGTTGGCTTTGACTGGTATTAGCAGTAGCTTTAAGGGTTATCTGGGTAGGGCTGTGGATAACTACATCAAAGGGGGTGGTTGTGGCAGCGGAAGGATCCGAATTAAAGCCTTCTAACTGACCTTTTGAATTAATACTCCAGGTGCTTACAGCTGGTGTTTGTGGGATAACATCATTGAAGGTTTGTGAAGAGGTTTGTCCACCAAAGTGCGTGGTTACCACACTTTTGAAATCATAACCAAAGTTAGCTGTGGCCTTATTGGGGTTTTCTTCAAATAAAACGGTGCCCTTAAAGTTTGAACCGGTAGTTACAAATGAATTAACCACCAGACCATTCATTTTAGTTGTGCCTTCCTGGTGGGTATCGGTCATTTTCCATTCACCGGGCAAAACAGATTGAGGGGTGAGACTGGAATTAGGCTGTTGATTGGTGTCCTTGTCGTCTTTGGAACAGGAAAACAGTACCGTAGATACGGCAAAAATCATTAAGATCTTCTTCATGATGATTAAGGTTTAAGAATTTAGGCTGCAATAATAACTAAAAAAGACTCTCGTAAGAAAAAACGTTCAAAGGAGGTGGGGATTTAGGAAAAATAAGATGGTAGATTTTTCTAAATTTGCAGCCCTTTAAGGAAAAGGGTCCCGTAGTTCAATGGATAGAATAGAAGTTTCCTAAACTTTTGATGCAGGTTCGATTCCTGCCGGGACTACAAAGTGGTTGTAAGAGTGAAGGTTTAAAGTTGTAAAGTTTGACTTTGAAACTTTAAGACCTTACAACTAAAGTTGGCTCCGTAGTACAATGGATAGTATATGGGTTTCCGGTACCCAGGATCTAGGTTCGATTCCTAGCGGGGCTACAAAGTAAAAAGGTAGCGTTGCGCCAGCAGCAAGGTGGCGTGCGTGAGCAGGGCGTTAGCTTTCCTGGTTTTTTTCTTTGGTGGCCTTAAGTAGACTTGTGGCGATCATATATATAGCCAGCGGGAGGACAATAAAAGATAATTTGTTGTATTTCCAGGCTTCTGTAAAGTCAGCGTGTAACAAGTGTTGAATGGCCCTGGTCATTCCGCAGCCATAGCATTCTGTATCAAAAAGAACGGTTGACACGCACACAGGCTCACCATGATCAAAATGATCTGCCGGTAAATACAAGAGGTAAAAGAAAATCAGGCCCAGAACGATAAATGTTATAATGGCCAGCTGTCTTTTAGTAAGACCCAAAAAAACCCGTTTCATTCTTTAGATTTTAGTAGTCGTACTTCTACAAACTCGCCCTTTTTTAGCTTCGTGGACAAGGGATGAACTTTTCCAGCATCAATAAGGTGGGTATTTACCGTATTAGGAGGTTGGCTCCCTTCATTTTCCGCTACTATCTTAATAGTAAGTACTTTTTCGTTCTCAAAATCAAACTGAAAAGTTTTTTTATGTGCTGCGGCCACTACCGATTTATGCCTGAGGGAATCATTTACATAAATAGCAATACGGTCGTTATCCTCTTTAAAGCCGTCCCAAACCTGAAGCTTTACCTGGTTAGAATGCCAGGCCAGAGATAATACTTCTGCATTCTGCAGAGGGGCATCAGGATCAACACGGGCTGTGATAGCGGTATCCTGTACCCCTGAAGTAGCCGCTTGTTTTAAGGAATCGCGAATGTCTCTGAGCCGTTTATTATTTTCAACCATCTTACGCAGCAGCTGCGAGTTCACCAGGTAAATCTCACCCGAGGCACAAAGAGAGCTATCCGGAAAAAAGCCATTGAACTGTCCGTTGAAAATAGACTTTTCCTGGTTTTGCCTCCAATGCAGGTTTTTCACCCGGATATAGCAAAATTCATTTGCTTTTGCATCAGAAGAAGTGCTTACGTTTCCGATTTCGGAAAACTCCAGCATTTGCTTTTCAAAATTAATTTTTCCGGTAATCCTTGATTCTGTGCGGTCTTCATTAAGGAAGTTGGTGGTTGAGATCCCCGTAATTTCCCCTCCTGGTTGTACATCAATGGTAAGCTTAAGCGGGATCAATTGATTGGTTTCGGTTTTGAGAGTACCAATTAACTGCAAATTGTCAGGTTGAGCAATGCACCAGGTGCTTGCCAGAAGCAATAGTAATAAGATGGAAGAATGTTTTTTCACGGGCCAAATATTGAATTTTTTTTCTACTTTGGACCCAATTAACATCAAATCATAACTAATGAAAAGAATTATTCTTACCCTAGTGGCCTGTCTTGTAATAGGTGTTGGAACAACAAATGCATCTTTCCCCGTAAAAAAGGCAAAAGACTCCGCTCAAACCGAATTGTCATCTCAGGATGGAACTATCACCCCTGAAAAAATTGCTGAGGCTCAAAAGACTTTTGAAGCCCAAATGAAAGAGGATATCCAAAGCCCCGAGGCTACCTCAAAATTCAGGGAAGAGGACTGGATTACTCTGGCTCTTTGGTTTTTCCTGGGTGGCTTAGCAGCACACCGTTGGTATAAGAAAAAACCAGTTGGTTGGAATATCCTTTTCATCCTTACAGCCGGTGGTTGCGGGATTTGGGCTATTGTAGACCTTGTTCATATCCTACAACAAGACTTCTAATCAGAGTTAAGATTTTATCAGAAGGCCGTCTTGCAAGACGGCCTTTTTTTGTGTTATACCATGGAATGAAAACCGACAATTGCCAGACCAGCGAGTCCCTGGCTTAGTCCACAAAGATTGGTGTTTACTCCGGATCAGCTGGCCAGGTGGGTGAATTTGGCAATAAACATTACTCCTTTTGTCTACCGCGCTTAGTACGTTTCCGGCCGCATCTATGTTCTAGCACCTAACTGTTTCTCTATCGTTCCCTAAAGCTGCAACTTAATTAGGAAGTTCCGGGTAATGAGACTTAAAAATTCCCGTTAGCGCACCACAGATCCATTTTCCATGGTGTCAGAAGGTTGCGCAAAAACCAGTTTGCCTTCCGCATTTTCGGCCATCAATACCATGCCTTTGGATTCCACACCACGTAATTTTTTGGGTGCCAGGTTAGCCAGAACGGATACTTGCTGTCCGATGATGTCTTCCGGTTTAAAATGCTCGGCAATACCGGAAACAATGGTGCGGGTTTCCACACCAATATCTACCGTAAGTTTCAGGAGCTTGTCGGTTTTGGGAACCGGTTCAGCTGCCAGGATCGTACCGGTACGGATGTCCAGTTTGGTAAAATCATCAAAGGTGATCTCTTCTTTCAAGGGAATTAGTTTTTGCGATGGGTTATTCTGCGTGGGGTTTCTCTTTAGCTTATCCAGCTGGGTTTGTACCTTGTCATCTTCTATTTTCTGGAACAAAAGCTCGCCTTTCTCCAGTTGCGAACCGGCCGGAATGAACTCCTTGCGTTTACAAGCTTCCCAACTCATCAGATCCAGGTGCAGGAAACTGCGAAGCCTGGCCGAGGTAAAAGGGAGGAAGGGTTCTCCCAGCTGAGCCAGGGCGGCACAGACCTGGGTGGCTACATACAGGATGGTTTGGGTACGCTCAGGGTCGGTTTTCACCAGTTTCCAGGGCTCTTCATCCGCAAGGTATTTGTTACCGGAGCGAGCCAGCTGGATATAAGCAGATAGAGCTTCACGAAAGCGGTATTGATCCAGGCTTTGGCCGATGTTGGCCGGAGCGTCCGCCAAAAGCTGGAGCAGCTCCTGGTCAGTTTCGGAGAAGGCTGCCGGTTGCGGTACGGTTCCGTTATAGTACTTCTGCATGAGTACCAATACCCGGTTTACAAAGTTGCCATAAATGGCCACCAGCTCGCTGTTGTTGCGGGTCTGGAAATCTTTCCAGGTGAAGTCATTATCCTTGGTTTCAGGTGCAGCAGCACAAAGGGCGTAGCGCAATACATCCTGCTGGTCGGGAAAATCCTGAAGGTATTCATGCAACCACACCGCCCAATTGCGGCTGGTGGAGATCTTTTTGCCCTCCAGGTTCAAGAATTCATTGGCCGGTACCTGGTCCGGAAGTATAAATTCACCGTGCTCCATTAGCATGGCCGGGAAAATGATGCAGTGGAATACAATATTGTCCTTCCCGATAAAGTGGATCAGTGCAGTATCCTCGTCCTTCCACCAGGTTTCCCAGTCGTCACCCATCAATTCTTTGGTGGCAGAAATGTAACCGATGGGCGCATCAAACCAAACGTACAGTACCTTTCCCTCGGCATCCGGCAGGGGAACTTTGATCCCCCAATCCAGGTCACGGGTCATGGAACGGGCCTGCAGGCCGCCACTATCGTCCAGCCAGCTCATACACTGTCCGTAAACATTGGGTTTCCAGTCTTTATGCGATTGTATGAAGCTCTTAATCCTTCCGGAGAGGTGATCCAGGGGGAGGAACCAGTGTTTGGTTTTTCTCCGTTCGGGCTTGGCACCGGATAAACGTGAGCGGGGGTTGATAAGGTCCGTAGGGCTTAGCGAAGTCCCGCAGTTCTCACACTGATCACCGTAAGCATCGGGGAAATGGCAATTCGGGCACTCACCTTCTATGTAACGGTCGGCCAGGAACTGTTCTGCTTCGGGATCGTAGTATTGCTCCGTTTCTTTTTCGGTAAACGCTCCCTTTTCATATAGTTTCAGGAAGAAATCGGAAGCCGTTTTATGGTGTATCTCTTTGGAGGTGCGTGAATAAATGTCAAAGCTGATCCCGAAACCCTCAAAGGCTTGTTGCATAATGCCGTTGTACTTATCCACGATTTCCTGCGGACTAACGCCTTCGGCTTTAGCTTTCATAATAATGGCTACGCCATGTTCATCCGAGCCACAAATGAATTTTACATCCTTTTCATTCTGACGCAGGTAACGCACATAAATATCTGCAGGCAGGTAGCATCCGGCCAGGTGGCCAATGTGTACGGGGCCGTTAGCATAAGGCAGGGCGGCAGTAACTGTATATCGTTTTGGTGCTGACATTCGTATTTTTGCGCTTTGCCCGCAAAAGTAGCAAATTAAGAGGGCTGCCGAAGTCTGAACTTACGCCATTTGACAGGGTTGAAGAATCAAAGGAGAATTAGAGATGCAGTTATATTCAAAAATATTAGGTGAAGGAGATCAACATCTGATCATTATGCACGGGGTGTTTGGTAGTGGCGACAACTGGCAAACCCTGGGGCGCAAATGGTCGGAAACCTATTGTGTGCACCTCCTGGATATGCGTAACCACGGTAAAAGTCCCCACAGCGATGCATTCTCCTATGAACTGATGAGTGATGACCTGCAGGAATATATGGAGGCACACCATATTGAAAAGGCCTTGATATTAGGCCATAGTATGGGGGGCAAAGTAGGGATGCTGTTTGCGGTGCTTAACCCTGAGCGAGTGGAAAAGCTGGTAGTGGCTGATATCGCTCCCAAACCGTATAAGCCCCACCACCAAAAGATCATTGCCGCCCTTCAATCGCTGGATCTGGAAACTATAAATTCACGTGGGGACGCAGAGGAGGCTTTTGGTCCGGAGATAGAAGAGGAGGGAACCCGTCAGTTTTTGCTAAAGAGTCTTTACTGGAAAGAAAAGGGGAAGCTGGATTGGCGTTTTAATGTGCCTGTAATTGCCCGCGAGATCAAAAAAGTGGGAGATGCCCTGCCTCCTAATGCTATTTATAGTGGGGAAACCCTATTTGTGCGGGGAGGCAAGTCCTGGTATATACAGGATGAGGACGAAGAGATGATCCTGGATCATTTTCCCGGTGCCAGGCTGGAAGCTATTGATGGAGCAGGGCACTGGCTGCACGCTGAAAAGCCAAAGGAATTCTTTGAGCTGGTAAGCTCTTTCCTGGAATCCTGATCAGGAAAGTACCTTTTCAGTAAGGGTAATATTCTCCCCAAAAAAATTACGGGCAATGCGTGAAAAAGCCTTGGTTTTTTCCGATACATAAAAGCGGTACGAAGCCTTTTCTCTCTCTTTCTCATTAAGGATTTTGTGTTCTACCAATACCGATTTAAGGTGATGGGCCACCAGCTCCGGAGAGTCTACAACCTCCGTTTTACCTTCATAAAAACTCTCGATCTCCGTTTGGAATAAAGGAAAGTGGGTACATCCTAATATGAGCAGGGAAAGCTTACTGAAGTCATCATTGTTGAGATAGGCTTTAATGGCACCACGACTAATGTCCGTATGGGTAAAGTCTTCTTCGGCAATACCTACCAAAAGAGGAGTTGCGGCTGAAACTACCTGGAGTTTAGGTTTTTTGGCCAGCAGGCTTTTCTTGTAGATCCCGGACTGGGTAGTGGCTCGGGTGGCTATAATCCCCACTTTGCCTTTGGCATGCTCGGCTACGTAGTTTACCACGGGATCCACCACATTGATAATAGGAACATCCGGGAATTTCTTTACCAGTTTCTGATAAGCCAGTGCCGAAGCAGTATTACAGGCTATCACAATGGCTTTGCAATCCTGGCTCAGGAGAAACTCGGTTATTTCGCGCGAGTAAGTTTGTACGGTATCCCTTGATTTATCACCATAGGGTGTGTGACGGGTATCACCGAAATAGATGAAAGATTCATCCGGAAGATGTTTTTTGATAGCGGCTGCAACAGTGAGTCCGCCTACCCCACTGTCAAAAATACCTATGGGTCTGTTGGTCATGGTCTGGAAATAAAAAACCGCTGCTCCATTGAAGGAACAGCGGCACTAATATACTCTTTAAATGCGTGTAGCGGTTATTACTGGATGGCCAGTTTAGCTTTTACCTTAGGCATAAGGTCCTCGCTTTTATCGGCTGCAAATATTACTACAGCTTTGCTGGGTGAGCTGTCCAGGATGTAAGTGAAACCGTTTTCCTTGGCCACGTCCTGAACGGCATTGGTAGCTTTTTCAATGATGGGAGTAAGTAATTCCACCTGCTTTTGCTGAAGGTCTTCCTGGGCCTTTTGGCTGTACTCCTGTATGCGAAGTTGCAATTCCTGTATCTCACGCGATTTATTTTCGCGGGCCAGTTCAGTCATCACTTTTTGGTTTTCGCGGAAGCTTTGAACCTTGGTCTGTAGCTCGGTTTCCATATCCTTGAGATCTTTTTCAAGCTGGCGTCCATAGGTTTCCAGTTGCTGCTGTGCAGTTTTGGTTTCCGGCATCATCTGTAATAACTCGTCTGCATTGATATGACCGATCTTTTGTTGGGCCACGGCACTGAAACTTGTCATTAACCCCAGGGCTAATACCAAAATCGCTAATTGTTTTTTCATCGTACTGTTATTTCAATTTTAATTTAATCAGTAACCTAATTTTTCCAGCACCTCATCGCTGATGTCTACCTGCTGGTTACTGTAAAGGGTAATCAGGTCACTACTCTTGTCAAACACAACGTCCAGTTTACGCCTGCGGGCCACTTCCTGTACCGCGTTGTAGATCTGATCCTGTATAGGACGGATCAGTTCCTGGCGCTTTTTGAAAATTTCACCGGTAGGGCCAAAGTACTTATGTTGCAGGTCTTTAACTTCCTGTTCCTTTACCTTAATGGCATCCAGGCGTTCCTGTTGCATTTCCTCTGTTAAAAGAACTTTTTCAGCATTGTAGGCTTTTTGTAAAGCAGCTACTTCTGACTGAAGTGCTTCCACTTCTCCTTGCCAACGTTGTGACAATTGATCCAGTTGGTTTTGAGCCTGTTTATGTTCAGGCATTTTGGTAAGGATCAACTCACTGTCTACTATAGCAAAACGCTGTGCAAAACCCTGAGTTCCAAAAACCAGACCAATTAGTAAAATGAGTAAATTCCTCATAAGCCGGGCGAAATTAATTAAATTAAAATTGCTGGCCAATTATGAAGTGCGTGTTCCACCCAGAGGGTTGGAGCTGCCCGGGAATGGCGTCAAATCCGTAACCAAAGTCAATTCCCAGAAGTCCGAACATGGGCATAAAAATACGCACCCCGGCACCAGCCGATCGTTTTAATCTAAACGGCTGATAGTTCTCGAAAGTATCATAGTTGTTACCGGCTTCCAGGAATGAAAGCATAAATATCTGGGCACTAGGGTTTTCAGTGATAAGGTAACGCAATTCTAAAGTAAACTTATTGTAGAGTGCTCCCCCCAGGTTGGAAGAACCGCCCCCGTTGGGAACGATCTGGTTGTTGGGGTAACCTCTCAAGCCGATGATCTCACGGCCATCCAGTACAAAGTTCTGTAAACCGTCACCACCTACGTAAAAACGCTCAAAGGGAGGAAGGCCCACGTCATCATTATAAGCTCCCAGGTAACCGAACTCCCCGGCCGTTTTAATCACCGCCTTATTGAATATTTCGGTAAACCAGCTGCTGTTCACTTTCAGTTTGTAGTATTCCAGCAATTCGTATTTCTCGGGATCGCTCAGTGAGCTGTAGTCGCGTCCGTTGAGCAAAGAATAAGGAGGTGTAGCCTCTACTGTAACATTAAAAAGGGAACCCCTGCGCGGGTAGATCGGATAATCGGTGCTATTACGTCCAAAGGTGGAGCGCAACGCCAGGTTGTGTACCTGGCCCTCGGTAAACTGTATCCCGGCCAGCGGGTATCTCCGGAGGTTATATACCTGGTAGTCCACCGCATTGTACAGGGTAAAATAATCATCCGGCCACTTGAGGCGTTGTCCCAATCCTACGGTAACCCCGGTAATGGTAAGGGATTGTCTTAAAGGATCGTCCTTGGAGCGCCCGTTCAGGTTCTGGATATTGTGGTATAGTGAAACAGTTAATGAGTTCGGTTTTTTACCGCCCAGCCAGGGCTCGGTAAAGGAGGCGCTGTACGACTGGTAGAACAAGCCGTTGCTCTGGGCTCTCAGGTTGATGGTTTGTCCGTCACCGGAAGGTAGCGGTTTCCAGGCTCTTTTGTTGAATATGTTACGGGCGGAGAAGTTATTGAAGTTCAGGCCCAGTGTACCAACAATGCGTCCGGCACCGTAACCACCCTGTAATTCCAGCTGACTGGTAGAACGTTCTACTACAGAATATTCAATATCCACCGTTCCGGTTTCGGCATTGGGCCTCGGGTTTACGTTCAGTTCGGTAGGCTCAAAATACCCAAGCTGCTGCAGTTCACGCATACTACGCTGGATGTCTGATCTGCGGAAAAGCTCTCCCGGCTTGGTGCGCAATTCGCGCATGATAACGTGATCATTGGTACGGTCATTACCCACCACGGTAACCTTGCTAATAGTAGCCTGACGGCCTTCGCGTATCCGCATTTCAATGTCAATGGAATCATTTTCCACCAGTACTTCCACCGGGTTGAGGTCAAAGAAGAGGTACCCATTGTCCAGGTAAAGCGAGCTTACATCACCACCCTGAGGGTCCAGGAATAATCTT
>CETZ01125666.1_pt1 | contig 12765 bp, 8 predicted proteins | sample 531441 | NCBI WGS metagenome assembly CETZ01 (sample SAMEA2623098, study PRJEB7988) | marine metagenome | isolation source: saline water (ENVO:00002010), including | reverse complement strand
TTAACGGTCATCAGATATAAAGTATCCCGCGCCCGGGTTACAGCTACATAAAACAGCCTGCGCTCTTCTTCCAGTAACATGTCGTGATCGGTCTCTTTGATCACCTGGTAGGTCTTGTCACTCATCCATACAACCGGAAACCCACCAAAACCTTCAACCCTCAACCTTGAACTTTCAACTTTAAAACCTTACAACTTTACACCCTTACAACTTTAAAACCTTACAACTTTACACCCCTCTCCCCCTTGATCCGCTCCAGCAACACCCCTGCCGGTTCATCCTCCCGGTTTTGGGGCAGCAGCTCCCCTTTAAAAGCTTTGGCCAGTATGGCCTGCGGCAGGGCATCTATTTGGGCTTTGAGCTTTTGGTAACGGGCTTCCAGCGCATCCGCTGCGCTAAACAGGCCCTCTACCCTGCGGACGATCTCTTGTTGTTCTTCTTGTGGAGGGAGATTAACAGCTAGTTTAGAAACTTTACCTATACTGAGAGTATATAGACCTGAGGTTGATACACTAACATTTTTTATTTGATTACGTCCAAGAGGAGAAAGCAGGTAAAGCAAAGTATATTTAGCCATGCTACCATCTGTAAACCTTATTTTAATCAAATGATTTTGATGAACACAAGGATTTATAGTACCGTCCCACAAAGCCACTCTCCCAATCTGATCAGGACTGCCATTTCCTTCAACAACCAGAAGATCATTAGTTTTTAAGGCTGTTCTTTCGAACTCCTTTTCCGTCAAACCAATTTCCAAAATTTCCTCTAAACGAAGTTCGTTCGCGTACACGTTCGCCACGCGCAAATATGGAAGTTTTAATTTATGATCTCTTCTCTTGGCATTCTTGGTTAAACCTCCAGTAACCTTTCCAATTTGTGATACTTGCAACTCTTCCCAATCTACTAACTCCTCACTCCCCCTCCACTCCTCGGTCAACTTACCCGTAACCGCCTGGGTGAGTACCTGCTGGCGGAAGTTTTGCAGCAGTGGGGGAATACGGTCCAACTTCTCACGCAGCGCATCCAAATGCCCGAAAAGAGTATCCAGTTTATTTGCAATAATCTTTTGCTCAGAAACAGGTGCTAATGGAAAAGGCAAATATTTTAATAATTGTATGGTTATCTGAGGCTGGGCAGTACCCGTTATTATGCTGGATTTGTCTGCATTAATCATGGCGTACTTAGCGAACTCGATATCAATTACAGATTGATCTTTTTCATCTAAAATTATAGAGTTACTTGTAACAAAAGACTTAGGAACAGTTTTATGTATTGCACCGCTAGCCGCACCTCGACAGGATATGATAACCTTGGCATTATCGTACATGAAATCTCTATATCGCCCTATAACCCCATTTGCTCCATAAACTGGATATCCCTCTGCTAATAATTCCTTTGTAGCCAATCCCTTTCCATACTTCAGAGAAAATAGCATTTCAAGATTGGTTAAAACCCACCCCTCCGGTAATTCCTTCTCCATCAGCCCAGCTCTTTCATAATGTGTTCCAGTTCCTTCAAAATACCCTGGATCTCCGCCTGGGCTTCCTTGGCTATCTCCAGCGGTTCGCCCAGCTCCGGGCCTTCCTCCCCGCCCCGGCTGCCCAGCAGCCCCAGGTCCAGCGAGTCGTTCTTAGCGCGGATCTCTTCCCGGCTGTAATAGCTCCAGCGTTTATTGTCAATGGCCTGGCGTTTGGCTTCGTCAATGCTCCCATCGTACTTACCCCTTACCTCCTCCAGGGCCATACCGCCCGTATAGGCTTCCACAAATTCCGCAAAGGCCGCCCGCGTAAAAGGCGTGCGCTTACCCCAGCTGGGTACATCGGTACGCATATCGTAAAACCATACACCCGGGGTATTGCCGGTTTCCGTGGTAGCGCGGGTAAAAAAGAGCACGTTGGTTTTTACCCCCGCTGCGTAAAAAATACCGGTAGGCAGCCGCAATATGGTATGCAGCTGGCATTTATCCATCAGGTCGCGCCTGATGCGCTGCCCGTCCCCGTCTTCAAACAATACGTTATCCGGCAGTACCACGGCTGCGCGTGCTCCGCCCCTGCGGTGCAGCGAGCGGTAAATGTGCTGCAGAAAGTTGAGCTGTTTGTTGCTGGTGGGGAAGGTAAAATCATCGCGGCTGGGGCGTTCCCCGCCTTTTTTGGTACCAAAAGGAGGATTGGCCAGTACCCCGTCAAAATTGCTGAAGCTCTTGCCCAGGTCAGAGAGGGTATCGCCCATCACTATGCTACTGTCCAGGCCGTGCAGCTTGGCGTTCATCAGGGCCAGGCGGTGGGCGTCCTGCACCAGTTCGCACCCACTAAACGCTTTGGTTAGTTGAAATTCCCTTTCGCGGCTGTCCAGCTCGTAATAGTCATCGTATTTGGCCTTCAGGTACTCATTGACGGCTATCATAAAGCCAAAGGTTCCGGCAGCCGGGTCGTTCCAGCGCTCGCCCAGGCGGGGCACCAGCAGGTCTACCATCACGTTGATCAACGGGCGGGGTGTGAAGTACTGCCCGGCCCCGCTCTTCTTTTCTCCGGCATTCTTTTCCAGCAGCTCTTCGTATATGGTAGCAATCTTATCCTGCTCCCCCTCTTCAAACCATTCGATCTGGTCAATGCTGCTCACCAGCGTTTTCAGGTTTACCGGCTTGCGCAGGTTGGTGGAGGCGTTGGTGTAGATCTCGGTAATGGTAGCATTATCCGCCTTACGGCTGATGTTGGCCAGCAGGTCGCGATAGGTGTCAAACAACACCTTATTATCCTTGATGGCCTTCAGCTTGCTCCAGCGGTATTCTTCCGGTATCTGCTCTTCAAAATCCCGCACTTCCGAGAGTTTTAAGAACAGGATATACGTCAGTTCATTGAGGTACTGGTGGTAAGTTACCCCGTCATCGCGGAGCACATTACACAGGCCCCACAGTTTATTCGCTATTTCTTCTGCGCTCATGTAGTGTTTTAATGCTGTTGCAGTTTAAATATTCTCCTGTAAAATACCCATCACCAGGAAACGGCCTTCAAAAAATAAAGTATTCCTAACGTAAGCCGGAACTTAGGGAGACCGGGAAGTTCCGGAAATCACCCGGCCGAACTTAGGTTCGGCAACTGGCAGGAGCTTTATTTTTTGGGAGCCTTGCTTTTTTGTTTGCTTTTGGATCAAGCCAAAAGCAAAATATATCAACCCATGTTGCCGTACAGTCTTTCGTTCAGGAGCTCCTTTACTTCTCTCAAGTCTTTCTCTATTTATACTGCCCGTACCACTTATTCAGTTGCTCCTCCATCCCGGAATACCTGAAATAAGCGGGCTTCGCCATAATGGATAATGCGTATAGTTCCCGCGCCTCCTTTTTATCCCCGCTATTGGCCAGGGCACCAAAATGCGACATAAGGCTTTGGTACAATTCACCCAAATGCCGCTCTTTATACCACTCTGTTTTATCATAACCCATAAATTCAAAGTCTTCAAAGTCAAAGTCCGTATAGGCATAGTAGGGCTCACCGTTAAAAGTGGGGAGCTTTTTGGCGAAAGCCAACAGCTTTTTATCGTTCTTCATCATATTTAATACCCGGAACCGCTGGATGAGTGCCCCGCAAATATTAAAGTAGAGAATAGCTTTTTCGGTATCATTCTTCAGCCCGTAGCTATCCAGGTCAATATCCATTTTCTTGAGGTTAGCCTTGTTAAAAAGCATGGCTATGCCACTGTGAATGCGGTAATAGTAATTATCCAGCAAAAAACGCTCGTCTATGTCCTGCTCCAGCACTTCCCCGGCCACTTCTTCCGGGCTCCGGCTCAAACTATCGCGCACCCGGTTGTAATGGATCTCGCGCAACACGTACCAGTATTTTAATTCTTCCGTGTTTGGCCGGTCTAAAAAGCGGTGGCTGAGCAATACCTCATCCGCTTTACCAATGGCTATTAAAGCATCAGCCACAGGATTCAGGGCCGGTGTGCGCAAAGAATTTATTGTATTTTCAAAGTCTTTCCCCCGGGCATTCGGATTTTGGGAATAGGCTTCGCTGATCTTCACCAGGTTTCGAAAGCTGAGGGAGTCCAGCTCCGTTTGGGCGTTAACCGTAAAGAGGGTTGTGCTTAATAGTACGATCAGAATTCGTTTCATTTTAATATGGGTTAAGGCTTTTTCAATTCAATTTCACTTTAAAATACTTATTCCGTTGCGGGAAACGGCCTTCAAAAAATAAAGTATTCATGACGTAAGCCGGAACTTAGGGAGACCGGGAAGTTCCGGACCCGCTCCGGAAATCACCCGGCCGAACTTAGGTTCGGCAACCGGCAGGAGCTTTATTTTTTGGGAGCCTTGATCTTTTGTTTGCTTTTGGATCAAGCCAAAAGCAAAACCTATCAACCCGTACTTCCATACAGTCCCTCGTTCAGCCGTTCCATCACCTCCTCCAGCTCTTCCCCAAAGATCTTGTTCAGGCGGCTAAAGCCACCGTCTTTCTTAAAGGGTGCATCGTCAAGATCGTCCTTTCGCAAAACGGTTTCCTTCAGCAGTTGCTTTTCAAAGCGGTCCAGCCACTTTTGCTGCACTCTGTTCCAGCTTTTCATCTCCCGTATACCGTTCATAGCCCGTTTAATACGGTCTTCATGGCTTTCCAGGGCCGTACCCAGGGCCATGGTGCGGATGTAGGAGATAATGTCGGCCGCAATATCTACATTTTTGGTGTCTTTCCAGGCGGCATTCAGGCTGCGGGCGCTGTAGCCCTTTTCGTCCAGTAGTATCTTCAGTTCCCGCAGGGATTTGCGGTCCAGCTCCTTGGGACGCGTGCACACGATGTTGAGGGCGGCAATTTTATTTTGATGGGTTTTTATAAACTCCCCAAAACTCTGCAGGTAATCTTCCGGCTTTTTGCCTTTACCGTATCCTCTTTCCGCTTCGCGGAATTCATCCGCATGATCAGACCATAGCCTTGGCCCCTGCGGTGTTTTCAGCTCATCCAAAAATTTCCACAGCCCGCTCATGGCCACAATTTTATCCAGGCTCTCCCGGGGCGGTGTATGCTTTAGCATATCAATGAAGGATCCGGGGTCCCTATCCTCCGTATGGTATTTAAAGCGCTGCTCATCGGCATCGCTCAGCTTCCTCACCTTGCGCTGCAGTTTGGCCACCACCTGCTCCACCTGTTTGCGGGCTTTATCTTCATTACTGATGCGCTCGCCCTCAGCCGCCAGCTCGGCAAAACTCGTATCCGGGTTTTTCACCACCGGCCGCATTTGGGTATAATCTTCCAGGGCTTCGTATATCCGCACCGCATCGTATATGCGGAATACCTCTTTGCCGATCTCGTCACATTTACGCGTGGCGCGCCCCAGCATCTGCTCGTACAGTATCCGCGACTTTACCCTCCGCAAAAATACCAGGTTGCAAATGGCCGGTACATCTATCCCGGTGGTCAGCAGGTCTACCGTAACCGCTATATTGGGGAATTTCTCGTTGCGGAAGCGATTGAGCAATTCCTGCGGCTTATAGGCCTTGCCGGTAATCTTTTCAATAGCATTGTCCGACAGATCTACTCCTATCGCTTCAAACTCCTCTTTAAAGATCTTCACCACTTCATCCGCATGTTCATCCGTTACCGCAAATACCAGGGTTTTTTCATCGCCTTCGGGATCCAGCTCCTGCACCAGATATTTAATTACGGTGCGGTTAAAGTTTTCGGTAAGCACCAGTTTGTTGAAATGGGCTACTTCCAGCGCCAATTCATCCTCCAGTTCTTCCAGTTCTACTATGGAGTTGGTTTCCTGGTCATAGGCCTTGGGCTTTGCACCTTTCTCCCACACTATGCCCTCCTCGCTCAGCCGGGTTTTTATGGTGTAGGGTGGCTCGTGATCGGTAAGAAAGCCGTCTATCACCGCCTCTCGGTAGGAATAGGTAAATACCGGGCTGCCGAATATCTCGCGGGTGTGCAAAGCCGGAGTGGCGGTCAACCCTATGGCGTAGGCGTCAAAGTACTCCAGTACCCTGCGGTATTTGCTTACGTAGTCCTGCTGATCCTTAAAATCCATGTCGTCCTCATCCATTTCGCGATCCAGCAGGTAACCCCGGTGGGCTTCGTCAATAATGATGCAGTCGTACTGATCAACCGAAGGTCTGGTTTCGGTATTTTCATTGTAGAACAAGCGTTTTACCAGGCTCTGTACGGTAGCCAGGTGCAGGCGGGTATCCATATCCGGCAGGGCTTCGGAAAGGCCTTTTACCTCGTAGATCTCCGCAAAGGTATTGAGGCCCGCTACTTTATTATCGTTAAAGTTATTCAGGGCCTGGGTACCCAGCATAGTGCGGTCTACCAGAAAGAGGATGCGCTTAAAGCGGTTGGTTTGGATAAGGCGGTAACACAGGCCTATTACGGTACGGGTTTTTCCGGTACCGGTAGCCATGGCCAGCAGAGCCCTGCGGTTGTCCGGATCGTTGATGATCCTCTGCTCCACCGCTTGTATGGCCTGCATCTGGTAATCCCGCAGGCCAAGGCCCGTTTCGTCTTGTAGAAAATCGGCCGCTGTTTCCTTCAGTTTTTGATTGGCCGCTTCGGTATCCTGCTCCAGCAGTTTTTGTAAACCTTCAGGCGAATACCAGCCCTGCAAGGCCCGCGAGCGGCTCCGTTCTTTCCGCACATCCAGGAACCAGATACCGCTTTTGTGCTCAATCTGCTTCAGGTAAGGACGCCCGTTGGTGGAAAACAGAAAGGGTACTTTAAAGCTGTTCCACTCCCCCAGGATTATCTCTTCATCTCTTTGCTCAATATCTTTAGCGTAAACCCTGGCCTGTCGCAGGTCTGTGGAAATATCCTGACCGTAGCGCTTGGCTTCCACCAGGGCATAGAGTTCGGTGCCTATAAAGAGGGCATAATCGGCCCAGCCACTACCGGCCGGCCATTCCGCTATGGCCAGGTTACGTCCCTTCTCCGGAAGGGTCTTGTTCAGCTTGTAATTGTATTGTGCGGTATCAGCCTTCCAGCCTCCGTCCCGTAACTGGCCATCTATGATCTCGCGCGTTTCGGCTTCGTTCATATGGATCTTGCTCACGGCTGTTTCAGAACGCTGGCGTATCTCGGTTTTCTTTTCTTCACTCAGCGCTTCCGTACTACGCTTTTCCAGCAGTCGATTGAATTTTTCTTCCAGCTGCTGGTACTGCTTTTCCAGCTCGTGCAGGGCATGACGGGTATCCAGGTCCTGTGGTTCTTGGAACTCGCCAACTTCAGTTCCCTCCGCCTTTTCGGCATAGGTTTCATAAAACCAGATACTCACTTTATAGGCGGCCTGCAACATGGTAAGGGCTTCCTTTTGTCCTCCCTGGTTACCGTGCACAGCCTGGTTGCCTTTTTGTTTAATGGCAAAGAGCAGGTCGCGCACCGCAGCGGGTAAAACGCCTTCAAAACCCAGGGTTCTCAAGCGGTTGTGAAAGGTATTTTCCCTGGGGAATTCCAGGTGGTGCTCTTCAAAGAGAAGCTCACTCAGCTTTTCCCCGAACTGCCGTAGTTTAAAGAGGCTGGTTACCGCATCCCGGTGCAGGTTATATTCAGCTGCCTGGGCCAGGTTATACAACAGGGGAAATTCATTTTCCAGGTAGGTAAAGTTGGAGGATGTCATAGGGAAGGAAATTGGCTTTCAGCGTACAGACACATTTCTACTCGCTAAAAATAAGTTTTTTACCATTAAAGCTTTTAAAACTTACCCTTAACCCCTTTAATCACTACAAATAGGGATAAAGGACCACCCCAATAAGTGACCTGGTGACATCTGATACCCTCTAATTTTGGTCAGCATATTAATCATAAAAACTAAAGAAATGTCTGATGAAAACTTGAACTACGAAAACCTGGAAGCAAGCCTTTCCATATCCTCCCTGGATGAGTTGGAAAACGAGGTAAAAAGTATGGAAAGCGGAGGCGTACACACCATGGCAGATTCCGGAGTTAAAGACACTATTTGCCGGGTGTATGGTAAGGTTAAACCTATCTTAAAAGGTATTGTACTTATCCCCTTTATTCCTGCTCCGGTTAAAAGAGCCGTAGATCTGCTGTGCCGGGCTTTGGATGCATTTTGTGGCCGGTCATAAGGTGCCTTAAACACAAAGTACCCGGAAATTCCGGGTACTTTTTAGCACTCTCCTGATTCCGGTTAAATCATTTCCAACCCACTAATAACTTACTGAAAGTAAGGTCAACAAATTTTGGTCACAATTCAAATTATTAATTATGAAAACTTCCCACCTCTTTATCCATTTCAGTGTATTCATACTCCCACTCTGTATGTATAGTCAGAATGCTGCCGACATCCTGGAAAGAAGTGAAAAGCTGGATAAGGACGAAAAGATATTTATCGAGTATCGCCCGGATGTTCTTTACCTGTCTCATAATGTAGACGGGCAATACCTTACTCTCAGTAACCCTGATGACTCGGCTCTTTACCTGTTTTCGGGAGATAATGCCAACATTTACCTGAGTCCGCTCAATCCGCTTACTTATTCCTATACCAAACAGGTAATTGAGGCGGAAGATCCCGTGGATAAACTGGCCAGTAATACCTTCAGTTCTTTATTGGATATTTTAAAGAAGGGGGCGTTATTACCTGGAATAGAAAAAGCCCTGATGTTTGACCCCTCTGCTGAATTCATATCGCCAGCGGAAGACCTCGCAGCTGATTGTGATACGATAGAAGATTACATAAGGGCCCTTCAGGACAGCCTTAAGAATAATCACAAAACAGAGATCAACCAGGTTTTTAAAACCCTGAAAGAGTTGGATTTTCGTGAAAAAACCGTAACTCAACAAAAGATCAGTAAAGCAGAAGCCAATAGAACAGCCATTAAGAAGCACTTTGACAATATACAGGAGCTGCTTACCGTAACGGCACAGCTGATTAAGGAAGAAAAATGTAAGGCCAGGTGTGGAAAACTGGATAACAATAGTATTTACCAGGCTTTTCTGAATGATCTTAGTACCATTTTTACCGAACAGAAAAAGAGACTAAACAATCTGGATAGTGCCTTTAAGATGATCAACGAGGTGGTGGCCGAAGCGGAGATCAATGTATTTGGCAACCGCTGGTTTGTAAACCTGGCCAATATTCAGCTTAAAAGAGGTAAGATCTATCAATATACCGTGCAAATTTACCACAGCGGCTACAGTCTTTCAGAACAGAATGAAATTGTAGCCACAGAGTCAAAAAAATTAAGCGGCAAAACCATTTTACTGAAGCGCTACCGCCTCTTTGTACCGGAAGTAGCCGTGGGAGTAGCCTACACTTCTTTTGAGTATAAGAGCTTTCATACCACTGCCGATTCTACCGGCCAGCAATATGTAGCCAAACCAACTATCAATTATGCCAGCAGACTCAATGTAAACGCTTTGATAAACTTCACGCTATACCTTCCAAATTCAGACATCCATCCGCTTTATCAAATTGGTGCCGGTCTTAACGAGGGCGTTCCCATACTCTTTACCGGCATCGGAGTACGCAGTCATATCAATGGCACTAACCGGCTGGCCATCTCTGTAGGCCTGGCTATGACCTGGCTTCCGCAGTTAAATGACCTGGAAGTAGGTGACCCCGTAAACGATCAGGATGCCATCGAGAAGGATCTTAAATATGAATTCTCCTGGCCGCCAAAAGCTTATATTAGTTTGCAGTATAATTTCTAGTAGTATACCTGTATATTTTAAATAAACTTATCCAACCATGCGCAAGCCAAAAAAATACGCACTTCATTTAGGTGTAGATCAGTTAGAAAACAATCATTATGGTGGAGAACTAAGCCATTATTCTTCTGCTGATTCAACTGCGGGGTTTTACGAGAAATTCTTCTGTAACATTGGTTTTGATAAATCCATTTACTGGTGGCGCCCTCAGCAAAAAACAACCCTTAGGTTCAAAAATCAGATTATTGAATGGGCTGAAGAATTAGACCATGGGGATATGTTGGTTATTACATTCACAGGCCATGGGTATAAAATGGATAAAGAGGTTCAAACCTCACTTAATTATAAAAATGATAGAGGATGGCGTTTTTATGACCGGATTTTGTTTTTCATTGAGCTGTGGCAATGGGCACGTTTGTTCAGAGCAGGTGTAGATATAATAGTGATAGCCGATAGCTGCTACGCTGGTCCTCTGGATACCGAACCCGGTATGATCGGTCCTTTAGCCGCAAAGAAAAACTTAATAGAAAGATGGCCGGAAACTTATGACCCTATTCTTTCCGTAAAAAGCAGACCCTTACAACATCAGGTACCCGCATCCTTGCTGATATTATCCTCATCAACAAGAGATACGGAGGCTTTACCTTGTGTTGGACATAGTTTAACTGTATTTGCGTGGGCCTTTCAAAAAGCCTGGGAAGAGGGCAAAGTTGGCAATGATCAGAACTTCTTTAGCTTTTACGAAAAAATAAAGAAATGGGTAGAAAGTTCCTCTCAGTGCAATCAGGGAACTCGTCAGGTACCTCGTTGGCATTATTATCATGGACATCATTATACGGAATTAGCCGTTCGTAAACCTCTTTTCTAACTTAAATCTAAAAAAATGGCAGATTTTGATATTCTTAGTTATTACTTCGCCAGCAATGGTGAAATGCAAATTGAAATCCACAACCCCAGCAGACAGCTGGAATTTAGTAGCGTAAAAGTGGGGTGGGAGAAGAAAGCTGCTGATGTAATAGAAAAAGATTCTTGTGATGATGAGAACGTTTTATGTATACCTCGTCCACAAGATAATTACTTCACAGTAACGGTCCGTTTTTATAGGGACACCAGTGGTACTGTTCACCAAAATCCACATATTATCACCAGAACAGAAATTAAGAAGTTACCTGAAAAAAAAGAAGCTTTTATTTTGTGTACTGAAGTTGATAAGGATGGTAATGATAAAAAAACACACCGAAAAAGAAGAGTAAGCCCTCCGGTACACCATGGAGGCGGCTAGTTTTACTATCTTCATAGTCTAGCAACCAGGCATGAAGTGGATTATACTATTAATCCTTAGTACATCTTTTTTTTATTACGGGTCTTCACAACCCGTTTCAAATAACCCTGTTTTATTTAAAAAATTAAGATCGGTAAGATCGGATTCATCCAGGGTATGCATTTGGTTAGACCTGGCCTTTAACTACACCAGTATAGATAGTGATTCAGCTCTGCTTTTTACAGACAGTGCCCTTGGTCTTGTGCGGAATAATCCCAATCAATGGTTAGAGGCACGGACTTACAATCGAAGAGGTATTATTTTCCACGAAAAGGGTAAATGGTCTGATGCGATCTCTTCCATGGAAAAGGCTCTCGCCATACGAAAGGAAAATCACTGGCCTTCTGAAATCGGACGTTCACTGATCGACATTGGAAATGTATACTATACAGAAGCAGACAGTTGGGACAATGATTCGGCCAGGAATGCGGGATTTCAACGTGCTATTGACTATTATCAGAAAGCTAGTGGGTACTTTGTATCTAACAATGATGAATACCAGCAGGGGGTGGCCTGCTACTGCAAGGCACGGGCTTTTTTCCAAATGGCAATGGATAATCAGGCACTTGAAAACTACCGGCTTGCATCTGTTTTTTATACCAAATCAGGAAACAGCCGCGACCTTATGGATTGTTACACAGGAATAGCCAGAGTGTATAATGTTATAAACAAACCGGACAGCGCCCGATATTATTATAAGTTAGCCGCTAACCTCGGCACAGCGGATCAGGATCTCCGAAGGCAAATACACAACCTCATTAACCTTGCTGACCAGAAAAACACAAAAAACAATTCGCAAGCGGCACTGACCTTTCTTTTGAGAGCTGATTCTCTTGCTGGGCAATTAAAAGACCTTAATCTTCAAACCAACATCAAAGAAGAATTGTACCATCAGCATTTGGCATTAGGAGATACGGCCAAGGCCATCATTTATCTCACGGACTATGCAGCTTTAAAAGAAACCAGGTTTACCCTGCAGTCCAAAAAAGATATTGAAGAACTCAATGCTAAATATGAAACGGAAAGACTTAAAACTGAAGCCGTTCGTCATAAATTGGACCTGGCCGTGGCTGAACGAAACAAGGAAAGCATAATTGTGATTTCCGGAGTGATTGTATTTACTGTTTTAATAGTAATCCTGTTATTGATTTGGCGCCAGCGTTTTCAACGCCTGATGGCTAAAAAGGATAAAGAACTAATGACTCAACGCATCAATCAGCTTATGAAAGACCAGGAAATACGTTCTATGGAAACGGCTTTGGAAGTAAGGCATGCAGAGAGGGAACGTATCTCAAAGGATTTACATGACAAATTAGGTGGCACCCTCTCCGTTATTGGTATGGCATTTGAAAGTATTTCTGAAGATCAGGATAACCCTAAGGTAGAATCTGCACAACGGTTGTTAAACAAAGCTCTAAATCAAGTTAGTGAGATAGCCCATGATATGTTTTCCGGGGTACTCAATAAATTTGGACTTGAGCCAGCCCTTAATGATTTGAGATCTACTATTGAAGAGGTCACGGACCTATCTATAGAAATTGAGTGTAGTAGCCTTGATCAGCGCCTCAATACCGAACTTGAGCTCAACCTTTATCGCATTATTCAGGAATTAATTACTAATGCGCTAAAGCATGCCCATGCCAGCCATATCAACATCACCTTGGAAAGACTTGAAAACCTGGTAATATTAAAAGTTAGTGACAATGGCATTGGTTTTAATATCGTTGATTACAGCCCGGGAATGGGGCTTAAGAACATGAAATCACGCGTGGCAAAGTTCAACGGAGCATGTAG